>ERZ772879.2082-NODE-2082-length-12720-cov-19.638373_pt1 | contig 12720 bp, 13 predicted proteins | sample MGYA00580582_ERZ772879 | MGnify/ENA primary metagenome ERZ772879 (study PRJEB29015, sample SAMEA2737682) | human gut metagenome | biome: human gut; feature: human-associated habitat; material: faeces | place: China | collected 2012 ... | reverse complement strand
CTGCAATATTTCTTGCAGTGGCAGATTTTGAACACAGGTCAAGGGTGTGACTCTCGTTCCATTTCTTTGCATTTCCCGATACACCAGTAATACCAAATACAGCATCTGTGATGCCAATCAGACGTTTCTGGCGTCTCTTCTGCCAATATCTTGCAATTGTAGCTACGATATGTCCCATCGGATCAGCACCAGAAAGTTCTGCAGTAAAGTTACGAGCAAAGAATCCTTTTGCTCTGCCATATACGATACCACTCTGAGAACCACCAGATACCTCTTCCACTTTGATGTCAGTCTGACCATCATAGTTCTGATCTTCTCCATCAAGTGTGTTGTAAAACGGAATCGTGTAAAAGTTTCCGCTGTTTGCGATTCTTTCCGCAATAACCGGGTCTTCTACAACAGCACCAGATTCGATCATTGCTGTGAGATACGGATCCGGTGCTTCATTCCACATCTGCATAAATAATTCCTCATCAAATGGAATTCCAAAAATTGTTCCTGCCATTTACTTTTCTCTCCTTTTTTTATTTGCCGGATAACTGCTTGTACAGATCCGGATTTTCTGTTTTCAGTTTCAGTCTTTCTGCGTATCCCATCTTGGAATACATTTCTTTTGTGATGCCTTCCTGTCCTGAAGCTTTCTTCGGTGGCTTTCCACCTTTCAGCTTTTCTTCCACAGCTGCCTCAACAGCTTTCTGGAAGGTTACTTTTACAGTCTCCATAGACTTTTTGCAAGCATCGGCATCTGTATAATTCAGAATCTCTGCAAGCTCCTGTGGGAGTCCATCACCAGCAAGTGTGTTTCTTGCCTCTGCCATCAGTTCTTTACGAGTAATAGTAGCTTCTCTTTCAGAAAGTTCTTTTTCTTTCTTCTGCTGCATGTACTGTGCTTTCTCTTCTTTTGTCATCTTTGCCAGCTTCTCAGCCTCAGAAAGCTTATCATCCGTCAGTGCCTGCCATTTCTCCTGAGCATTGGTCACTGCCGTATTGACTGCCTTCTGGACACGCCTGTCAAACTCTGCCTGATTACCACCGGTTTTCAGGAAATCATCAAAAGACAGAGGTTCATTCCCATCTGAACCGCCTGTTCCACCAGCTCCGCCGCCATTACCGCCTTCATCACCGGTCCCAGCACCGTCTCCGCCTTCTGCAAATAACTGCAGGTTCATTGGAACTTTACACATTGCTTTGAATACTTTATTTCTCATTTCTTATCCTTTCCGCCCAGCCTATTCACTCTTGTGCCCGGGCCATTCGTCTCAGATTCTGTAGTTTTACGTCATTTCGGACACAAAAATAAGACGCTTCACCCCGCGCCCCATAGGGAGATAACCGGATCACCTTATCCTTTCTCCTTACTTGCTGCCTTTTCTGTTTCTTTGATAATTTCAGCAACACCTTCCTGAATCAGATGTTCTACTCTTTCATCATCAACATCCAGAATATCGCCAACTTCAACGATTTTCTTTAATTTGACATCGCTGTAGCGTTTAATACACTTTACCTTCATTGTTCTCACCTCCCTCAATCACTGTGTGTTGCTTTTAATCCAAACTCTGGAAGGAAATTAATCTCGTAATGATATTTGTCTACAGCTGATCCGGAAATATCTTCGACCACATACATGGTGTAGTCATTCAGATACACATAATCTTTCTGATATTTGTTATCCGCTGTCTCAATGATCACTTCCAGCTCATTATCAGAATTGTTCTTCAATGCAAATGTTCCAGTCAGTTCCAGAAGAATGGTATCTGTCCTTGCATTCAGAACCGTAAGCTTCCTGGTCACATTGAAGTTATCTGCCTCTTTGGAAATGTTGTAGCTCACCTGATCTGCTTCGGCACATCCTGTAGCTGTAATACAAATCAGGAGCACCAGCGCAAGTACTACTGCAATTTTCTTTTCCATGTCTTATTCCTCCGTATAATCTTCAATAATGGTTTCAATGCCATATTCGATAGCGCAAGTATTCTCAATCTTACATCCTCTGACCTCGTCCCATCCTTTAGCAAAGTATGCCACATCCGCAGTTGCCAAAAGTTTAAGAGATTCGCCTAAATACCAAAGCGGCTTTGCTTCTGCCGGTGCTGATTGAAAGAAAGAATCAATCACTTCTATAGGTTCACCGACCTGCTTCTCTGCGCTTTTGATTGCTTTTTCTCTTACTGCAAGGATTTCCTCGTCTGTCTTGCCTCTCATTGGCTGACTGATAAATAGCTTTTTCATATTTCAAGTCCTCTCTTTCTTAAAAATGAGTATAAAAATACCACCGGTCATTTCTGACTGGTGGTATCAGTTGGTTTGATAATAAATATCGTCCCTTATTGATTCAAGCATATAAGTTTTCTCTGATGGCTCGTGCTGTGCATCCATCCAATATACCGATTCATCTTCTATGTACTCCATAAAATCAATGTACGTATCTACATCAATTTCAAAAGTCGTATCTTTCTGTGTTGACAATACTCTTTGTACCAATTCGCTGTTCGGGTATTCTCTTTTTAAATATTCAATCTGCTTTTCATTTAATTTAAACTTTTCCATTCTGAATACTCCTTAACAATCTTTCGTTTGTTGGATTGCACTGAATCAATATTCCTGTGTCTGGATCTACCGAAACTGTTGCTTTCTCTCCGATATATTTCTGGCTTCTTCCACCTTGTGAATCTGTTCTTATTGCCCTGACAATTACCGGTTTCTCCAGAACGCCCTGTATCCCTTCCACAGTTACTCCCGAACGTGGTCTTCCTGTTTTTGGGTCTCTCATGGTTCCTATTACTCTCTCCATGAAATGTTTGCTCTGTCTGGTTACTGCCGTTCCCTCAGAAGTTTTTGTACCAACAACTTTTTCATTGATTTCACCATAGATTTTCTGATAATTCTTAAATCCAGATAACGGTGATATCATGCCATTCTTCACTGATCGGGCATAAGTTCTAAGAAGTTCCCATTCCTCAGGACTATTATACTTCATTTCCTGGAAGTCTGCAAAATATTTCGGCATATCTTTGCCAAGGATCTCTCGATATTTATCGAACTGTTTTCGATCACTGGATGCATTCTTTACAGCTTTCTCCTGAGCTTCAGCCTTTGTATTTCCCTTGACATATTTCTGATACCATTCATCATATGTCATATTTGCAGGAACTTTCTCAGTACGTCCGGTTTCCGGATTATAAGCCGCTCTTGTCATCCTGGACAGTGTCTCATCATCAATGTCACTGATTGTGGTAGATCTGCACCACGGATGCATCGGCGGATAGTTCTTTCCAGCTTGTCTTTGTGACACCAGGAAGACTTTCCCATCCAGTTCCCGACATATCTTACTGGTCCGTAAGTCCAGTGTAGCAACATAACGATATTTCTTTATGCCACATTCTTCATATGCCTGTGCTGTCAGCTCTCCGGAAAAGAAACAGCTCTCCGTCCTAATCAGTCGTCTTGCCTTGATTGCACCACCACCGAACTTCTCAGTGATGACTGCTGCCGTTTCCCTGTCTGTTCTTCCAGTCAAAAGACTTACCAGCAGTTCATCTTTTACCGTCTTTGCAAGATCATCCGTGTTTTTCCAAATACGCTTCGAGTAATGTTTCCCAGACCAGTTCATCCGGAGTGCCCGATCAATCTGCTTCTGATCGACATGAGAAAAGCTAAAACCTAATCCAGTCTTACGCTGTGTATTGTATATTGTCCTATAATAGGCATTCTCAGCAAGCTGTTCAAAAAAGCTCGTATCAAATTGCTGTTCCTGCTGATATACATTTTCCATGACTGTATCAACCTTCTGTAGAAGTCCCTGCAATCTTTCAATCCTTGCTCTGTATGCTGGTGCTTCCAGCTCCTTGAGCAGTTCCTGCTTATTTTCTCCGGAATCCTTATTCTTCAACTCAAGAAGCAACTTCTGAATGGAGTCTTTATCCTGGATACTATTTAGGAATCTCCAAGCCTCAGCTTTTGACAATTTATGTTTTGTCATATATTTTTCAAATATATCCTGCGCAGAAAACACGATCTGAGCGGATGCAGACCTGTATATTCTGGCTACAAGATCAGCAGTGTCTTCTGCATCAGCCATACGTTCATACATATCCCAGGCAGCTCTCTTTTCCCAGTAATCACTCATCTACTTTTTTCTCTTCTGTTTTCTTCTGTGATGAATCATCCGGATCATTATCTTCCGGCGGATCATTTCCTTGCATGCCAAACATCTCCTGCTGATGTTTCAGGCTCTCTTCGGATTCTTTCTTCACTGCAGCCATTTCCTCGTCAACATCCTCAACAAATGGAATCTGAGCAAGCAACGTCTTCTGACTCACAATACCTTTGAGATTAGATACCATCTGAGATATCTCCAGAAGATTCTTTGGAAGAGCTCTGGTGAAAGTCATTGTGATTCCTTCCGGATCCACAGTTTTTTCTTTCTTTGCAAGAAAATTACAGAATATGCGAATTCTTTTTCTCAATCCTTTGCGGTAATATCTGGTCTTGATCTTCGTGATATTCTCCATGCCAAGAAGCTTAAATTCCATAGCCACACCAGATACATTGCCTCCAAAGCTTTCATCTGTCATACATGGAATATGTGAAAACTTGTGAATGTCCTGCTCAACTGCTTTCTTTAGGATTTCTACACCAGCTTCATCAAATGTCCTTGTCAAATACTCTGCTTTGGTGCCATCCGGCATCTCCAACAGCTTTCTCTTCTTAAGGTGCTTCATGGCAGCTTCTGCACCATCCTTTTGTTCGCCGTCTTCCTCTATCTCATCATCTATAAGCAATGTTCCATAGATGGCAAGAATCGAATCAATGAACTGTTCTTTGTCCGTGATACGGTCACTCATCAACGCGTTATATGCATCGATCAGCGGAATCTGCAGTTCAAAGTCACCGATTGCAAGTTTGTTATTCAGATATTCAATAATAGGGATTTCTCCCAGATAATGAGGAACAGGCTCTTCTGTGGTTTCCTGCCTGCCATCAGTATTCAGGATACTTAACTCAAATTTATAATTCTGAGTCAATATCGTAGCCATGTACTGAGTCGTTTTTGTTCCGGAATCATCTTTTTTTGCATAATAATAGACAGCAAAGAGTTCATTTTCCTCAATGCTGTCATCTCTTACCATAAAGGTATTCTCTGCAGAAATATTCTTATCACACAGATATGCTTCATTTTCTTTCACATAGATGTACTCATATGCAAGGCCGTATATTGAAAGATCTAATCCATTATCACCATCAACTTCATCAGCACCGGCAACCTCCAAAGCTTTTGTCAGTTCTGTGATATCATTCTCTGATTTATAGGACACTGGATTTCCAATGAAATAACTGCTGGCTGTATCTGAGATATCCTTTGCATGGTTACATACCAGTTTATTTTCTCGATTCTCATCGTCTAAGATCTTATGTTTGCCCTGGTAATAGTTCATATTCTTTTTCAAACGACCAACAAGACCGACATGCTTGCCAATCAACTTCCTGATCATCTGCTTATCAGGTCTGAGTTCATCAAATTCATCTCTTGGAATCGTAAACGTATACATCTCTATCACCTCCCGACTTCTCTAAATCTTGCCATCTTATGGCCTAAGATTGTACTTACAAAATATCTTACAGCATCCATGCTGTGATCATGCTGCTTTATCGGTTTGTCTTCTCCATGCTCTAGGGCTTTTTCGTCCCAGATATAAGAAGCAAATTCTTTTATTGTTTCTGTGCATGACGAAGAAAATACTAACATTCCCAAATTCAACAACATTCCTACCAGACGTATTCCATCCAGTACATCATTGTTCGCCTTCAGGACCTTGTATCGACGCTTTCGTAGTTCTGCAATAAAAGAAGCTGCTGATGGATCCACGATGATTGCTTTAATCTTTGTTCCATCAAGCCACTCTTTTAGGTCGTCTGCATATTCTGAATCTGTCTTCTGCTTTCCTTTATCCCTTCCGGAATAGTAATACTCCCTGGTACAGTACCATTTACCGTCTCTGCCTTTATTCCATAGCAGGAAGACTGTTGCATTCTGAGTACCATAGTCACAGGATACGTACCGATTTCCATCTATGAGTAACTGAAAGAAATCTTTGATATTTCGAACATGTTTCTCTTCATCAAACATATCGTAGATAATGCCCTCAGCTGCCGCCCACAGTCCCAGAATGTAACGTTTGAAGAAAACCCCAATATACATACTCCGATATCTGGCTTTGATTTCTTCATCCAAAGAAAGGTTATCATCCATTGTAAAATGCAGATACAGAATATTTTTCTGTTCACATTTGTCAATCCAATTGACCTTGAACCAGTGATACGGTCCATCAGGGTTACAGTTAAACCAGAACTTGGAACCTTTCACTGAGCATCGTCCGGTTGCCTGATTGACAAAAGACTCTGGCATCAGAGCAACCTCATCAAAGAACACACCTGCCAGTGTAATACCCTGGATCAAGTCCTGTGATCTCTCGTCCTTTCCACCAAAGATGTAGAAGTAATTCTCTTTGCCATCTTTTCGGATAGTCAGAAGATTGTCTGCTCTGTGATCCGTGACCGAATACCCTCTGGACCGGAGCATCAGCTTCAACCAAAACAAGACGTTTCTCCGGAAGGAACCAATGGTCTTTCCACACATTGCAAAGTTCTGCCCGGAAAACGAGCTCATCGCCCACATAACAAAGGATAAGGACATGCTTATGGTCTTTCCTGAACGGATTGCCCCGTCTGCTATGATCCCATCCATATCATGTACAGAAGAACTTTTACACCACCAGGTAAGGACCTGCTTCTGTTTCTTTGAGAATGAAGAAAAATGAAATGTCTGGCCATTTTGTTTCACTGACCGGTTCTGTTTCATTTTATTCAAGCGTTCTCTCAGCTTAACTATCTTTTCATGCATCCACATCACCCCAAACAGATTCTGCTGATGTATTCATAGCATCCAGAAAGCCATCATCCTCATTGTTTTCGCTTTGACCATCCTGTTTCAAAAGCTCGAATTCAAATCGCATAGTTTCAAGCTCCAGACGGGCATCATCATATCCAAATTTATGAAGCATTTCTATTGCTTTCTGCTGCCTTGCCTGCACTCTGGTTAAAGCATCCTCTATTGTCTGAATCTGCCCAAGGATCCCCTCGTATTTCTTTAGTTCTGTTGGTTTTCCTTTTTCTATACCGGAACTATATTCTGTTACTGACATTCCAGAAGGGATAATCTCTCCATCAGGTCCTGTTTCCGGTTCTTTTTCTTCCAACTGACGTAACACCTCGATTCTTTTCAGCATCCGTCGCTCTCGGACTGTAAGAAGTCTGATTTCCTGAAGAAGGAGCTGTTCTTTATCTGGCTGGACCATAGCAATCAGTTGTTGTTCTTCTGGATTTAGGTTATCAAAAAAGAGAGTTTCAAACTCTCCTGTCTTGACTGCATTCTTATTTTTCGATGGTGCACCATGTCCTTCTGCATTTTTGTTATCTGGTTGGCCTCCTTTTCTTTTCGCAGCGTTGCGTTTTTCTTTTGCAACGTTGCAATCCCAATTGTATCTGTTCTTCCAGCTTCGGACTGTTCCTTCTGGGATTCCCAGTTGGTTGGCAATGTCTATTAATTTCAGGCCTTTATCATATAATGCCTTGGCCTGTGCTACTCGCTGATCTGGTGCTCTTGCCAAGCCTCACCACCTCTCATTCGTTTGTTTTTTTATTTGATGGACATTCTGGGATTCGAACCCAGGACCGACCGATTATGAGCCGGTTGCTCTGACCTGCTGAGCTAAATGTCCGTATTATATTAATTTTTTAATATAGAAAAAGCAGCCCAAAGGCCGCCTCTTCTTTTTGTTATAAATATATGTCTTACTTATGCAGCTTAATTTCAGCAGCCTGATTAAGAATTTCTTTGTAAATATGATTATCTGTTTTTATCCAAAACTTTTCCATATCAAATCCCTTTTTCATCATTTTATTGCCGAATTGTTTCTCTTTTCTCATATCATGCTTAAAATCGCTATTAGATTTGCTTCCTGTTAACTCTTTTATTTCTTTTATATTGCAACTTCTTTTTAATTCATCTTCTAGATTTTTTACTTGTGTAATGCACAGTACCTTTTTTATTGTTCTTTGTTTATTAAGAAATTTTATATTTTCTTTTAATGTATCAATATTTCCGGCATCTGTATCAAATACCAGGACTACTATTGTCCCCATCTTCAATGGCATAATCCTAAGTTCAGTAAACTTTTCTGAAACAACATTAAATTTTTCCACTTTCCCAGGTGCTATTAACTGTAGTTCGGTTTTTAATACCTGAATAATTTTCTCTTCGTCTTGACCTTCAACGTAGTACTGATAATATTTTCCCATAGCATGTCCTTTTTTGTATTTTACTTCAATTCTTCTAATTGGTAGATTAGTTCTGCACTTGGTGCTGTCGAAAACAGATCATTTTCAACTGCATTTTTTACTGAATCAGTACTTCTTTTCAAAAATTCAGAGGCATTTACGCACTTTATTGATTCTGTATCATCATTTATATCCTTTTTCAAGAAAGTAAATGTATGTTTTGGTAATGGTAAATCAAGAACGTCTGTATTATGCGTTGTAAAAAATAATTGATCATTTTTTCTTAAACATCTAATCATTAATGATAAAAATGCTTTTTCTATATCCGTATGTATATATGAAAATTTTTCATCGCAATAATAAAATCCATTATCGCCTCTAATAATAGCTGTTACCATGCCTGCAATAGCAATACCTGCTTTAGTACCACTGGATAAAATATCTCTCTTAGTCAATTCTCCGTCTTGTATAATTACATCTTGAGTTTTCATCCTTACAACAAAAGAATTTTCTACATCACGTATTTTTTCAACTTTTATAATTGAAGTATCTAATGCTTTTAAAGTTTTTTCTAAAACTTTCAAGTACGTATCACCATTATGCTTAGAGTATTTATTTCCCACTCCAAGATCTGATGGATATTCAAATAACCATGATAACCCTTTTATTTTCCCTAACTCTTCAACGAAATTTTTTTTCATTATACATTCTTGTTCTTCTAAGCGCTTACTGCAACTTTCATAGCTGTCCTTAGCTCCTATTTTTACGTATTTTACGCAAATACTTACATCCTTATCTCTATACTTTTCTTCCGTTTTAGGCGCAACTTCTGTTATTACCCTATATAAAGAATCTTCTTCATTAGTTATAAAATCTATTGAAAATGTCGCTTTTTTGCTTGTATCACAAATTGCTTCTGTTATCCTGTCCATTTCCTTTTTATCCATGAAATTGAAAATGTTCATTAGCATCTTTCCAAAAGACGTCTTTCCAGAGGCATTTGCACCCATAAGAATATTTACTTTTTTGTATCTAAAATTGGAATGATTTTCTAAAAATTCCTCTTCTATATATGAGTTTACTATTTTTTTTGGATAAGACATATTCATATGAAAATTCTTAAATGCCATAAAATTGTCCAAATGTATGTCCATTACTATCATCTGATGTTCCTCCCATGCTTTTATTTCGTGATTCACGAACTAATCCTCCATTCATAATAATACTACATATTTACTATATTTTCAAATTTATTTTTGTAAAATATATTCATAATGTGTAATATATAGAACATCAAAAATATCCATCAATCTATATAACCTGACGGATATTTATACGGGAAGAACTTTTATGTTTTTATTTAAATTCATTGTAATAATATCACAACATATGTGTGTCATTCTATGTCATCTTAAAACTTTTTAATGCAGACGAATGGATTCTATGTACCTGTTTCCAGCTGTAATTCATTTTCAAAGCTACTTCTTCCCATTTCAGTCCTTTTATGTATCTCAATCTCAGCACTTCCTGCTCATCTTCGTTCTCCATCTGCCGGATCTGTCTCTCAATCTTCTGATAGCATCTGACTCTCTCCAGGCGTTCCTCTTTCAGAAATCTCAATCAATTTCATTCCAGAATCAAATAGTCTTCTGGCTTCTTCTACTCGCTGATCTGGTGCTCTTGCCAAGCCTCACCACCTCTCATTCATTTCGTTTTTGATATTTACTAAAATACAGTCCTGCCAGCACCATAATGACAGCCGATTGCCGCCATGCCGAAAGGAGGTGCGCTAACACTCACACGCAGTGAATCCTCTGCCTAAAGCATGTGAGTGCTGGTGCTGTGCACGCTGTATGAAAATTGGCATTAGAAAAGCACCCCGAAGGGTGCCTGTGAAATTTATTTATTAATTTAAAACACTACTCTTTTTTCATTTTTATTTCATTTTTTTAACCAAATTTTCACTTGATTTTTTTCTAATAATAGAATATATTAAAGATGTAAAGAAGAATAATTTATGGCAACCAAATTAGGTTGCGTAATACTGAGTTGCAAAATACTCGTTAAAAAGGATAGCTTTCTGCTATCCTTTTTTTCTTTTATACTAACGCTTTTCTAAGTGCAAAGTGCACCGTAAACTTTTCATTAAAATTAATAATATCCGAACCATCTTCTCTATACCCGAAATAATATTTTATATCATTATTCCCGTTATTATGTTGAACTTTCATATTTCCCAATACACCATATTTAAACAATGTTTTTAGTATTTCATCTACATTTGTAATTCCTGGTAATTGATTAGAGCACTTATTAATAACCTGAATGACCTCTTCTTTCCAAAAATTACTTTTTCTAATCAATTTTAAAATATTAAAACATGAGTTAATGTAATCAGCACTATAATACAAAGACATCTCATTTCGTAATTCATTGCAAAAATCTTTTGAATATTCTTGCTCTACTGCCATAAACATATCATTTGAAAAATTCGATTCATCAGGATACTTTACAATTATTTTATTTAATAAATTTACAATATCTCTCGGACGGCCATGACTAAAATTCAGTAAATATTTTAACGGTTCTTTTCCTTTAATCTTTTTTGGAAAAAACTGTTCATATAATTCTAAGTTACTTTTCATTTTCAATTCTTCAGATGAATTTCTCATTTTATTGAATATCATATCCATTAAAATATGTTTCTCTGGTTGGCTTGTATTACTATCATTTAGCCAATTTAATATAACTCTGGAATTAGAAACGTATTTATTTAAATTAGTGGACTGATTATGCAAAAATTCAAACAGATCCGATCTAAATAATAATATAATTTTACTTTGTTCCGAATAATTTTGTATTTCTAAGTTCAGTTTATATGCAACTTCTATAAATTTCGCCAGAAATTTTGTAAAATTACTGTTTTCGGATACTTTCTCGTCATACTCATCTAAATCATCAACAATCAATGTTATTACACAATATGGTAATATACTCAATACTTCTGCCTTTAACTGTTCCATATGTCTGTAATAAGGGCTCTTTTGAAACCCCATCTCATTGGATAATGATATAGAGGACCCGACCTCACAATCATCTACTTTTCCTTTTATTTTACTATTTATAGATGACTGTTCAACATTTTTTAAACTAGTCCTCTCAAAGTTTACTAAATCTTCTTGGTCTATCCATCTTTCCAAGTTTTTTATTTTTCTGTTTATTTTCCAACGTTTCCAGAAATTTATTTTTGCTAATATCATTTTTTTATTTTGACATATAATTTTAGCAATTTCATTTATTATTGCATAAGTAATAAATGCCCCTCTCTCCATTGCTAAAACTTCTCTATTTCCTATAGCTTGCAATTGACAAAAAAGGACTTTGTCTTTATCAATATATTCTGAAATATGTCCATTTTTCACCTCTTGATGTTCATAATATTTTGCTAATAACGTTTTACCAGTGCCTTTTCTTCCTGTAACAATAAATTTATTTTTATTTTCTCTCAATTCCTCGTATTTTCTATTTTTATTGTAAAAAAAATCTATAAATTTATCTTGTCGGGCTTCAGATAATCCATCTGGTTCTCCTATAAAAATATCTTTTAAAACCATACCTTCTCCTCCATACATTTGTTCTATTATACTACAAAACGCCCCATATTTCTACAGGACGCTTCGCAAAAATGTATGTAACTGGAGTTTCTCCATAGGAGAAATCGGAATATCCAGACTCGAACTGGACGGCTCGGTTTTACGGCTCATGCTTCCTCCCATCCGGGAAGTATTCCGTTATGTCCTGATCTGAGCACCACCAGAGACCAGGACATGGAATTTATCATACCTTGGGGAGATCGTATGAGATCTGAACGTCTTGGATATTTCCAATTCGTTCATGGTATACTATAGCATCTTTCATCGTGACATGTGTGACATTCGTGACAAACTTTAATTTTTTTCAAAAAATCTTTGAAATTCTTTCTTTAAACCTGTCTCTGTAGTCTTCCGTCCCATCCGATCTGCTACCTGCTGCCAGGTCATTTCCTCGAAGATCTTGTATTTAATAATCCGCTGCATCCGGAATGGGATTGATATCATCCATACTTCAACCTGCAGTTTCAACTGCTCAGCCTTCTCTTTCTTCTGTCTCAGGATCTCTTTCTTCTGTCTGATTCTGACATCATCGGAGTAAGAATATGTCGTTCCCTGTACTTTAAAGTGTTGTGGGTTGTAAGGAAATTCCGGATTACTTCCAGATACAGTCTCATTTGCTGTGATATTCTTTTTTGATTCGAGTTTACGGATTTCTGCTTCTGCTTCTTTGGTCACCTCGCATGCATCTATGTATTCTTCCAGAATTCTCTTATCCATGATGTCAGCCTCC
>ERZ772879.2079-NODE-2079-length-12731-cov-5.531003_pt1 | contig 12731 bp, 13 predicted proteins | sample MGYA00580582_ERZ772879 | MGnify/ENA primary metagenome ERZ772879 (study PRJEB29015, sample SAMEA2737682) | human gut metagenome | biome: human gut; feature: human-associated habitat; material: faeces | place: China | collected 2012 ... | reverse complement strand
TCCGGTAGAATTCAATGCTTCTTCAAGAGCGTTGAAAATGCTTGGAGGTTCAGGAATGCTTGGAAACGATGAGGTAAAAGGTGCAAGGAAGGTTCTTACAGCGGCAGCACTCACCTATGTTGCAGCACTTGCTTCATCAATCCTGCAGCTTTTAAGACTGATCATACTTGCCGGAGGAAGAGACCGTGACTAATGGAATAAATACAAGAGAACTGATATTACAGATATTACTGGAAATTGAGGAAGAGGGAAAACACAGCCATATTGCAATCCGCAATGCTCTTTCCAAATATCAGTTCCTTCCAAGACAGGAGAGAGCTTTTATTACCAGAGTCTGTGAAGGAACACTGGAATATCGTATTTTAATAGATTATATTATTGATTCATATTCAAAAGTATCTGTAGATAAAATGAAGCCTGTGATCAGGGAAATCCTGAGAAGTGCAGTTTATCAGATCAGGTTTATGGACAGTGTGCCGGACAGCGCAGTGTGTAATGAAGCGGTGAAGCTGGCACAGAGAAAAGGCTTTTACAGCCTGAAACCTTTTGTAAACGGTGTTCTTCGTACGATTGCCAGAGAGTGGAAAAATCTGAAACTTCCTTCAAGGGAAGAAAATCCGGTCAGATATCTGTCTGTCAGATATTCTATGCCGGAAACACTGGTAAACCGTTGGCTTGAGGATTACGGGGAAGAAAAAACAGAAAAGATCCTTACAGATTTTCTCACTGAGAAACCGATCACAGTACGCTGCAGAACTCATAAATATCCACAGAAAGAGATTTATGAGAGCCTGGTCGATCAGGGAGTGGAAGTGAAACCTGCACCTTATCTTCCCTATGCATATGAAATTTCAAATTATAACCATATTCTTGCACTGGATGCATTTATACAGGGGAAAATCCAGGTGCAGGATGTAAGCTCCATGCTGGTGGCAGAAATTGCAGATCCGCAAAAAGGGGATTATGTGATAGATATGTGCGCAGCACCTGGTGGAAAGAGTCTCCATGTTGCAGATAAAATGGGAGATTACGGAACAGTAGATGCACGCGATATCAGCCAGTACAAAGTGGATATGATCGAAGAGAATATTCACAGAACAGACTGCATTAATGTGCAGGCTCATGTGATGGATGCTACGGTATTTGATGTAGATTCAGAACTCAAGGCAGATGTCGTTCTGGCAGATGTCCCATGTTCCGGATATGGAGTAATTGGAAAGAAGCCGGAGATTAAATACAGGGTGACAGCACAGAAGCAGGAAGAGATTGTAATCCTTCAGAGAACAATCCTTGACAATGCGGCAGAATATGTGAAACCGGGCGGAGTGCTGGTATTTAGTACCTGTACTATCGCAAAGGAAGAGAATGAAGAGAACATGTTGTGGTTTATGAATAATCATCCGTTCAAACTGGAGAGTATTGATCCGTATCTTCCGGAAGAACTGCATTCTGAGACAACAGCTCTGGGTTATCTTCAGCTTCTGCCGGGAGTACACAAAACAGATGGCTTCTTTATTGCAAAATTCAGGAGAAAATAAGTAATGACAGACATTAAGTCAATGACGATCGACGAATTAAAGAAACTGATGACCACTCTGGGAGATAAGCCTTTTCGTGCGAAGCAGATTTACAGCTGGCTGCATGAACACCTTGTTACTTCTTATGATGAGATGACCAATCTTTCTAAAAGCCTGAGGGAAAAACTGAAAGAATATCCTGTCACAGCACTGAAGATGGTAGATGTACAGACATCCCGGATTGACGGTACACAGAAGTATCTGTTCCGTCTCAGTGATGGTAATGTGATAGAGAGTGTTCTCATGCGGTATAAACATGGAAATTCTGTCTGTATTTCTTCTCAGGTGGGATGCCGCATGGGATGCAGATTCTGTGCATCTACCATAGGAGGACTGACCAGATGTCTTCTCCCGTCAGAAATGCTGGATCAGATATACAGGATACAGGCTCTGACAGGAGAAAGAGTTTCCAATGTTGTGGTCATGGGAACGGGGGAACCTCTTGATAATTATGAAAATCTTCTCAGGTTTATACATATCCTGACAGAAGACGGAGGACTTCATATCAGTCAGAGAAACCTGACTGTATCTACCTGTGGGCTGGTTCCAAAGATTTATGACCTTGCAAAAGAAAAGCTTCAGATGACACTTGCACTTTCCCTTCACGCACCTAATGATGTGAAGCGACGGGAACTGATGCCGATCGCAAACAAATACAGCATGGATGAGGTTCTGGAAGCCTGCCGTTATTATTTTAAAGAAACCGGGCGCAGGATCACATTTGAATATAGTCTGGTAGCCGGAGTTAATGACAGCGATGAGGATGCAAGGGAACTTTCCGGCAGGATCAGAGATATGAACTGCCATGTAAATCTGATCCCGGTAAACCCTATTAAGGAACGTTCCTTTGTGCGTTCAACAAGACAGGCTGTGGAGAATTTCAAAATAAAACTTGAAAAATGTGGAATAAATGTTACTATTAGAAGAGAAATGGGCAGTGATATTGATGGTGCCTGTGGACAGTTAAGAAAAAGTTATATGGAAAAAACAGAAAGCGAGAAGTGACATGAGGATATATTCAGCTACTGATGTCGGGCAAAAGCGGAAGATGAACCAGGATTATGTGTTCGCAACTGCTGACCCGGTTGGAAATCTTCCGAATCTGTTTGTTGTTGCAGATGGTATGGGTGGTCATAATGCAGGTGATTATGCATCCTCTCATGCGGTTACATCTATGGTGGAGGAAATCCGGCAGGATGCGGATTTTAATCCGGTAAAGGTAATCCGTCATGCCATTGAATGTGTAAATACCGAGATTCTTACCCAGGCACAGCAGGATGAGAAACTCAGAGGAATGGGAACAACGATAGTGGCAGCTACTATCGTAGGACATTACGCTTATGTGGCAAATGTAGGTGACAGCAGACTTTATGTGATCGGAGAGAAGATTCAGCAGATAACAAGGGATCACTCACTGGTGCAGGAGATGGTAAGAATGGGAGAACTTGACCCTGAACAGGCAAGGAAGCATCCGAAGAAAAATATCATTACAAGAGCACTTGGAGCAGAGAAAACAGTGGATATTGATTTCTTTGATCTGAAACTGGAACCCGGAGATGTAGTTTTGATGTGTTCGGACGGGCTCAGCAATATGGTTGAGGACGAAGATATGTTTAATATTGTCAAGGGTTCCAGGGATGTAGTAGAAGCTGTTCAGATGTTGATAGAAAAAGCAAATAGCAATGGCGGGAGAGATAATATAGGGGTTATCGTGGCAGAGCCACTTGCTGATGAGGTGAGTGTATGGTAAAAGATGGAATCGTACTAGGCAAGAGATATGCTGTACTTAGTAAGATCGGTGCCGGTGGAATGGCGGATGTCTATAAAGGCCGGGACCAGATGCTGAACCGTTATGTGGCGATTAAGGTATTAAAGAAGCAGTATAAAGAAGATGAAAATTTCGTAAGAAAATTCCGTTCGGAGGCACAGGCGGCAGCCGGACTGATGCATCCGAATATCGTGAATGTATATGATGTCGGAGAAGACCGCGGCCTTAATTATATGGTCATGGAGCTTGTAGAAGGGATTACCTTAAAAGAATATATAGAGAGAAAAGGAAGACTGTCTCACAAAGAGACGATCAGTATTGCAATCCAGATGTGCAGTGGTATCGGTGCGGCGCATGCATCAGGAATTATTCACCGTGATATCAAGCCGCAGAATATTATCATTTCCAAGGATGGGAAGGTAAAGGTTACAGATTTTGGAATTGCGAAAGCTGTAACTTCGAATACAGTAAGTACGAATGCAATGGGCTCCGTGCATTATACATCACCGGAGCAGGCGAGAGGCGGATTCAGTGATCAGAGAAGTGATATCTATTCCATTGGTATTACCTTATTTGAGATGGTAACAGGGCAGGTTCCGTTTGATGGCGAGACAACGGTAGAAGTTGCAATGAAACATCTGCAGCAGGAGATCACACCGCCGTCGGAGCTGGTTCCGGATATTCCTTACAGCCTGGAACAGATTATTCTGAAATGTACACAGAAGAGTTCTGAGAGAAGATATACAAGTACAGGAGATCTGATTCAGGATCTGAAGCATTCACTGGTAGATCCGGATGGAGATTTCGTAAGAATAGCGTCGGCAGGCGGGGATTCCGATACGGTTATTATGACAGATAAAGATCTGGATGATATCCGTAACGGTTACGATGATGACGACGAATATGATGATGAATATGACACTACAGATGTGTATTCGGGAAAAGGATATAACGACAGAGAAGATGGCGACGACGAATACGATGATTATGCATCCGGGAGAGATTCGGATGAAGTAAATCCGCATATGCATAAGCTCATGAAGATTCTGACGATTGTGGTAATTGCGATCATTGTGCTGATCCTTGTATTTACAGTGGGAAAGGCAGCGGGGGTTTTCAAGTCGTTTGGCGGAATTACTACAGAGGATGATGCAGATACGTCAGGAAAAGTTACAGTTCCAGATATCCGTGGTATGACAGAGGAGCAGGCAAAGGCTGCACTGAAAAAGAAAGATCTTGGAATAAAACCGATTAAGAGAACAGAATCTAAAAAATATAAAGCCGGACTGGTCTCTAAACAGACTCCGGAAGCCGGTGAAAAGGTAAAGAAAAATACAACTATAGAAGTTGTTATTAGTTCGGGACTGGTAAAAAGTAAAAAGCAGGTACCGGATGTCAGCGGTATGAGTGAAACGGAAGCACAGAAAGAACTGGAAGATGCAGGATTTAAGGTGATTTCAAGTTTCCAGTATGATGACAGTGTAGCAAGCGGTAATGTCATCAATACAACACCTTCTGCCGGAACAAAAGCTGAAAAGGGTTCTACAGTTACCATGCTGGTAAGTCAGGGAACAGATAAGAAGACGGTGCCGGATGTAAGAGGCATGGCAGATGCAACTGCACAGAGTACGATCAAGAATTATGGATTCAATGTAGGAACTGTAACATATGACTACAGTGACAGTGTGGAAAAAGGAATGGTTATCAGCCAGACTGTAACACCTGGAGGTAAGGCGGCAGCCGGAACAACCATTTCAATCACGGTAAGTAACGGACCGAAACCGGAAGAAAAGATTGATATCCAAAGCTTTGTAGGACAGCAGGAGTCAGCACTTAAGAGCTGGGCATCCCAGAATGGTCTGTATACAAATGTATCGGATTCACAATACAGCAGCAGTTATGCGAAAGGATGTATCATCTCCATGAGTCCTTCTTCTGGAAATATTTCCAAGGGAGGTACGATCAGTTATGTGGTGAGCCTCGGGGCGAAACCACAGGAGCCGACAAATGGAGGAACCACAGGAGATAACAATAACCAGAATGGGTCTAATACAAATGATGGGACCACGACTGGCCAGTAAAAGATTATGCAGGGAAAAATTATAAAAGGAATTGCCGGATTCTACTACGTTCACGTAGTAGAATTCGGTGTTTATGAATGCAAAGCCAAAGGTGTATTCCGGAAAGAAAAGATCAAGCCTTTGGTGGGAGACAATGTAGAGATAGAGATTCTTGATGAATCGGAAAAAAAAGGAAATATAGTGAAGATACTGCCACGGCAGAATGAGCTGATCCGCCCGGCTGTGGCCAATATCGATCAGGCATTGGTAGTCTTTGCAATCACGAAGCCGAATCCACACTTTAATCTGCTGGACCGCTTTCTTGTTATGATGGAAAGCAAAGAGATTCCGGTTGTGTTATGCTTTAATAAAGAAGACATTGCGACAGATCCGCAGGTGAAGAAATTGGAATCAATCTATGAATCATGCGGCTATCCGCTGGTATTTGTCAGTGCGAAAGAAGAACGGGGGATTGAAAATATACGTGAACTTCTGAAAGGAAAGACAACAGCGATCGCAGGTCCGTCTGGAGTGGGAAAATCTTCGATCATTAATATTCTGCAGCCGGAGGCAGATATGGAGACAGGGGCAATCAGTACGAAGATTGAGCGGGGAAAACATACCACCAGACATTCGGAATTGTTTGCCATTGATGAAAATTCATATATCATGGATACACCGGGATTCAGTTCGTTATATGTGAATGATTATGAAAAAGAAGATCTGAAGTACTTCTTTCCGGAATTCCGGAAATACGAAGGAATGTGCAAGTTTAACGGTTGTGATCATGTGCATGAGCCGGGGTGTGCCGTAAAGGCAGCTCTGGAAGAGGATAAAATTCATAAAATCCGTTATCAGAATTATATAGAAATGTATGAGGAAGTGAAGAATAAAAGGAGGTACTGATGATGAACTATGTATTGTCACCGTCAATACTAGCGGCAGATTTCAAAGTTTTGGGTCAGGAAATGAAGAAGACAGAGGAAAATGGGGCAGCGTATATTCATTTTGACGTTATGGATGGAATGTTTGTACCAAGTATATCATTTGGTATGCCGGTTCTGGCATCAATCCATGATGCAACGGAGCAATTCATGGATGCACATCTGATGGTGCAGGAACCGATCCGCTATGTAGAAGCATTCCAGAAGGCGGGAGCTGACTATGTAACGGTACATCTGGAGGCCTGTGAAGACGTAAAAACGACATTGGATAAAATCCATGCATGTGGCATGAAGGCAGGACTGGCTGTTAATCCAGAGACAGATGTAAAAGAGCTTGTTCCATATCTGGAAGACGTGGAGATGATCCTGATCATGAGCGTGCATCCGGGATTTGGCGGACAGAAATTTATTCCGGAATCACTGGATAAGATCCGTGAGGTCCGTGCGATGCTGAATGAAAAAAATCTGGAGACAGATATTCAGGTAGACGGAGGAATCTATGTGGAGAATGTCAGAGAAGTATTGGATGCAGGCGCAAATGTAATTGTGGCCGGTTCTGCTGTGTTCAGAGGAGATGCCGGGGAAAATACTGCAAAATTCATGGAGATATTGAAAAGTTATGAATAAGAAGATTGTGATTATCAGCGGTGGGGAGCTGGAAGAAGAATTTGTATTATCAATCCTTGAAAAAGAGGAAAACCAGTATGTGATCGGTGTGGACAAAGGTATGGAGTTCCTTTACAGCCATCAGATTCTGCCAAATTATATTGTCGGAGATTTTGACAGTGTAAAAAAAGAGATTGGAGATTATTACCGTAATGAGACAGATGTTCCGATCAGGGAATTTAATCCGGTAAAAGATGCATCTGATACAGAGATTGCAATCAGACTGGCTATGACATTAGGGGCAGGTGAGATTCTGATCCTGGGAGCAACCGGAGGTCGTATCGATCACCTCTGGGCAAATGTTCAGAGCCTTGCAATCCCGTTTAAAGCCGGAATTAATGCTGTGATTATGGATCGCCAGAATAAGATCCGTCTGATCGGAGGCGGGGAAACCCATCTGAAAAAAGGAGAAACTTACGGACCGTATTTTTCTGTGTTTCCGTTAGGCGAGGAAGTATTTGGTTTCAGTATCAAAGGGGCAAAGTATCCATTGACGAATCATACACTGATACCATATGACAGCCTTTGCGTCAGCAATCAGTTCCAGGAGGATGAAGTGACAATCAGCTTCCTGAATGGAATTGTGATTCTGATGGAAACGAAAGACAGATAAAACTCTATATAAATTCATGTAAGTTTTTGAAAAAATGGCCTACTTTGTGGTCCATTAACCTTTTGATCAAAGCTCTAATGTGGTAAGGAGAAGCGCTTGTATGAGTGCTTCTTTTTCATAGTTGTAAGTATTATAATAAAAATAACTGGTGTTTAGGTTATGATATGATTATGCAACTGGAATTATTGGCGTAATATCAACAATTACGTTTGTGACATTACTAAGATATTTAAAATGTCCTCACTGTAAGACAAGAACCTGGTGCAGGAAAGTCATGACCAAAGAGTGATAATTAAATCATATAGACAGGGTATGGCAACAGCAAGTTGCTTTTCAGAACATGAATTTATCTATATGATATGCTTATGGAGGTGATGACTATGGAAACAAAAAATATTATTTTGAAACTTCGTACAGAAAGAGGAATGTCACAAGACGAACTGGCAGATAAAATCATGGTAACAAGGCAGGCAGTATCACGCTGGGAAAATGGAGATACGGTTCCAAATACTGATACACTTAAGCTCTTATCGAAAGAATTTGATGTTTCCATCAATACGCTTTTGGGAGAACCCAGAAAGCTGATCTGTCAGTGCTGCGGGATGCCAATTGATGATGATTCCATATTGGGACGTGATAAGGATGGCACATTAAATGAGGAGTATTGTAAATGGTGTTATGCAGATGGAACATACACATATAATGATATGGATGAATTGATTGATGTATGTGTAAAGAATATGGTAAATGAAAACTTTACCGAAGAACAGGCACGTTCTTATCTGAAAGAAATGCTTCCAAAGTTAGATTACTGGAAAAGGTATGATGAACTTAGTGACAATGGGCAGTTTGAAGAGTTTAAAAAGCAATTGATAAATGAAATTAATGATCTGCATATAGACGGACTTCCAAGGGTAGACAAACTAAATGCACTTGTGGGGAAATATGTGAATCTGGAATATACTCTGCCTAATGGACAAAAAGTGAAATTCCTTGATGATCAGAAAACATATCTGGGGAATCAACTGGAGTCTGAATTTGGAGGAGACAGGTGCTTCGGTATTCTGGCAGGCATGGATTTTATTTTGGTATGTACATATGAGAAGAATGGTGAAAATCCGGAGCTTCTGATTTATAAAAAGAGATAATATAAGCAAGATAATATAAGCAAAAAGAAAAGTCTTGACAAATAAACGACCGTTTACTGTTATTAAGATGTAAACGGTCGTTTATTTGTTTTGGAGGAAATGTGCATGGGTAATAGGAAAGAGGAAATATTAATTGTGGCACTGCATCTGTTCGCCAGAGAGGGTTACGAGGCTGTCTCAGTCAGCCAGATAGCAGGAGAGCTTGATATGACAAAAGGGGCATTGTACCGTCATTACAAAAGCAAAAGAGATATTTTTGACTGTATTGTGGGGCGTATGGAGCAGCAGGATGGCGAACAGGCAACAGAATATGATATGCCGAAAGATGAAAAAGAAAAAATGCCTGAAAAGTATGAGAATGTATCACTGGATGATTTGGTGGAATACAGCAAGTCTATGTTTGAATACTGGACAGAGGATGATTTTGTATCATCGTTTCGGAAGATGCTCACAATAGAGCAGTTTCGCAGTGAAGAGATGCAGAATTTATATCAGCAATATCTGGTATCCGGACCGGCAGAATACGTGAAGGACCTGTTCAAAAATATGGAAATAAAAAATCCCGAAGAAACTGCAGTTCAATTTTATGCGAATATGTTTATCTATTATAGTGTATATGATGGAGCAGCAGATAAGGCGAAAGTGAAATGTCAGTTTGAACAGATGCTGGACAAAATTGTAGAAGAAATGAAACAGTAAAATAAGAGCCAGACGCTTAAGACGCAGAGCCGTTAATTCTGATACTGAAAAATCAGGATTATCGGTTTTTATTTTTAAGAAAGGACATAAAAGAAATGGAAAAAAATAATATTATGATTCGTTTAGAGAAAAAGGAAGAGTATCAGAAAGTAGAAAATCTGGTAAGAGAAAGTTTTTGGAATGTGTATCGTCCGAGATGCCTTGAGCATTATGTATTGCATCAGCTCAGAAATGATCTGGCATTTGTTCCAGAACTGGATTTTGTGATGCTTCTTAAAGGAAATGATGAAGAGGGTAAGCTGATTGGTCAGAATATGTTTATGAGAACGAGTATTAAATCGGATGATGGAAGATATATTCCAATTATGACGATGGGACCAATCTGTATCAAGAATGAATATAAGCGGAAAGGATATGGTAAAATCCTGCTTGATTATTCATTGGAGAAAGCAGCAGAGTTTGGCTGTGGAGCATTATGCTTTGAAGGAAATATTGATTTTTACGGTAAGAGTGGATTCAGACAGGCAAGCGAGTATGGTATCCGTTATCATGGATTGCCGGAGGGAGAAGATGCATCATTCTTTTTGTGTAAAGAACTTGTACCTGGTTATCTTGATGGGATTACCGGAGAGTATGCCACACCGGAAGGCTATCTTGTAGATGAGCAGGAAGCAGAAGAGTTTGATAAGCAGTTTTTAAATAAAGAGAAAAAGAAACTGCCGGGACAGTTATTTTAGCGAAGTGGTTCGTGAATATTCGCTTCGCATGCAGAGAACAGGAGGCAAAAATTGTAATGAAGTCAATGAAAAAGGACTGGTATAAAAAAGGTTGGACAAGTGCGATGGCTAAAATAATGGAAATTATTGCAAAAGAAACGAAGGGAAAGAGCTATCACAAACAGGAGATGAGATAAAAATGAATATTCACAAAGATAAGATGCTATGGTATAATACAAGTTACTGTATTAGGGTTTCTTACGAGAGAAGCTGAAATATGGGAAAAGATTTAAAAGGCAAAGAACTTGGCAAGGGAATAACCCAGGAAAGTACGGGATTATACTCAGCCAGATTTGTAGATTGGTTTGGAAAGAGAAAATAATGGCCCACTAAATGGTCCACTTGCAAAAATAAGTATGCTGAAATCCATTGAAATCAAGGAATTTATAGGAGGAAATAAAAAATGAAATTAGGAATCGTAGGATTACCAAATGTAGGAAAGAGTACACTGTTCAACTCACTTACAAAGGCAGGCGCAGAATCAGCAAACTATCCATTCTGTACCATTGACCCGAACGTAGGAGTCGTAACCGTACCGGATGAGAGATTAAATGTACTGGGAGAGATGTATCATACCAAGAAGATCATCCCGGCAGCAATTGAATTCGTTGATATTGCCGGACTTGTCAAAGGAGCTTCCAAAGGAGAAGGTCTTGGAAACCAGTTCCTTGCCAATATCCGTGAAGTAGATGCTATTGTACATGTAGTAAGATGCTTCGAGAACAGCAATATTGTGCACGTAGACGGAAGCATCAACCCACTTCGTGATATCGAGACGATCAACTTAGAGCTGATCTTTTCTGACCTTGAGATCCTGGAAAGAAGAATTTCCAAAGTTTCCAAAGTTGCAAGAAATGACAAATCTGCAGCAAAAGAGCTTGCACTTCTGAACAAGATCAAGGCGCATCTGGAAGATGGAAAGCTTGCAAAGACATTCGAAGAAGCAGATGACGAGGAAGAACAGGCATGGCTGGAAAGCTATAATCTTCTGACATACAAACCGGTTATCTATGCGGCAAATGTATCTGAAGATGATCTTGCGGATGATGCAGCCAATAACGAAGGTGTACAGGCTGTCCGCGAATATGCAAAAGGTGAGCAGAGCGAAGTTTTCGTTGTATGTGCAGAGATTGAGGCAGAGATTTCAGAACTGGATGATGATGAAAAGAAAATGTTCCTGGAGGATCTTGGATTAAAGGAATCAGGTCTGGAAAAACTGATCAAAGCAAGTTATAAGCTGCTTGGACTGATCAGCTATCTGACAGCAGGTGAGCCGGAAGTTCGTGCATGGACAATCACAGAAGGAACGAAGGCACCACAGGCAGCAGGGAAGATCCACTCTGACTTTGAGCGTGGGTTCATCCGTGCAGAAGTTGTATCTTACGATGATCTGATCGCGTGTGGAAGCCACACAGCAGCAAAAGAAAAAGGTCTGATCCGTCTGGAAGGTAAAGACTATGTGGTAAAAGACGGAGATATCATGCTGTTCCGGTTTAATGTATAATCAGGAATAGATGGATGAAAAGAGGGGGGCTGTTTCAATGCACAGAACCATAGATTTCCCTAATCTGGGAATTTATTTAAAATCTGTCGGCGATCATATCACAGTCTTTGGATTCGATATCGCATATTATGGAATCGTCATAGGAATCGGAATACTTGCGGGACTTATGATGGCGGTAATGGAAGCAAAGCGTACGCATCAGAACGTAGAAGATTATTATGATCTGGCAATATATGGAGTTATCTTTTCAATTATCGGAGCAAGGGCATATTATGTGATCTTCTCATGGGATATGTATAAAGACGATATTAAGAGTATCATTAACATCCGTGAGGGTGGTCTTGCCATATACGGCGGTGTGATCACGGCAATTGTTGTAGTATTTATATTTGCAAAAATAAAAGGATTATCACCGTTCCTGTTATTTGACACCGGCGGATTTGGTCTGATCACCGGACAGATGATCGGAAGATGGGGGAACTTCTTCAACAGAGAAGCCTTTGGGGAATATACGAATGGACTGTTTGCTATGAGACTTCCGGTGGATGCGGTAAGAAGTTCGGACATCACAACAAAGATGTGGAATCATGCCGAGACAGTCAAAGGAGTCATGTATATTCAGGTTCATCCGACCTACCTGTACGAATCCCTGTGGTGTCTGATGGTGCTGATCATCATGCTGTTGTACCGCAAGCATAAGAAATTCGATGGGGAAGTTTTCCTGATCTATCTCTTGGGGTATGGTCTTGGCAGACTCTGGATCGAAGGACTTAGAACCGATCAGCTGTTGCTGCCAAAAGTTGGACTTCCGGTCTCTCAGCTGTTGGCAGGCGCGATTGTAGTGATATCCGCTATACTGATCATTGCAGGAAGAAAAAAAGCAACAGCTTCACAAAAATAGTCCGGCTGCCGCAAACATAAGTAGTGTAAATTATTCTGTGTAAACCTCTCAGATTGATGATAAAATCGTAGGTTT
>ERZ772879.2077-NODE-2077-length-12755-cov-57.201575_pt1 | contig 12755 bp, 8 predicted proteins | sample MGYA00580582_ERZ772879 | MGnify/ENA primary metagenome ERZ772879 (study PRJEB29015, sample SAMEA2737682) | human gut metagenome | biome: human gut; feature: human-associated habitat; material: faeces | place: China | collected 2012 ... | reverse complement strand
CGGATGTTGCAGTCAGAATGACGATCTCATTCTTCACCTGATTCTTCTTTGCAGAAGTAGTCAGAAGGTGCGGAAGAATGGAAAGTGCCATATCTTTGAATGCGATCGTTGCTCCGTGGAACAGTTCCAGATAATAAGCATCCTCCACCTTCGCAAGCGGTGCAATCTCTTCGGTATCAAACTTACTGTCGTAAGCCTTTGCGATACAGCTCTTCAGCTCTTCTTCTGTAAAGTCTGTCAGGAATTCCTTCATAACTGTATATGCGATTTCCTGATAGGTCATCTCTTTGAGCTCACCAAGCGACACCGGAAGCTTCGGAATCGAAACCGGTACAAATAATCCGCCGTCATCTGCCAGCCCTTTTAAGATTGCCTGGGAAGCTGTTACTGTCTTTTCTGCATCTCTTGTACTCTTATAAAGTAAATTCATGGTTCTCCACCCTTCTTATTCTTTCTGATTCACTTCAGCAATCTGCTAAAGTATTTTCCTATTTAGCGATTATAGCATAAGAACCTTTCAAGTGCAATGCCATCCTTATCTGCGTTTCCACATTCGTCCCCACATCCGGCTCAGAAGAAAACACAGGAGCAGTGCCCCGGTCAGAATAACGCCGATCAGAAATACCAGAATCTTTACATAAGATCCATCTCCTGTTGCAACCGTCTTTGCTTTCTCAGTTTCCTTTGGCTTTTCCGGACTTTCCGGTTTTTCCTCTTCTACCTGCTTTTCCTTTTTATAGGTTACACTCTGTCCTTCGTCCTCCAGATCTGCGTGCACTGCAACCAGCTTCTCTTCCAGATACACTTCCTCAAATACAACAACCTGTTCTCCGTTAAGCTTCGTTGCATCAAACGTAAATTCCATCTGAATTTCTCCGGAATCTGTATCCGGGATCAGCTTTTTCTCTGCGGTCACTTCTTTTCCATCCTGAAGAACCGGCTTTTTGGTCTCCTTATCCATTAATGTGCCTTTAACTACATATTCTTTTCCAATCTCCAGATTTTCCCATTTTACCCGATCTATGACCGTTACCTGTTCTGTCCGTTTCCCGTTATGCGTTCCCGTTTCCCGGTCAGATGCTCTTGTCCCGATCTCCGGTACGGGATGTTCATCATTTGTCAGTGTCCCCAGATCAATTACTCGCATTTCCTTTGTTACTTCCACCTCAAACGCAGGAATCAGCATCCGGTCTTCATTATTTTTACAAGACAGTTCTTCCACCAGATACGTTCCGTAAGGAAGTGCTCCTCTTGTATTATCCGGAGTTCCTTCCCCAAACCAGATCCCATCTTCACTTGTCTTCCCCTCATTCGTGTTGACGGTATGTGGATTCCAGTACGCACCGGTCGAAGCCTCCCCGTTTTTGTCTGTCCGGATCACATGGCTCTCCCCAGTTGCCTGCGATGTGATCCGAAATGGGATATCCGCCAGTCTTTTCAAGGTTTTATCTGCCGCTTTCACCAGCTTTAAGTCCCCACGGATGAGCTTTTCCTTTATTTCCACTGGATTCCATATTTTCAGGGCTTTATAGCTTCCATTTTGCTCCGTTCCAGTCCTGATACAATGTGTAACGGTGTCCACCAGATACCCTTCCGGCGCATGCATCTCCCATACCGTAATCGTTCCAAGCGGAAGCTCGTTATTTTCAAAAAACGAATCCCCGCTGATCAGGTGCGCCTCATCCATCCGGACCACACCATCCGCATCCGACTTCAGCTTCCAACTCCTGAGCGGCACCTTCACACCAATCTCATTTTGATTGTCAAAAATGCTATCAAAAAATGCCACATGAAATTCTGCTCCCGCAAGAGAAAGTCCTGCCTGCGCCTGCCCTTTCCCTGTTTCCGCATCCTGCTTCCGTATCAGGATTTCCACCTTTGTCTTTTCCGGTTCATCCTGACACTCATAGGTCACGGTCTGTCCGGCATTCACCGTGATCTGCCGCAGCTTTGTGTCCAGTACATAACCTTTCGGTGCTTTAGTCTCTTTGATGTCATAGGAACCCTCCGGCAGATTTTCTGCCTTCCCGTATCCTTTCTTGTCTGTCCGGATTACGCAGACTGCCTCGGATGTCCCACTTTTACAGACGGTATACTCTGCCCCTTCCAGTGAGTAGAGCTGATTATCAGCCGTAATCTCTGCCCTTGCAGAGCTCTTCATGATCTCCAGGCTTCCGTTATGGGTTGTCTTAAAAAGATATATCGTTGATCTGGATTTTGCCACAAGCTGTGAAATCTGATTGCCACTCGACGGGATAGATGCCGAATGCCAGAACCGATTATCGTTGCTATTATCTCCCCAGAAAAATCCGATATGGCAGTCTGCATCTTCTTCCTCCCAGGAAACCGGCTCAAAATAGATCACATCTCCTTTTTGCGCTTTTCCGCCCGCAAGCAGCTCCTCAATGGTGTTGTAATGATAGGATTCCACGGCATTGTCTGTCATCCAATGAAACCAGTTGCTCGCATTGACCTTGCCGCCACGGAGACTTCCTTTGTCAATTCCTGACAGATCCGCTCCACATTTTTCCAGAACATAAGCGACAAACCCGGTACAGTTCATTGCCCCATTTCCACCGTAGGCTCCGTTCGGACGCATGCAGTTCTCTGTTGTCAGAGGATATCCGCTGTAAGGCGTTCCCAGATAATAACCGTCCTTTTCGTGGTTTTTTAACTCCTCAAGCACTTTTCCCGGCTCTGCTCCTAATTTTTCATCAAGTTTTACAATCGTTTCTTTCTTTGCGATTCTCTCTGCTGAGTTTGCAGATACGACAGGCATACTGCTGCCCGACAATGATACTACCGCCAGAATCACACTTAGTATTCCGGCAAAATGATTCTTTATATATTTCATAAAAGTTTCTCCTTCTGCCTTTTCAGGTCAGAAAAGAGAATATAAAAGACGAGTACCCTTACTATAAAGGAAGAGTACCCGCTTGTCAATAGTATTTTATTGTTGATCTGCCTCCAGAACGATCACACTTCTCGGTCCCACAAGAATTCTTTCCTCCGAAATCCGTACCGGATTCTGATAAATTTCCTGCTTTTTATCTCCAGTATTTGCCGCCACATGCCAACTATATCCGCCCGGAAGTTGTGGAAGTTCTACCCAGACACCTTCCCAGTATGGATTCATCAGAAGATACACACAGTCTTCTTTTGCCATTTTGTTATCATATCCGGCAAACATGACTGCCGCCGTCCGGATCTCCGGTCTGGAAAAATCCAGTTTCCACGGTACTTCACCGTGAAAGCTGATCTCCGGAAATCCAAGACTGCTCGCCCCTGCATCTCCTGTGATCGACGGATGCCGTTTCCGAAATGCCGTCATATAAGCACAAAAATCAAATACATCCTGAAACTTTTCTTTTCTTGTCCAGTCCAGCCAGGAAATCTCGTTATCCTGACAGTAGGCATTATTATTCCCGAACTGAGTATTGCCAAACTCATCACCTGCAAGGAACATCGGTGTCCCTCTGCTGCAAAGCAGGACCGCAAAAGCATTTTTCATCATCCGGTGGCGCAGTTCAACAACCATCACCTGATCGGTGTCCCCCTCTGCCCCACAGTTCCAGCTCCGGTTATCGTCACTTCCATCAAGATTTCCCCATCCATTAGCCTCATTATGCTTCTGGTTATACGAATAAAGATCATACAGGGTAAATCCATCATGGCAGGTCAGGAAATTCACAGAAGCATGTTTTCCGCGGATTCTGGTATCATAAATGTCCGGAGAACCGGCAATTCTCTGAAGCGCTGCTCCTGCTGCCCAAAGTCCCCCTTTTAAATATTCCCTCACGTCATCCCGGTATCTTCCGTTCCATTCTGACCATCTGCGGAATGCCGGAAAACTTCCGACCTGATAAAGTCCGCCGGCATCCCACGCCTCCGCGATCAGCTTTGTGTCTGCAAGCAGCGAATCATAGGCAAGATTCTTTACGAGTGGTGGATTTTCCATCGGTGACCCATCCTCATTTCTTCCCAGGATCGAGGCAAGATCAAACCGGAAGCCGTCCACCCGGTACTCTGCCACCCAGTATCGCAGACAATCCTGGATCATTTTGATCACCACCGGATGATTACAATTCACAGTATTTCCACAGCCACTGAAATTATAATATTTTCCATCAGGTGTCAACATATAATAAATCTGATTGTCAAATCCTTTAAACGAAATAAACGGTCCGCATTCATTTCCTTCTGCCGTATGGTTAAACACCACATCCAGGATTACTTCAATCTGGTTATCATGCAGTTCTCGGATCAGTTCTTTTAATTCTACTCCTTCCCGGTTGTATTCCGTTGATGCTGCATAGCTCGTATTCGGCGCAAAAAAGCTGACTGTATTATACCCCCAGTAATCAATCAGTTTCTTTCCATCAACCTCACGGCTCCCCTGCAGTTCATCAAATTCAAAGATCGGCATTAGCTCCACCGCATTAATCCCCAGTGTTTTCAGATAAGGAATTTTTTCTTTGATTCCGGCAAAGGTTCCAGGATGACGGACACTTTTGTCCATCTTCGTGAATCCCCTGACATGCATCTCATAGATGATCAGTTTTTCCATCGGGATCTTATCTGGCTTTTCACTGCCCCAGAAGAAATTATTCCGGACTACTCTGGCACGATATCCCCCTGTATTTAGTGCTTTTCCCCATACACTCTGCCCGGTAACTGCCTTTGCATACGGATCCAGTAAAATATGCTTTTTATCAAACAGCAGACCTTCCTTTGGTTTCCACGGTCCGTCCAGCCTGTACGCATATTCAAATTCTTCAATATCCAGTCCGAATACCATCATGGAAAATACATCCCCGATCCGGCAGTTTTCCGGAAATGGGATCACCGCATAAGGTTCCGGTTCCTTTCTGTGAAACAGAAGAAGTTCACATGTCACAGCCCCTTTTGAATGCACTGTAAAATTAACTGCCGACTGAAATGCAGTCGCACCCTCATCACGATACAGTCCGGGACAGATTTCAAATCCATTTACATTTTCTGTCGGAACCCATCTTGGCATCATTTCTTCCAGCATTTTACCAGCTCCTTCCATGTCATGTTTTCAGTATAGCACATTTTTCCGTTTACACATCTTTCCTTTCTGTATATAATATAAAGGATTACATATTTTTTTACAGCAGACTCAAGGAGGTTTTTTATGACTGCACAGCATCTATATTATTTATTTCAGTGCTTCTTTATATATGCCTTTTTAGGCTGGTGTACAGAAGTTGCGTTTGCCGCTTTTAAAGAACATCGTTTTGTCAACCGTGGATTCTTAAATGGCCCGATCTGTCCGGTATACGGTTTCGGCGTGGTTGCAGTCATTCATTTTCTGACACCGCTTCGTTCCAACCTGCTCCTGCTATATCTCGGAAGTGCTATTCTTGTTACTGCAATCGAATGGCTGACCGGGTTCATTCTCGAAAAGGTTTTCCATAACAAATGGTGGGATTATTCTAATATGCCGCTCAATCTGAATGGATATGTGTGCCTTTTGTTTTCTCTGATCTGGGGAGTGTTCTGTGTTTTCATCGTAGATGTATTCCATCCACTGATTGACACACTGCTCTCACACATTCCTTTCCTTGTCGGTATCATTCTTGTATGTATTCTGGTGATTGCCGGACTTGCCGATCTCTATGTAACAGCATCCGGTATCCTGAAGCTCAACAAACGTCTTGAAAAAATGCAGGCCATTGCAGACGAACTTCATCAGATTTCCGACAAGCTTGGTGAATCAATCTACAAGCGTACCATTACAGCTATGGAAAAACAGGAAGAGTTCAAAGATACTGTATCTGAGAAGCAGGAAGAATTTAAATCTGCTATTTCCGAAAAACAGGAAGCAATTTCAGACACCCTTGCCGATGTTTCTGACGAAGTAAAAGAACGGATTACTCTTCTTCGCAGAAGCTACCTGGAAAATGTCAAAGCAACTTCTCATATGCAGAAGCGTATCATGAAAGCTTTCCCGAAAATGCAGAGCCGCAACTACAAAGAATCCTTTGAAGATCTTAGAAACAAACTGAAGGAAATGTCTCTCAAAAAATAACAGGCTGTAAAAAATCCATCTGGTTTTCTTTTAAAAAAAGAAATCAGATGGATTTTTTATCTTTAAAATTATGATGTGAGTGTCAAAAGTAAATTTTGCCACTCACTAATGTTTCCTCTTGATCTTGTCCAGATACGGAATCTCGATTGGATCGATTGCATCAAGTGGCTGTTCTTTATTGATCTTTTTTTTGCGTGTGTGCTTTTTCAGAAGTGCACCACCCCGGTTATAAAACCAGAAAGAAAAGATCAGAAGTTTATTGAATTTTCCAATTTTGTCTTTTGTCGTCTTCGTGTAATACTCCCCACCGGACTGGATCTCTCCTTTTTCCCTGATCTGCCGGATCAGATCCAGCTCTGTCTCAATCCGTACCGGAAATTCCGTATACCCCATGCCGACGCAGTCCAGCTTATGCGCATCACTTCCTCCGGTTCCCGGTTTTCCATATTTTTCAGCAAGATACTTCGCCCCTTCATTGGACTGTGGTGGCTCACATGCATTGAAAGTCTCTATAAAATCAAATTTTTCAATCAACTCCGGAGATTTCTGCCATCTTTTCGTATTCGTAAAACTCAGATACTTTTCCCCACACGGATGTGCCGGTCCACAGATTCCTCCATTGTGATGCACAAAATCAATCAGCAGCGAAAGCGGAAGCCCTCTCAGCTCCAGAAGGCGCATCTTTACTCCCTGTGGCATAATGATCAGAATGTGCCCCGCATCCAGTGTATCATACTCTATTCCTTTCAATACGACAAAATCTTTGTATTTTCTCCCTTTGATCGTATTCTTCCAGTGCCGATATCCATTATAGGTGTCATGATCTGTAACCAGCATTCCGCCAATGCCTTTAGACTGCAGCTTTTTAATAAATTCTTCAATCGGCACTTTGCTGTCAATTGATCCTTCTCTTACATGACAATGCATATCTATCTTCATATTTTCATCTCCAGATCTTATATCGTTGATACTATTTTTATTATACCTCTTTTTTTATAACGCTGCAAGAAATACCGGTTTCTTCCAGCCATTCCTGATCAGATACAAAAGGGGGATGTGAAAAAACTCGATTGAGTTTTTTTACATCTCCCTTTTTGTACCTGTTGTGTATAAATGACTGAAATCATGCGCAAAGAAAGCGCACTTCCCCTTTTTTCAGGATTTGGTGTAAAAATAACTGCACGCTGCCCTCAAGTCGCCATATGTAAATATTATGACGAGTACTATTCATATTATTATTCAGATTTAAGGTGACGGATGGAGTATTAAAAAGAAACGCAGTTCTTCCACAAAACAGAATAGGTGAGACCCGTACAGAGCATGAAGTAAATTTTGTATGCAGGTGTGAAGAATTTATTGGATTAATTTATTATGGAACAAGCTTATTGTTTATTGTTATAGGAAATTACCTGCCAAAGATTAAGCAGAATAATACGATAGGAATCAGGATCGTATGGACATTGCAGGATGAAGAAAACTGGAATGCAGCTCATAGCTTTAGTGGAAGGATATGGGGGACATCAGGTATTTTATGTATGCTATGCACATTACATTTGATAAAAACTGTGAGTAAAGAAGCTTGCATAAAAGCTAAGTAAGTTATCAATGAAATTGTGTAATTTATTTCTCATGGAAATTCATCTCCTTTCTGTTTACGATGTCATTATAGAATATGAAAATTAATATTACTTGCCAAAATAACAGAATATATAGTCAAAAGTTGCTTAATACAGTGACAGGTTAAAATATCCTGCAATACTGTCATTGTTCAGTTTATTTATACAATTTAATATTGGAACATTTTACAACTATGACACAAGTATGCAACATAATAAACGAATGCTTTTGATAGAGTAATGATACACAATATCAGTTACAAAGAAGCAGGAGGATAGAAAGTGGACATGACACAAAACAAATGTTGCAGACATGGGGCAAGTTTACGCCGAAGGAGACGCAGGCACAGAAAGATACTGCGTTTTATCATATTTTCCTGTAGTATCATAGCTGTGGCTGTATTTGTGGCTGTGGGAAGCCGTATGATAACATCGGGCGATGGCGGGACAAATAAATATGATGTTGAAGCCGGAAATAATACATATGATAATGCTGTTATAGAAAATAGCAAAATCTCTGAAAAGAATAAGATACAAAATAATCAGTCAATGCTTGATGATATAATGAACAGTACCCAATATCCAAAACAGCTACAGGAGCTTGCTTTAAAGAATGAAGAGGCACTTGAGTTTGTGTATGATTATCCGGCGGAACATGTGAAGGAACACACAATTGACTTGACAGAAGAAGCGTCTATGGATAGTGTTCCGTTATTTGTGCAGTGGGATAAACGCTGGGGCTATGAAAAATATAGCGGCAATTTCTTTGCAGCAAGCGGATGCGGTCCCACTACACTTTCGATGGTAGTGGTTTATCTGACGCACAATAGGGAGGCATCACCTATTGCAGTAGCAAAGTATTCAAAGGAAGCCGGTTACAGTGTGGATGGTTCGGGAAGTTCATGGACGCTTATAAGTGAAGGCTGCAGGCACTACGGCGTAAAAGCAAAGACAGTGGCGCTGGATGAGAGCAGAATGAAGGCAGAGCTTGATGCAGGACATCCTATTGTGGTAAATGTAGGACCGGGAGATTTTACCGATACAGGACATTTTATGGTTATAACAGGCTATGATGATGAAGGATTTTCAATAAATGATCCAAACAGCATTGAAAAAAGTGGCAAGAGGTGGTTATTCAAAAATATATCATCTCAGATTAGAGCTGTCTGGAGTATGTATGTGTGAGAATATATTTGTATAAGTGCCGGTAAAACATCCTATTATTGAGTTAAATAACAGGGTGTTTTTTACAACTATGACACATCTTTATGCTATAATAATTTTATCATAATCATAGAAGAGGAGCAGCTTATGACCAGTATTCTTATAGTGGAAGATGACAACGACATAAATAATTTAATATGCAACACCCTGAAGGCAGAGGGATATCAATGCGAAAGAGCGTTTGATGGTAAGGAAGGGGCGGACAAAATTGAGCAGAACAGATATGATCTGCTGCTGCTTGATATTATGCTTCCTGAGATAAATGGTTATGAATTGCTTGACTATGTCAGGAGAATTGGGGATACTCCGGTCATAATAATATCTGCCATGGGACAGGTGGATGAAAGGATACGCGGGCTTCGTATGGGCGCGGATGATTACATATGCAAACCATTTCAGATAGGGGAGCTGCTTGCGAGAGTGGAAACCGTATTAAGGCGCACTCAGCGCATGGCAGAGCGTCTGGAAATAGAGGATGTAGCTATAGATCCTAAATCACGTACAGTGACAAAGGCAGGTGAGCAGGTAGAGCTCACAGTAAAGGAATTTGATCTGTTGTATGAGCTTATGAAGAATAAGAATGTTGCACTCAGCAGGCGCAGGCTTTATGAACTTGTATGGCAGGAGGAGTATACCGGGGAGACAAGGACACTGGACTCACATGTACAAAGACTAAGGAAAAAGCTTGACTGGAATGGAAAGATTGTCACAGTTTTCAGGATTGGCTATCGTCTGGAGGTTCGCGGATGAAATTTTTCTATAAAATGTTTCTTGGAATGACAGTGATACTGGCTGTTGCCCTTGGAATGATAGAATATGTGACTCTATCATATTCACTGGAGCATGCAGTGAAAAGGGAGCAGGACAGTGCACTTTCACAGCATCAGATGATAAAATACTCGATTGAAACTGTCATACTTAATATGAAGAGTGAAGATGTGGATAAGGAGCTTACAGATATGATGTCGCAGTCGGCAAAATCCATTGTTGGAGATGAAGGAGGAATGTATCTTGCTGATGATGATGGAAAAAGGATATATGCCAATTCATGTAATTATGAGCAAAAGGATATAAAGGTAAAGGATGGTACGCTTACATACAGTATAGTGTCAAAAGAGAATACTAAAGATACCGGTGAAAAGCAAAGCAGCAGATATATCCATGTCAAAAGCAGCTTTAAACTGAATGATAACAGGTATATTCTGATAACGGAAAGTGATATTACACCGGTTTTCGATGAGTCAAAGGAGCTTAGGTATAGATGCAGCGTGTACTACATTGTTATACTTGCTGTTGGTATGATGGTCATATTGATACTTTCCTGGATGATTACAAAGCCTCTTGCCGGATTAACAGCCACCACCAAAAAATTTGCAGATGGTGATTACACAGCAAGAAGTGATGTAAAGACAAAGGATGAAATAGGTGAACTTGCGAGGGCTTTCAACGAGCTTGCGAAAAACCTTGAAAGCAAAGTTTATGAACTTCAGATGGCGGCAAAGAAGCATGAGGATTTTACTGCAAACTTCGCACATGAGCTCAAAACCCCAATGACATCAATTATAGGATATGCCGATACCCTGTATCAGAAAAAAATGTCCGAGGATGAGGTGCACAGTGCTGCCGGAGTCATACTGAATGAGGGCATGAGGCTTGAAGCATTATCATTTAAGCTGCTGGAGCTTATCACTCTTGATAAAAATGATTTCAGGCTTGAAGAAACAAGAATATCTGAGATTATAGCAGATTGTGTGGAAACCGCACATGAAGCGGCAAGAAAGCATAATACAGAGATTGTGTACAGTGCGGATGAGGCATGGGTGTGGCTGGAATATGACCTGTTTAAGACCATGCTTCTTAATCTGATAGACAATGCAGTGAAATCAGGAGGCAGCAAGGTAGAGGTATCAGGCAGACTTATTTCGCACAGTATTTATCGTATTGCAGTTTCGGACAATGGAAGAGGAATACCGCCTGAGGATATAGAGCGCATTACAGAGGCTTTTTATATGGTTGACAAGTCGAGGTCAAGAAGTGAGCATGGAGCAGGGCTTGGGCTTGCACTTGTATCAAGGATTGCTAAGCTGCATGATACAAAAATCCATTATGAGAGTGAGTCAGGTAAAGGAACCAAGGTGTATTTTGACATGAAAGCGGAGGCATTGGATGAGAAGTAAGCATTTATCAGTGCGCAAATGTATTGATAAAAAACCGGATAAAATCAAGGGAATAGTGTGTATATGCATTATTCTGGCAGTTGTATGTGCGGGAAATATGATACCGAATTATCTGATTTCACTTAAAGCAGCAAAAATTGCCAAAACAAGTACTACGATAAGCAACGCAGATATAAGCCCCTACAGCCACTCTATTTCAGCTGAAGAGAGGCTTACAAAGATGATGTCTCTGATGCAGGATAATGTAAATGAGCTGTGGAATGGGAAATATAATGAGAAAAGGGAACCGTTGGATACTGAGATTCCGGTGGGACAGGCTTATACGGCTATTCAGACTTTTCTGAAGGGTGCCTGTGAGCTGCAGAAGCAGTCAGGTATTATGCAGATGCTCGGTGAAGACGATATAGTTATGCTCCAAAGCCTTGAAAGTAACTATTCAAAGGATACAGACAGCGAAACAGAACAGACATATGAAGCAGCTCCTTGGCAATATGGTGCAGGAGTTGCTTTGGATGATAGCTTTGACAACACAATATCAGATTATTTTGTAACATCGGATATAAGCAAGGAATTATCGGCGTGGATATTTATAATATCATTTGAAGATACGAGAATGCTGGTCGCTGTTGATGCGGTGCTTGGAGTACCGTTTTATATTACATGTTATTGTGCAGATGTGGATAGTCCTAAGGCACAGGCTGCGGTGATGAGAGATTTATATGCAAAGACATATGGCAGTGATTATTCTATGGGTGATCCAAAAGAGTCTGAATCAAAAATAGATTCTTCCTTTGAGACAAATATAATAGAGAATTTTTATTATGGGAATAATTATACGCAAGGGGATGATGAATATACCGGTTTTGAACCTTATGTATACTCTTGTTCATCGGACAAGCTACAGATGGAATATCAGGTTATTACAAGATTCCAAAGTGAAAAAAAGGGAAAGCAAGTGTCATCATATAATTCGCGTGTTAATATATGTCTGTACTAACCGGACTAAAAAGCTCTCTGTGCAATGCACGGGAGCTTTTTAAATTGCATGCAAGCATCAATGATGCCTTTTGACCCTCATTTCATAATAATTATAACAGTATCATTTAGTGCATGATTTGTATAATTTATTACATTGCTTTTTGCAAGGTCAAGTTGGTAGATGTTATGAATGAAAAAATGTATTATAATAATACATAAATATAGAGGAAGGAGAGGCAAGATATGACATTTGCTGATGCCATTGTTTGCAAAAATGTATCAGGGATTTGAAATCTCAAATTTTCATCAGTGTTTTACTGAGTCGTGGAGATATATTTTTAAATTCCCATTACTGGGGATTTTGTTGATAGCGTTGTTATGTTTGTTTACAGGAATAGTATTATTTTTAATGAAGAGATATAAGGGCACATCGTAAGATGGAAGTACCAGAGACACAGGGGAACGGCAGGAAGTACAAAGGCAAAGCTCGTTGCAGAAGCTGATACAAATGTAAGCTCGTGAGGGAGCATTGGAACATTTTACAACTGTGACACAAGTATGCAACATAATAAACGAATGCTTCTGAATATAGTAATGATACATAATATCAGTTACAAAGAAGCAGGAGGATGTATGTGTGAAAATATATATGATTAATATTTCTTTAATTTTGTCAGCATACTATTTACATAGTACAAATAGTAA
>ERZ772879.2042-NODE-2042-length-12926-cov-5.837076_pt1 | contig 12926 bp, 9 predicted proteins | sample MGYA00580582_ERZ772879 | MGnify/ENA primary metagenome ERZ772879 (study PRJEB29015, sample SAMEA2737682) | human gut metagenome | biome: human gut; feature: human-associated habitat; material: faeces | place: China | collected 2012 ... | reverse complement strand
AAGTTGCTATCCGATGACCTCAAAAACAAATTGTACTACGATGGTTTTCAAAAAAATGCTGTATCACTACTCGCACCAAATAATGAAAATCCGAACCTTTTCTCAATAGGAGAAGGGTTCGGATTTTTTGTTTCTTCGGAAAGCAAAATGCCGCGTTTGCGCAGCAACAAAAGCCCCAGTGGGGCTTTTGAGCGACCGAACGGTCTTGCGTTAGCAAGATGGAGGGGCCTCCGCCCCGACAAGTGACCATAAAAGAAAAATACCGCCCACGCAGCGCAGCGATGGATTTTGTCGGGTGAAGTAAGCGGCAAAATGAATCGGGTGTGTTGCGGGACGGTAAGTTCTTTCGTGGACTTTTCCTCACGGAAGTGGTGGGTCTCACGGTGATAACCGACCACTTTCTGTGCCTGTGTTCAAAATGAACACGACCACATTTTGTGGGTGGTTTCAAACCAATCCACAAAGACGGTGGGATTTACAGGAAAAATACTACTGTATGTGAAATTCGTCAAGAGGGTTTTGGAAAACCCCTATTCTCACACTCATCCACCCTATCATGTGGGAAACCACGGGCATGATCTTGTGATCATGAGTTCTCCCAAAATGCTGACCCCAAATGAATACGATGTGTTTTTCAGCTTTCTGGAAAACACGGTGATGAAAAACGCATACTGACAGTAAAACCGCTCCGAACGTTCTGCCCGGAGCGGTTTTGCGTCAGCAGTATTTATGCAGAATGGTCATAGACGGAGGGAGAAGTCATGCGTCCTTGCACAGCTTGGTCAATTCTTCGATGGCGGCATCCTCGTCCGGGCCATCGGCGGCGATGGTCACGGTCTCGCCGCACTTCACGGCCAGACCCATTACGGCAAAGATCTTCTTCATGTCGGCGACTTTGCCGTTCTTAGTCATAGTGACTTTGCTCTCAAAGCCTTTGGCAGCTTTGCTCAGGATACCGGCGGGACGGGCGTGCAGACCTTCTTTGTCCTGAATGGTGATATCGATGCTCTTCATAAAAATCTCTCCTTTTTGGAATCGTTATTGTAAGTGCTCCAGCACATAGTTCATATCGGAAGTGGTCTTGAGCTGTTCCAGCGCATCCTCGTCTTCAAGGATCTCGCAGACATTGCCCAGCAGGTCAAGATGGTCGTTGCCGACACCGGCAATGCCGAACACGAGGTAGGCTTTTTCATCGCCGAAGTCCACGCCCTGCGGATATTGCAGCAGGACAACGCCGGACTTTTTAACGGTGCCCTTCTTCTGGCTGGTGCCGTGGGGAATGGCTACGCCCATGCCCATGTAGGTGCTCACCAGCTTTTCGCGCTCCACCATGGCATCGGCGTAACTGTCATCCACATAGCCCCGCTTTGCCAGCAGCGCACCGGCGGCACGGATGGCCTCCTCCTTGGTGACGGAGGGCAGACCCAGCTGGATGTCCTCCGCCTGGATCTTCATCACGGAACCGTTGGCTTTGGAAGCCTCGGTCACGGCAGCCGCCAGAGGGGCTACGGCTGCATTGCGCAGGTCGGATACGATCTCCTCGTTGGCGGCAGCTTCGGCCTTGGCATCCAGTGCCGGGGAAGTGGAGGTCAGTGCGTTGTACAATGCGTCCAGATGCGGATCTGCAAGGAAGTTATCCAATGTAACAAGCTGTGCCTGCGGGGCGCACTTGGCGGCGCGGTCAGCCAGAACGCGCTGGCAGACCACTACGTCCGCGTCGGCGGGGATGGTATCCACGCTGGAGTTGGTCACGGTCAAGTCGGGGCGCTCCGCCTTAATGCGGTTGTGGAACTTGGTAGCACCCATGGCGCTGGAACCCATACCGGCATCGCAGGCAAAGACGATCTTGCGGATCTGGCCGACATTTACGGCAGTAGGCTCGGGGATCTCGCCCTTAGCCTGTGCCTTCATCTCCTTCATTTCGTTCTGGGCGTCGGTCAGGCTCTTGGTGTGACCGGAGGTCGCTTTCAGAATGACCGAGGACAGAACAAAGGAAACAGCACCGGCGATGACAACGCCCAGCAGAACGGTGAGAATGGAATCCCGGGGAGCCATTGCCATGTAGGCGATGATGGAACCGGGAGAAGCAGGACCGGACAGACCTGCACCGGTCATAGAGTAGAACAGGATGGCACAGAAGTTGCCCACGATGGGGGCGATGATGATCACGGGATTCATCAGGATGTAGGGGAAGTAGATCTCGTGGATGCCGCCCAGCAGGTGGATGATGACAGCACCGGGAGCGGACTGGCGGGTGGTGTCGTCCTTGCAGAAGAAGCAGTAGGCCAGCAGGACACCAAGACCGGGACCGGGGTTGGCTTCCAGCATATACATGATGGAACGACCGGTCTCAGCAGCCTGACTTGCACCGATGGGGCTGAAGATGCCGTGGTTGATGGCGTTGTTCAGGAACAATACCTTGGCAGGCTCAATAAAGATGGACACCAGCGGCAGCAGGCTGTGTGCCACAAGGAAGTCCACACCGGCGGTCAGCACAGTGAGGATGGCGGTCATGAACGGGCCGATGACGTAGTAGCCGAGGATGGCCAGCAGCATACCCAGAATGCCGATGGAGAAGTTGTTGATCAGCATCTCGAAACCGGCGGGGATATGGCCTTCCACCTTCTTATCGAACTGCTTGATGACCCAGCCGGCCAGAGGGCCCATGACCATGGCGCCCATCAGCATGGTGTAGTCCGAGCCGCAGATGCAGCCCACCACGGCGATGGCGGCGATGACACGGCCGCGGTCGCCTGCAATCATCTTGCCGCCCTGCCCTGCAATGAGGATGGGCAGCAGGTAGGTCAGCATCGGGGAGACCATGCTGGCCAGCTTTTCGTTGGGGAACCAGCCCGCTTCAATGAACAGAGCAGTGAGGAAGCCCCACGCGATGAATGCGCCGATATTCGGCATGACCATGCCGCTGAGGAACTTGCCAAAGCGGGAAACAGCGTTTTTCATTTGTAGCTCTCCTTTTTCACTTGAAAGGCAGGCGGTGCAGCTCCTGTGGCATGGGAGCTGCGGCCTGCGGACGGTTGTTCGGAGGAGCTTTCGTTTCGTTCTGGCACTATTCTAGCCGATACTGCGCCGGATTTCAATGGTGACAAGCGGTGGGGTTGTCACCGGAGGATGGTGACACCAGTGGGCTGATACGGCAACATTTCCAATGGATGCGCGGGTGATTTGTGCATATTTGCTGATGCGCCGGGATACAAGACGGGAACAAGGAAGCTTTTGTCACCGGGCAATGGTGACAAAAAACACACAACTTCTTTTCTGCGTTGGGGGCTGGCAGACGGGGTGGCACTATGTTACAATAGAAGCAATGGGTAACTTTTGGGAAAAGGAGAGAAGCAACATGGGTGCGGTGTATCGTGAGGAACTGTCGGCAAATGCACGGAAGCTGATCGAGCAGCTGCTCAGCCTTCCGCAGGGCTGGGTGACGGCGGCGGCGCTGGCTGAAAGCATCGGGGTCAGCCGCCGCACCGTGCTGCGGGAGCTGCCCGCTGTGGAGCAGTGGATGCAGGCTGCCGGGGCGCATTTTGTGCGGAATCCCGGCAAGGGTCTGCTGCTGGATGAAGCGCCGGAGCGGCGAGACGCACTGCGCACCCAGCTGAACAGCGGCGACAGGAAAGAACTTTCCCGCGCAGAGCGGCGGCAGCAGCTTTTGACAAGGCTGCTCAGCGAGCAGGAGCCCTGCAAAACAGCGGTACTGGCACGGGCGCTTGGCGTTTCGGAAAGCACGCTGTCTGCGGACTTGGATGAACTTGAGACCAAGCTACACCCCTACCGGGTGGAGATGTTCCGCCGCCCCGGCGTGGGGGTCTGGCTGCAGGGGGATGCTTCTTCCTACCGGAGGGTGGTGTCTGCCCTGTTGCGCAGCAGTATGCCGGAAAAGGAACTGGCAGAGGTGCTCTGCGGACGGATGCCGGAAAACGAGATCTTCTCGACCCTGCTGGATACAAAAACGGCCGAAAAGGTCTGGGCGGCTTTGCAGCAGTTTGAACAGGAAGAGCAGCTCCATCTGCCGGATGCAGGCTTTCTGGCGCTGGCGATCCATTGCACCCTGACCATTCAGCAGCTGCGGCAGGGCGGCGACAAGGGCAGCGCCCCCAGAGGGCTGCGCCCGGCGGGCAATCATGCTGCCCGGCTGGTGGCGGCGCTGAACCGCGCCTTCGGGCTGACCCTGCCGCCTGAGGAAGCGCAGTATCTGGAACTTTATCTCGCTGCTTATCTGGGCGCAGAGGATCCTTGGGGCAGTGCGCAGGAGATGGAACTGCGGAATCTGGAAGCCGCCCTTATCCGGGAAATGGAAAAGGCGCTGCACACAGACCTTTCCGGTTACACCTCCCTGCGGGATGACCTGTACTGCCACCTGCGCCCCATGCTGCTGCGGGTGGAGCAGAACATTCGTACCGAAAACCCCCAGCTGGACACCATCCGCACCGCCTACCCCGGCCTGTGGAAAGCCACCCGCGCCGCCTGTGATGCGGTGCAGCAGCAATTCGTTCTGCCCGCCATCTCGGACGACGAAGCGGCCTACCTTGCCATGCACTTTGGCGCAGTGCTGGAACAGAATGCCATGTTCCGGCTGCGGCTGCGGGTGGTAGTGGCCTGTCCGCTGGGCATGGGTTCCAGCCGCTTTCTGGCTTCCCGGCTGGGAAACGAGTTTCCCTCTTTGCAGGTAGAGGGGTGCTGCTCGGTGCGGGAGCTGAACACTGCCGACCTGCGTCGGAGAAAAATCGACTTCATTATCTCCACCGTGCCGCTGGAACTGGATTACCCGGCGGTGTGCATCAGCCCTTCCCTGCTGGAGCCAGACCGTGCCGTGCTGAAGGACGCTATCACGCGGTACAGCCAGAACCGCGCAGAACCGGAACCGGCGGTGCAGCCCGTGCAGGATACAGCCTGTGCAGGCTCCAAGTTGCAGTATTATGCGCGCCTGACCCGGTCCATGACCGGGCTGCTGGAACATCTGACCATCCAGCCCGTCAAGGTTCCCGGCAGCCGCGCTGCCCTCATCCATGCAGCGGCGCAGCTGTTCTGCCCGCAGGAAGCGGACGCCCGGCTGGTGGAGCAGCAGCTTCGCCGCCGTGAAACGCTGGGCGATACCTACATCAAATCCCTGTATGCCCTGCTGCTCCATTGCAGGACAAGTGCGGTAAAGGACTGCCGCTTGGGCTATCTGCAGGCACAGCCGCCGGTCTATGAGCCGGGGCGCATCGTGCTGGGGGCACTGGTGCTGCTGGCCCCGGATGACGGGAACGGCGTCCCGGTGGAGGTCATGCAGAATGTCAGCGGGCAGCTGATCGAAACGCCCCGGCTGATGGAGGCACTGCGCACCGGCCAGCAGCAGGAAGCGGCAGACCTGCTGGAACAGGGCTTTGACCGTGGCTTTTTTGCGGACTGCAAACCGCCGCACACAAAATGAACTGAAAACGAACTCCCGGCTTTTGCCTTTTTGGGCAGAGCCGGGAGTTTTTTGTTGTTGTAACAAGATACCTATTAGAGAACTTTTGAATCAAAAATCATGTATCCCAGAAAGTTGGCGAAAAGCACCAAAAACACGCAGTGCAATTTGTTGAAACAACAGATTGACAGGGGCGAGAACTGTTGGTATTATAATGCCAGAGCTTTCGTTTCAACAGTTTCGAGTTTCATAGCAACAATCGTGAAGGAGGCTGTTGTTCCCATGATCTACACCGTAACATTGAATCCGGCGCTGGACAAGACCGTTGAGATCCCGAACCTTGCGCTGGACACCGTAAACCGGATCACTAAGATGCGTACCGATCCCGGTGGCAAGGGCATCAACGTCAGCAAGGTGATCGCAAAGCTGGGTGGGACCAGCAAGGCTATCGGCATTCTGGCCGGTAACAGCGGCAAAGCCATTCAGGACGCATTGGACAGTGAAGGGCTTGCCCACAACTTCCGTTTCGTGCCCGGCGAGACCCGCACGAACCTGAAGGTCATCGACCCGGAAAACCACACCAACACCGACATCAACGAGCCGGGCATCGAGGTGGATGCCCCGGAGCTGACCGCCCTGCTGTACGACCTGCTGAAGGAACTGAAACAGGGGGATATCGTGGTGCTGGCAGGCAGCCTGCCGAAGGGTGCCCCCAAGGACACCTACTACACATGGGTGGAATCCTGCAAAAAGGCAGGGGCAAAGGTCTTTCTGGATGCAGACGGCGAGCTGCTGGCAGAGGGGCTGAAGGCTGCTCCCTATCTGGTCAAACCCAACAACGACGAGCTTTCCCGCATGATGGGCCGGGAGCTGAAAACGCTGGATGAACTGGCCGATGCCGGTCAGGCGCTCATCCGCAGGGGCATCGAACATGTGGTGGTGTCCATGGGCGGTCGGGGTGCGCTGTATCTCCGCAAGGACAGCGTGATCTACGCTCCGGCACTGAAGGTCAAAGTGGGCAGCACGGTGGGTGCCGGCGACAGCGTGGTCGCCGCTCTCGCCTACGCCGAAGCGGAAGGGCTTAGCGAAGAAAACACCGTTCGCTTGTCCATCGCCACAGGAGCCGCCAATGTGATGTGCAGCGGCACACAGGCCGCAGAGCGCAGCCAGATCGAAGAACTGCTGCCGCTGGTCACCTTCCAACATCTGTAAAACTTCTTGAAAACACAACGGTAACTGTTATAATAAAAGGAGAGTTTCATTATGAAAGTCAAAGCTGTTCGTCTGCACGCCGCCAACGATCTGCGTCTGGATACTTTTGAACTGCCGGAGATCAAGGACGATGAGATCTTGGTCAAGGTCGTTTCCGATAGCATCTGCATGTCTACTTACAAGTGCGCCATCCTCGGTACTGCTCACAAGCGTGTGCATCCGGATGTAGCCGAGCACCCCGCCATCATGGGTCACGAGTTCGCCGGTGATATCGTCAAGGTGGGCAAGGCGCATCAGGACAAGTTCAAGCCCGGCATGAAGTTCACCCTGCAGCCCGCCCTGAACTACAAGGGCACCATGTGGAGCCCCGGCTACTCCTACGAGTTCTTCGGCGGCGACGCCACCTACTGCATCATCCCTGCCGAGGTCATGGAACTGGGCTGCCTGCTGGAGTACAAGGGCCGTGCTTACTACGAGGCTTCTCTGGCCGAGCCTATGAGCTGCTCCATCGGTGCTTTCAACGCCGCCTACCACACCAAGATGGGTGTGTACCATCACGATATGGGCATCAAGAAGGGTGGCAAGCTGGCGATTCTGGCCGGTGCAGGCCCCATGGGTCTGGGTGCTCTGACCTACGCACTGCACCGTGATGTGCGCCCCGGCATGGTGGTGGTCACCGATATCAACGAGGATCGTCTGGCCCGTGCGGAGTCCCTCTTCCCCCCGAAGGAGGTCAAGGAGAAGGACGGCATCGACCTGTACTTCGTCAACACCGCCAACATGGCAGACCCCGCTGCCGAGCTGCGGGAGCTGACCGGCGGTACCGGCTTTGATGATGTGTTCTGCTACGCCCCCATCGCGCCGGTGGTGGAGCTGTCCAGTGCTGTGCTGGGTCGTGACGGCTGCCTGAACTTCTTTGCAGGCCCCACCGACAAGCAGTTCAGCGCCAAGATGAACTTCTACGATGTGCACTACAATTCTACCCATGTCATGGGCACCACCGGCGGTAATACCGCCGACATGATCGAGTCGCTGGAACTGACCGCCGCTAAGCGCATCGATCCGGCTGTGATGGTCACCCACATCGGCGGTCTGAACGCCGCTGCCGAGACCACCCTCAACCTGCCCAAGATCCCCGGCGGCAAAAAGCTGATCTACACCCACCTGACCATGCCCCTCATCGCCCTGACCGATCTGCGTGCCAAGGGCGAACAGGACAACGACCCCCGCTATACCGCACTGGCTGACATTGTGGATGCCCACAACGGCCTGTGGTGCCCGGAAGCAGAGGAATATCTGCTGGCAAACTTCAACCCGGAGGACTAAGCAGAACGTGCCATGGGACAGGACAAACGCAGACAGGAGGAATCCCCCATGGAACAACGCCGCAATCAAATCGTGGAGCTGGTGAACCGCAAAGGCAGCATTAGCTTTGCCCAGCTCAAGGAAGCTTTCCCTTCCGTTTCGGAAATGACCCTGCGCACCGACCTGAAAGCACTGGATGAAGCCCGCCGTGTGGTGCGGGTGCATGGCGGTGTCAAGTCGGTGGAGCAGGTGGTAGGTACAGACGACCTGCTGAGCCGCCGTTCCGCCCGCAATGCCGAAGCAAAGCAGATCATTGCCGAAAAAGCCGCTGCTCTGCTGCGCCCCAACACCACCCTGTTTCTGGATTCCGGCAGCACCGCCACAGCAGTGGCCCGGTGCATCCCGGATCAGCCCATGCTCATCTACACCAGCGGCCTGAGCTGCGCCATGGAGCTGGCAAAGCTGGAAAAGCCCCATGTGTCCCTGCCGGGCGGCAGCCTGAACCGGTTCAGCATGAGCGTCTGCGGTGCACAGAGCATCCAGACGATGGAGGGCATCAACTTTGATCTGCTGCTGCTGGGCGTGACCAGTTACAGCCCGGAAACCGGTTTTACCTGCGGCGTGGAGGATGAAGCACGGCTCAAGCAGACCGTGCTCCGCCGCTGTGAGCAGAAAGCCGTGCTGCTGGATTCCTCCAAGATCGGACTGAAAAGCACGTTCCACATCTGCGAGCTGTCCGATATTGATATTGTGATCTCGGACGGAAAGCTGCCCGTAGAATTTTTACAGGCCTGCCGGAACGCAGGCGTAACGGTACTATAAAAGGAGTATTATTATGAAGATCATCCGCGCAAAAGATTATCAGGATATGTCCCGCAAAGCGGCCAACATCATCTCCGCACAGGTCATCATGAAGCCGGACTGTGTACTGGGTCTTGCCACCGGCGGCACCCCGGTGGGCACTTATGCCCAACTGGTGGACTGGTACAACAAAGGCGATTTGGATTTCTCCGAGGTCACTACTGTCAATCTGGATGAGTACCGCGGCCTGCCCAAGGAGCACCCCCAGAGCTACTGGTATTTCATGAATGAGAACCTGTTCAGCAAGGTGAATATCGACCCGGCCAAGACCAACCTGCCGGACGGCACCAATCTGGACACCGCCGCCGAGTGTGCCCGTTACAACGGTATCATCCACAAGCTGGGCGGCATCGACCTGCAGCTGCTGGGCATCGGCCCCAATGGTCATATCGGCTTCAATGAGCCGGGCGAAGCCTTTGAGCTGGAGACCCACTGCATCGACCTTGCACCCACTACCATCGAAGCCAACAAGCGCTTCTTTGACGGCAACGAGGCCCTTGTCCCCAAACAGGCATACACCATGGGCATCAAGACCATCATGCAGGCACGCAAGGTGCTGGTGGTAGCCAACGGTAAAGCCAAGGCACAGGCCGTCAAGGACGCCGTGACCGGCCCTGTGACCCCTGCCTGCCCCGGCAGCATCCTGCAGCTGCATCCGGACTGCATCCTTGTGGCAGACGAGGAAGCACTGAGCCTGCTGTAAACTCCCAAAGCCAACTTCTTCATTTACCATAACTTTGCTCAAGATCCAACCAAAGCACAGAAAGAGCCGGACTCGTTGCACGGGTTCGGCTCTTTCTGTCAGAAATAAGATTTATCTTGCTATCTTACGCAAAGAGCAACTCCAAAAGAGCCGTCATGGAGATGGTGGGTTCGGCTGCTGCGGGATTTACGCTGAAAATACGCTGAAAAGAGGTCACCCCGATCGGTGGCCTCTTTTTTGCTGCCGCGAACTGTCTGGCTGCGGCAGCGGATAACAGCAAGGTCCATTGCGCTTTGTTTTGCCCGGCTGCGCACCCGCAGAAAGCTCTCCCTCGTCAAACTGCCCAAAATACGCCCTTAAAAGTTTACTTGACGCAATTCTCAAATCAATATATAATTGGGTCAGAAACCAATCATAGAAAAGGATGATTTCCAATGGCGCGCAGATACGACAGCAAGGAAGCAAAACGGCGGATCCTGACCGCCTGTGTCCGGCTTTTTCTGGAAAAAGGCTACACGAACACCAAGGTTGCAGAAATTTTAAAGGAAGCAGATGTTTCCGCCGGGTCGTTTCAGAATATTTTCCGCACCAAGGACGGTGTGCTGACCGAGCTGATCGGCATGATGTTCAGCAGGCAGTTCGGCGCGGTAAGGCCGCTGGCGGCAAACGCCCCCTCGCCGGTGTACCTCTACGCGGTGGAGACGGCTTTGCAGCTGGCGATGACCGAGCTGAGCGAGAATCTGCGGGATATCTATGTGGAAGCGTACACCTTCCCCGCCACGGCGGAGATCATCCACCGCAGCACCACGGCCGAGCTGCAGGCGGCGTTCAGCGCGTATCTGCCCGGGTGCGCCGAGTGCGATTTCTACGAGATGGAGCTGGGCACGGCTGGCATGATGCGCGGCTACATGGCACGGCGGTGCGACCCCTACTTTACGCTGGAGCGCAAAATACGGCGGTTCCTGAGCATGAGCCTGAGTGCGCTGCAGGTCCCCGCGCAGGAGCGCGAGCAGGTCATCGCTTTTGTGGCGGAGATCGATATGCTTGCCCAGGCGCGGAAGGTGGTAGATGCCGTGCTTGCATCGCTGTCCGTGCAGTTTGATCTGAAAGGATAACAAGGTTTGATGACAAGGAGGGAGTAACATGAAAAAATGGCTGATCCGGTGTTTGACGGTGCTGGCAATGGTGTGCCTGATACCGGGGATCGTGTTAAACGTTAAAGCGGCAGATTCTATCTATACGTACTGCTTCGTCTGTATGCAACAAAGAAACTATGAGATCCTCGAATATATAAAATTTGATTCAACCAAGCATAGGATCCATATAAAATGCTCAGTCTGCGGCAGGGAGAACAGCATTATTTATGGAAATCTTTCGGACCATACCGGCGGCACCGAAACGCCCACCTGCACCACAGGCAAAACCTGTGAAAAATGCGGCGCGGAATACGGCATTCTCGGTCACAAATGGAAAACTCCGGCGAACGCCTCCCTTGGCAACGGCACGCACCGCATCATTTGCGTGCGCTGCGGCTTAAATGGTACCGCAAGCTGTACCGGTGGCACAGCAACCTGCACCACCAAAGCGGTCTGTGAGGCGTGTGGTGGGAAATACGGCAAAAGAAACCTAAATAATCATGCTCTGGTGCATTATGATGCGCAAGCCCCCACCTGTACGAAACCCGGCTGGGACGCTTTCGACACCTGTCCCCGCTGCTACTATACCACTTTTCGAGCAATCCCCGCGCTAAAACATGATTTAGAGCACCACGAAGCAAAAGCCCCCACCTGCACGGAAAAGGGCTGGGATGCTTACGACACCTGCTCCCGCTGCGATTATACCACCCGCAAAGAGATACCCGCGCTGAACCATGATTTTGTGCATCACGATGCGCAAGCTCCTACCTGTACGGAAAAGGGCTGGAACGCTTACGACACCTGCAAAAACTGCGACTATAACACCTATGTGGAGCTGCCCGCACAACATGACTTGGTGCATCACGAAGCAAAATCCCCCACCTGTACGGAAATCGGCTGGAACGCCTACGAAACCTGCTCCCGCTGCGACTATACCACCTATGTGGAGCTGTCCGCACTGAACCATGCTCTGGTGCATCACGAAGCAAAAGCCCCTACCTGTACGGAACCCGGCTGGGATGCTTACGAAACCTGCTCCCGCTGCGACTATACCACCCGCAAAGAGCTGTCCGCACTGAACCACAATTTGGAGCAGCACGCAGCAAAAGCCGCAACCTGCACGGAAAAGGGCTGGAACGCTTACGACACCTGCTCCCGCTGCGACTATACCACCTATGCGGAGCTGCCCGCACTGAACCATGCTCTGGTGCAGCACGCAGCAAAAGCCCCGACCTGCACGGAAAAGGGCTGGGACGCTTACGATACCTGCTCTCGTTGTGACTATACCACCTATGCGGAGCAGCCCGCACTGAATCATGCTCTGGTGCAGCATAAAGCGCAAGCCCCCACCTGTACGGAAAAGGGCTGGGATGCTTACGAAACCTGCTCCCGCTGCGACCATACCACCTATACAGAGCTGCCCGCGCTGAACCATGATTATCAGGCTGTTACCGTAGAGCCTACCTGTGAAACAGACGGCTATACCATCTTTACTTGCTCCCGCTGCAAAGACAGCTACACCGCAGACCCGACCGATCAGCTGGGACACAAGTTTGGTGCATGGTCCCCGAACGGAACCGGCTCTCAGAGTGCCAGTTGTCTGCGGCAGGGCTGTGCGCACACTGGCAGCACGGATTGCCGGAAGTTTACTTTCCGCACTGCGGAAGGCGAAGCTCTGACCTTCTGCCCCGTGTGCGGGCAGGCAGAAAACGCCGCGCAGCTGGAAAAGATCGAAGCCGCAACGGCGTGGGCTAACAGCGGCAGTCTTTCTGCGGAGGATGTGACCGCACGGACGAACGGGGAATACCTGAGTGTGGCCTTTGAAACCGCAGGCAGCCTGACGCAGCCCACCGGCCGGGTAAGGCTCGCGCTGCCCGCCGGACTGCTGGAAGGCAAAACGCTTGTGCGCATTGCCCCGGACGGCACACAGACGGAGATGCCGTTTGAAACGGAGCGCGGAAAGCTCATCTATACGCTGGATTTTGCAAACAGCGCGCTGCCCGTAATGCTCTTCCGGCTGGTACCCCAGACCACCGCCCTCTGAACGCTTTTACAGCGGCACAAACAATAAAACGCAAAATGCCCGCTCACCGTGGTTTTCCACAGGTGGGCGGGCATTCTTTTGTGCCTTTTGGGGCATCAAAATACCCCCGGAGGATGCAGCGTTTTTTACGCTGTCTACTCGGTGGTCATTTCCATCGTGCTGTCGCTGTTCTGGCCTGTGGTGCAGACCGGCATCAATAACTTCGGCATCTGGATCGCCAACTCTTCCGAGACTTCTCCCATTCTGGCTCCGTTC
>ERZ772879.2041-NODE-2041-length-12928-cov-3.570263_pt1 | contig 12928 bp, 13 predicted proteins | sample MGYA00580582_ERZ772879 | MGnify/ENA primary metagenome ERZ772879 (study PRJEB29015, sample SAMEA2737682) | human gut metagenome | biome: human gut; feature: human-associated habitat; material: faeces | place: China | collected 2012 ... | reverse complement strand
AAGGAAGATATCTGCCGGCGTGCTGACGCACGACAAAGATATCTGACGCGGGACTTCACGCTCTGATGGTCTGGATTAATTGCATTATTTTTGAAAATTGCTATAAGTCGACAGTGTATTTACAACCTTAAATATACTCAAATATCCGCAAACGGTTCCCGCCTGCGGATATATATCGTCTCTGTCTGCAAACTTTCGCCGCTTATAACACGAGACCTCCATCATTCAGTTAATTATTCAGATAATCCTGATGTTCATTATTCCTGTGCTGACCTGTGATAGAATATTCCACCCATTCTGCAATATTCACTGCGTGATCTCCGATACGCTCGAAATACTTGGCAGTCATCAGAAGATCAAGCCCTGTCTTAGCATCCAGTTTTCCGCCATAGATCATATCTGCAAGTTTCTCTTTGATCTCATTAAACGCATCATCCACCACATCATCTCTGTCAATGACATTTCGGCACAGCTCCAGATCACTCTTTACAAATGCATCCACACTCTCTGTCACCATACTCACTGTGTCCTCTGCCATCTTTGTGATCGTATCCGGTATCGCACTGGTATCCTTTGCAATATATAAGGAAAGATCTGCAATGTCTGCGGCCTGATCCCCGATACGTTCCATATCAGAAACCATCTTCAATGCTGCAGATATCTCTCTTAAATCTCTTGCAACCGGGTGCTGATGAAGCAGAAGACTCAGACAGAGGTTCTCAATCTCTCTTTCCTTCGCATCAATGTCTCTGTCCGTCTCAAAAACCCGACGGGCAATTTCCTCATTCTGCACCTTCTGGATCGCTTTTGCAGAAAAAGAAATAGCCTTCTCGCAGTAGCTTCCCAGAGTAATAAGCTGGACATGCAGTTCCTCCAGCTGTCTCTCAAAATACTTTGACATAATCAACCAAACCTTCCTGTAATATAGTCCTCTGTACGTTTATCCGCAGGCATGGAAAACAGCTTATCCGTATCTGCAAATTCAATGACTTCTCCCAGTAAAAAGAACGCTGTTTTGTCAGAAATTCGGGTTGCCTGCTGCATATTATGAGTTACCATAACAATCGTATAATCCTTCTTTAACTCCATTGCCAGCTCCTCGATCTTGGAAGTTGAAATAGGGTCAAGTGCGGATGTTGGCTCATCCATCAGGAGCACTTCCGGCTGAACCGCAAGTGCTCTGGCAATGCAAAGCCTCTGCTGCTGTCCACCGGACATTCCCAGTGCACTTTTTTTCAGACGGTCTTTCACCTCTTCCCAGATAGCCGCATCGCGAAGGGATTTCTCTACGATATCATCCAGTTTTGCTTTAGAACGGGTTCCATGTGTTCTTGGTCCATATGCAATGTTATCATAGATACTCATCGGAAATGGATTCGGCTTCTGGAATACCATTCCCACTCTTTTTCGTAACAGATTGACATCCATATCTCCGTAAATATCCTCACCGTCAAGCTGTACTTTACCGGTGATCACACAGCCCTCTACCAGATCATTCATTCGGTTTAAAGACTTCAGAAGAGTGGATTTACCACAACCGCTCGGACCGATAAAAGCTGTGATTTCTTTCTCAGGAATCTCCATATTGATGTTCTTTAATGCATGGAACTTCCCGTAATATAAATTCATATTCTCAACTGTTATTTTTGCATTCTCACCCATGTCTTTTATCCTTTCGCAATTCGTTTGGCAACCGCTCCGGACAGGAAATTGATCACAAGAACAAATGCCAGAATAACAACTGCTGTCGCAGATGCCTGATTCATATGAAGGCCCTCACCGGACAGCACATACATATGAAGTGCCAGTGTACGGCCGGAACCCATCAGATTCTTCGGTACTTCTGCAACCGTACCTGCTGTATAGATCAGTGCTGCTGTCTCACCGATCACACGACCGATTGCCAGAATCACACCAGCCAGGATTCCAGGTACTGCTGACGGCAGAACGATCGTAAAAATTGTACGCAGCTTACCTGCGCCAAGTCCGAAACTTGCTTCACGGTAAGAATCCGGAACAGATTTCAAAGCTTCCTCTGCGGTACGCATGATCAGAGGAAGAATCATGATCACCAGTGTAAACGCACCGGATAAAAGTGACAGCCCCCAGTGAAGTGCTGTCACGAAAAACAACATACCGAAAAGGCCATATACAATAGATGGAATACCGGAAAGTGTCTCGGCTGTGATACGGATCACATTTACAAGCTTGCTTCCTTTTTTCGCATATTCTACCAGATAGATTGCTGCAAAAATTCCCAACGGTGCCGCGATCACAAGAGAAACGACAGTCAGGATAAATGTATTGATCAGAGAAGGAAGTAAGGAAAGATTCTCTGAATTGTAAGTTAAACTGAATAAGTCTGTTGACAGATACGGTACACCCTTGACCAGAATATATCCGATCAGAAAGAACAGTAATGCAAATGTCAGGACTGCACCCAAAAGGGTAAGCAATGCAAGAACACCTGATCCCGGATGCTTAATATATGCCTTCATCTGATCTGAGAGCGAAGACTCATTCTGCTTTTTTTCTTTGGACAAATCAATTGCCGCTGCTGTATCAATTTGCATGTTCTGCCCTCCTGTTCAGTAAAGATAGACTCAGGTTAATGATAAGGATAAAGATAAATAGCACAACTGCTGTTGCAATCAGAGCTTCTCTGTGAAGACCTGTTGCATAACCCATCTCAGTAACAATGTTTGCAGTCATGGTACGGACACCTTTCAGGATTCCCTGTGGCATTCTCGGCTGGTTACCTGCAACCATTACAACAGCCATTGTCTCACCGATCGCACGACCGATTCCAAGCACTACAGCTGCCAGAATACCTGACTTTGCTGCCGGAAGCATGACAAAAAAGATGCTTCGCTCCTTGGTTGCTCCCAGTGCCAGTGAACCTTCGTAATAGCTCTCAGGCACACTGCGGATTGCAGATTCCGTAACTCCGATGATCGTCGGAAGGATCATCATTCCAAGCAAAACACAAGCTGCCAGCATACTGGTTCCTGTTCCACCGAAAATCTGTCTGATCAGAGGAACAATGAGAATCAGTCCAAAGAAACCATATACAATAGAAGGTACACCTGCCATCAGTTCAATTCCTGATTTCAATGGTCTGTAGATTTTTTTCGGACAGTAACGTGCCATAAAAACAGAAGTAAAAAGTGCGATCGGCACACCAAGAAGAATGGCACCTGCAGTTACATAGATACTTGCTACGATCATTGGAAGGATTCCAAAAATATCATTTGACGGCTTCCACTTTGTTCCCAGCAGGAACTTCAGCGGACCGATTTTCCCGATAGCCGGGACACCATTTGCAAACAGAAATGCACAGATCAGAAATACTGCCAGCACTGAAGTACAGGCTGCGATCAGAAATATACATTTCATTGCTTTTTCTTTAAAGTGGTTCATTCATTACACCTTTCTTTCCCTGCATCAAAAATCATAACCTGGCATTTTTACAGCAATTCTGAAAATATGATTTTCGACATATAAACAGCCCGCCTGCTATATTATTTCATTCACAGGCGAACTGCTCTGAAACTAAATCTGTTACATATATCATATTTACGAATTGCTCCGCTGCTTTGCAGCTCCCGCAATTCTCAAACGGCTTTTTGATCTTTGTACCCTGATATTAATCACATTATTTAGCAAGGTCTTCCCATGTAGTAGTCTCGCCTGTGTATACAGCCTTTACCTGATCGCTTGTAAGTTCATCAACATCATTGTCTTTGTTTACGATGACTGCGATACCATCTCTTGCGATAACTGTAGCTGTAAGGCCAAGGTCTTTCTCTTCATCCTTCAGGTCACGGGATGCCATACCGATATCTGCTGTTCCTTCTGCTGCCATGTTTACACCTGTTGTGGAATCACTCTGCTGAACTTCTACAGTTACGTCTTTATTTACTGCTTCATAGCCTTCTGCAAGTTTCTCCATAACCGGTGTTACAGAAGAAGAACCTGCAACTACTACTTTACCGGAAACTCCGTCTGCTGCTTCATAAGCCTTAGCATCTGCTGCTTCTTTGATATATCCGTTGTCCTCTACGATCTTCTGTCCGTCAGAGCTCATGATGTAGTTTACGAAATCCTTTGCTGCATCGTTTTCTTTATCAGATGTAAGGATGTTGAATGGACGTGCGATTTTGTAAGAATCATTGGAAACATTATCTACAGTAGCTTCTACGCCGTCGATCTTAACTGCCTTTACTGTATCATCCAGAGAACCAAGTGAGATATAACCGATTGCATTTTCATCACCTGCAACAGTTGTCATCATAACAGATGTGCTGTTTGTTACACTTGCTTCATCTGTAGTCATATCTACTTTCTCACCGTCTTTTTCTTCTTCAATTCCAAACAGTTCTACGAATGCTCCACGTGTGCCGGAACCATCCTCACGGGATACAACTGTGATGTCTCCGCTTGCTGCACTTACGATTGTTGTGAAAGCTGTTGCTCCGATAACTGCTGCTGTAAGGATTGTTGCGATTTTTTTCTTCATGATAATTTTCTCCTCTTCCCATGAGCCATGTTTTTAATATAAAGTGAAAGGCTCATTTCCTTTTTAATATCTTTATGTTTTATAACTTGTTGCCTCATTTACAAGTGCTATTATAGAAATCCAAAGTTAAATGTAAAACCACGCTAAAGTAAAATCTTTGTAAATTGAAAATTTTTGTGAAGGTTGTAAAAACAGGCGTCAGGTGCTATCATAAACTATATCTTCAAGTCCCCACCCACTGCTTATTACTCTTCGCAAGTCAAGCAGGGAACTTACTTGATTCGGTTAAATCAGGGGACTTACTTGATTCGGTTAAAATTTATACACAGGAGGATTTTATATATGGAAAATTTAAGATGTGAAAAAGCAGTAGAAAAGAAACATAACGGCTATAACTGTGCACAGGCTGTGGCCTGTTCTTTCTGTAAAGAGGCATCTATGGATGAAGATACACTCAAAAAGATCACACAGGGATTCGGTGCAGGTCTTGGCACTATGGCCGGTACATGCGGAGCAATCTCCGGTGCTGCAGTTGTAGCTGGACTTATTAACCAGGACAAAGCCGGAACCTCTCAGACTGTCCGCTCTGTCATGAATCAGTTTAAACAGCAGAACGGAACTGTAATATGTAAAGACTTAAAGGGTGTAGAAACCGGAAAGGTGATCCGCTCCTGTGATGACTGTGTCAGAGATGCAGTAACATTTCTGGAAAATGCATTAAAATCAGAAAATTGATTTCAGGCAGATATTTACAATACATAAATACCAACACAAAAGAGGCTATACACCCATAACGTGCATAGCCTCTCTCAATTTTAAATTTCCCAGTTCCCTATTAACTTTATATCAGTAATTTTCTTCTACTATCTGTTTGCAGTCATCTGTTGTTCCTGAACTTTTTTTATTTCCTCCAGAGGCAGATTCAGCATCTCAGCAACCTCTTCCGGAGTTTTTCCACTCATAAGAGCACCAAGAATCATTCCCTCATGACGTCCTTGTTGTATTCCTTTCTGTATTCCATTTTGTTCTCCTGTACGCATTCCTTTTTCATAAATCCTATCTCCAAATCCTGTCATTTTGCTCGCCTCCTTCTGAAATGGTTCTGACCATTTTATATGTGAATATTTTTGTATCCTGTTTATATCACCGTCAAAAATTCCGTTCAGATACTCAAATACTCCGTTCTCTTCTGTTTCCTTTCCCTGTCGGATTATAATTACTGTTAAGAGATCATAATCTTCCTCAGGTTCATCTGCTACTCCTATGATATCCTTCTTCGAAAAAGAATATTCCGTCAATGTATTTTGCAGTTTCTTTGGCACATCCTCCGCACAGATCCATATGGAATAACATTTCTCCAATTTTGAATAATCCGTGGTCTGTGTAATCATACTTAGCTGGGAGGAAAGGTCTCTTGCTACATAATATACTGCACGTTTTAATATAGGATATGACGGGTTACTTGGACGGTAGCTTTTCTGCGCTTCCATATCAATATGTAAATTCACCCTTATCTTCTCTGTGGACAACTTTGGATTTATTATCTTAAACCGAATATCAAATCTTACCAGTTTCTCCACAAGAGATGAGAGCTCACTGTCTTCTTTGGTTAATCTCAGATCCTTTTCTATATCTGGTATATCACTTACGAAATCATCTTTTGTAATAGAAGAAATGTCCAGACATTCCAGAATTTCTTCCTGCGAGCACGTTTTAAACTCCGGCACCGTCATCTGCAGGATGGGAATAAGAATCTCTTTATTACTCATAAGCTGTTTCATTCCTGCATCATACTCTGCGCCAGTCACTCCGGACGTATATACGTCCATCTTCGTCTCATCACGCATGATTTCTCCTCTCCGGGGAACTGGGACTGTTTTTTCTTTTGTATATGGATATATTAACATGAAAACCTGAACCTTACAATTCTTCCATAACATTCTCTTGCAAAATAGTCCTTTACAATTTATGATATATTTATTATCTGTCTCCTGGAGCGTGTTTGAAAAATGCTCTAATGTCTATCTGTAACGACAATGGAGGAAATAATTGCCTGTAAATAGTCACGATAAATCTATGAGGAGAATGTCTATGAACGTTTTAGTTTACCGCAAATGCAGTACCTGCATGAAAGCCCTGAAATGGCTGAACGAACACAATATCAGTTATGAAGAACGGGCTATTAAAGAAGAAAATCCTACCTATGAAGAATTAAAAGAATGGTACACCAAAAGTGGTCTTCCACTGAAGAAATTCTTTAATACAAGTGGAATGATTTATAAGGAAATGGGATTAAAAGATAAGTTAAAAGATATGACTGAAGATGAGCAGCTGAAACTCCTTGCTACAGATGGAATGCTGGTGAAGCGTCCGCTGGTGATTGGTGATGACTTTGTACTTACCGGATTCAGGGAGAAAGAATGGATTGAGGCTATGCACGTATGATGTGCACAGCCTCTCCTTTTTATTCAAATTTAATTGTTGTATTTGTTTCAGAAGCCTTATAAATTGCTTCCAGAATCGGGGTTATGCAGTACTTCCACTGTTCCTTTCATTTTCTGATTTATATTTATCTATGTTCTTTCTGGATATAATTTTATTTAAGTTTCCCACGGATCTTTGGTCCTGCCACCTGGATCATGATCACGATCAGCAGTATCATTCCTTTGATTGCATTATTGATCAGGGAATCCATCTTCAGGCTGACAATAATCTTATCGATAACTGTATAGGACATAGCTCCAAACAGAATCCCCAGGCATCTTCCTTTTCCACCGGACATGCTGATGCCGCCGAGAACAACTGCTGCGATAGCGTACATCTCATAGCTGGTTCCTGTTGTTGCCGGGTCTGCGGATGCATTCATGGCAATCCAGAGAAATGCTGCTACGCCTACCAGTGCACCACAGATCGCAAATACAGAGATCTTCATGGCAGCGACATTGATACCTGCCATTCTTGCACCTTTAAGATTGCTTCCTACTGCGTAGACTTTCTTTCCATATTTGGTACTTGTAGTAATAAATACGAACAGGATAGTCAGCACAATCAAAACGATTCCCACGTATGGGATGCTGGCTGCTTTTCCATTTCCCATATTGTAGAGCATCTGATAAGAATTCTTGTCATTTGCCATCTTATACACAGAACTTCCATTTCCAATGAGTACTTTATCCACATGCTGGCAGAAATACTGTGCAAAAGAACGGTACATCAGCATAGTTGCCAGAGTTACGATAAATGCCGGCATTTCCACCAGACCTACCATCACTCCGTTTACCAGACCGCAGAATGTACCAAACACGATTGCGAATAAAAATGTCAGCAGGATACTGTCTGTCATGTTAAAAATAATAACAGAAAATCCACCGTCCAGAGCCAGCATAGCACCTACAGACAGATCAATTTCTCCTGTCAGGCAGACCAGTCCCATACCAATTCCGATAGTTCCGATAACTGCGGAATGGCGGAATACATTCATAACTCCGCTCCAGGTAAGTCCGCTGGATGTAAAAGCATATACGATAAAGATTGCAATAAATACTAAAATATAGCTGTATTCTCCGCAGAAGCTCATGATTCCTGCAGAAGCTGATTTTTTCTTGTTCATTATGATTCTCCCTTCTGCGCTGCATTTGTGGAATACAGCATTACTGTTTTTTCATCAATTTCTTCGTGCTGCAATATTTTTATAATAGTTCCTTCATAAAATACAGCACAGCAGTCCGCCACTTTGGCAAGTTCCGGGATTTCCAGCGTGTTGATTAGGATTGTTTTTCCGGCATCTGCCAGTTTCAGGATTAGTTTATAGATTTCTGCTTTAGCTCCTACGTCGATTCCCTGTGTCGGATTGTCCAACAGGAGAATGCCTGCCTCTGTATTTAACCAGCGGGCAAGAAAAACTTTTTGCTGATTTCCACCGCTTAAGGATGTGATCGGATCCTTGGGATCTGCCGCTTTTATGGAAAGCAGCTTTTTGTATTTCTCATAACGCTCTCTTTCTTTTCCGGCAGAGATTAGTGGTTGTCGGGCAGACAGAACCTGTTCTGAAAGATACATATTTTCCAGAATGCTCATATCCGGGATCACGGAATTCTCTTTTCGGTTAGAAGCCAGCATGGCAATTCCTGCTTTCATCGCTCCCTGAATACTATGTATTCTGCATTCTTTTCCAGAGACTTTCAAAGTTCCGCCTGTCACCGGTACTGCTCCGAAAAGTCCCTGAAGCAGTTCGCTGCTTCCCGATCCCTGCAGTCCTGTCAGACCTACAATACTGCCTTTTTTTACTGTAAGATTTACATTGGAAAATCCATGTCCGGACAGTCCATTTAACTCCAGAACGTTTTCTCCCAGCTCCCTTTTCTGGTAAACCTCCTGATGTGAAAACTTCTCTCCAACCATCAGACCAGTTACCTCTTCCTGTGTAATTTCTGAGAGCTTTCCGCTTTTTATAAACTCACCGTTTCGCAATACTGTATATCGGTCAGCAATCCGGAAAATTTCCGGCATCTTATGGGAAATAAATATAAATGCTGTGCCTTTCTCTTTCAGACGGCGAATAATCTGGAACAGGTGCTCTACCTCATCATTATTCAGTGAGGTAGTCGGCTCATCCAGGATCAGCAATTTTGCCTGGAAAAACAGTGCCCTGGAAATCTCCAGCAGCTGTTTCTGGCTGGTCTTCAGATTTTCAACCTTTTCTTCCGGTTCAACCTCCACTCCGAGTTCTGTAAAGAGCTGCTGTGTTTCCCGGATCATCCGCTTCTTGTCCAGTATCCCGGTTTTCTTTTTGTATTCTTTCATAAGAAAAATATTCTCATAAACTTTCAGGTCATTGAACAGGTTCAGTTCCTGGTGAACGAATGCAATTCCAAGTTTTTCGGACTGCTGGATCGTCATTTTTCTTATCTTTTTTTCATTAAATTCAACTTCGCCGCTGTCTGCCGGAAAGACACCGGCAAGAATGTTCATCAACGTTGATTTTCCGGCACCATTTTCTCCCAGCAGCGCATGGACTTCCCCTTTTTCTATCGTCAGCTGTACCTGCTTCAGGACGGGGATCCCGTTAAATGATTTGCAGATATCCTTCATGCACAATAGGCTCATTTTTTCCTCCTTCACCCCTCAATGAATAATAAGCAACTGTAAACGACTATATGGGACCGTCCCATTAAGGGCGATTAAGGGACGGCCCCACTGTGTTAAAAAATATGACTTGGGTTTTATGATATCATCAATCTGTTGTTTTAGAATGATGGATAATCCTTTACATTGTCAGAATTTACGATCTCGCATGCGATGACATGATCCTGCTCTACTTCTTCACCGTCAAGGTGATCTACCATATCCTGAATTGCAGTCTGGATCATTGCAGGGCTGTAAGTTACGGAAACAATTCCACCGCACTGCTCTGCGATATCCTGGAAACTTTCACCTCTCATTACTGCATACAGTTCGTCAAGTCCGCCGCATCCTGTAATGTATGGTTTGTTTCCAAGGAATGCTTCTTTCGTAGCGTCATCGATTCCGCCACCCTGAAGTGCTTCCAGGATTCCCATTGCAAGTTCATCATCTTCTGCATAGAACCATTTAATATCAGCATTTGCACTGTCACCAAGAAGAGATTCAAAAGAAGTCTTTGTATCAGAACGGCTCCAGTTCATTGCTCCGGAATAGGTGATGGATTTTAAATCATCCTCTGTCCATTTCTTGTCATCTGCGATTGTTTCACCGTCGTATTCCAGTTCACCTGTCAGGTATTCTGTGAAACCACTGTCACGAAGAGAGGTTACAGAAGAAGTGTCTCCCTCATATACATAAACTGCTTCGCCCGGTGTCATTCCTTCGGATACGAAGTATGCTGCTGCGGCAGCTCCGATTCCCTCATTGTCACCTTTTACATTGGAAACTGCACTTGAGGAAACGCCGTCAATGATACGGTCAAATGCAACATAAGGGATTTCTGCGTCTACTAACTGCTGGATTGCAGACTGAACTGTGTCATCGATTGGCTGGATAACAACTGCAATATTGTCTTCTCCGGAAGCTACGATATCTTCGATATTAACAATCTGCTCTGCTGCATTTGCAGATGTGATCAGTTCTGCGGTATATTTGCCGTCGTTGTTTACTTCTTCCACTTTCTCTTTCGCGAAAGTTGCAACAGAACCTGTCCATCCGTGGTCTTCCGGTGCTGTCAGTACATAAATATGTGTGGCGTCATCTGCTGCATATACGCATACGCCTGCGCTAAGACTTCCTGCTGCCATTGCAGCTGCTGTTAAAATCGCTAATGTTTTTCTCTTCATGATTATTTTTCTCCTTTTCTTTCAAACTCTGTTATGACCGGTAAAACGGTCTGTCAAATAGATAACTGTTTTCTTAACCTACAAAGTTTCTTAGATATTTTGCACTTAAGTCAAACGGATATTCGCAATCCGCTTTGCTACTTGATTCGGTTAAATTCTTTCTTATTTTCTACTTTAACAAATAAACATCTGTATAATATACCCCTTTGTCCTCCCCTTCCTGATGGGTAGCAACATAAATATCTATACAATTATGTTTAATCGCACCACCACAGTCCTCTGCAACATAAACCTGTCCATTGATCACAACCTTAGATCCATATGGAATCTGTGTAGGGTCCACCGCAATCGTACGGTTTGTCGTAGCAGTCACCCCTGTAGAAGTAATGCCATTTGCCCAAGGGCCACAACAAATACTGCAGGGACAATAATGAGTAATCTTAAAGGTTCCCAGCGGAACCAGTGACGCATCTGAAGACACAGCTACCGGAGTTCCCACCTTCACTCCATCCACAGACTCTCCCTTTGAAGCAGTTACACCATCCACAGCCTCTGCAAAAACGCCTTTGCCCTCACTCTTATGAATCGTTCCAGCTTCTTCGCCGTCTACTTTAGCGACCTTTGACTCTTCCGTATTCTCCTCTGCTGCTGTATTCTCCAGAACACTGGTTGGAATATATCCAATGCTTCTTTTTCCATTCTCTTTTTTATAGTAAATCTGACTCCAGATGCCGTTCACTGTAGCCAGGCGCTTCACTTCATCCTCCTGAATGACCTCACCTACTATCTGTCCATCCTTCTTTCCCGGATAATCCAGAATATCACTGTCCTTCAGTGCTGTAAAAGTTCCCCTTGCCTGAGCAACCTGATCACTATCATTGATATGTTTTGTGGGCACATAGCCACTGATCTTTTCCGTACCCTTTTTACCCTTTTTCTCATAAGTCACTTTACTCCAGCCATTATCACATACGGCCACTCTCTCTACACCGGTACCAAGATACACTCTTGCAAGCTTCTTTCCGTTTTTCCCTGGCATAGAACGTATATAAGTCGCCTTTGCAGAAACAGAAACCTTATCTGACTTGGCAACTGCAGTTACCTTCTCTCCACTTCCATTATCAATCTCAAAGGTCTGCGGTGTCTTATTATCCTGCTTATAAGCATTAATTGTCCCCTCATAATCCAGAATATCCGCAGAAACTGTTGTTGATAAAGTAAGCATACTACAAACTAATAATACTAAAATTTTTTTCTTCATAAACTGAGCCTCAACTCCTTTATCGTCTCTCTCCGTCTGTCCTATCATAGCACACCCCCTCCCAATTTGCAATTTTCCAGTTACTGTTCACTCCGTTCTCAGTAACGTAGCCAAAATTCATTCCAGATTGCCTGCGGCAATGGAATTTTGGCTTGTATGTCTCGGGATTTTGGCATATTCATGCCAAAACACCTCGCGGGATAGTGGTGTGTGAACAGTAACATTTTCCACCCCATCCTTCACGGAATCTTCATAAACTATATTGCTTCTATTATTTCTATATGCTATAGTAAAATTATCAGAATTCTATTCTGCCTTACGAAAGATAAGATAAAATATAAATATTTTTTCGTAAAGGAGTGAGAAATCTGGAAATTAAATATTCAAAACAGGCCCTTAAATTTTTAAAGAAACAAGATACTATTACTCAAAAGAGGATTCTTAATGCAATATCAGTGCTCCCAAAGGGAGATGTTAAAGCATTGCAAGGCAAAGACGGTTATCGACTACGAATAGGCGATTATCGTGTAATTTTTAATGATATTGACAATATTATTTTTATTAGAATGATTGGCAATCGTGGACAGATTTATAAAGGAGTGTGATTTTATGACTGCTGTTAAAGAACGTATTATAGGTGCTGTATCAATTATGAGTGATAAAGATGCTAATATATTCTGGCATATTATTCAAAAACATTTTAAACTGCCTGATACATTCGCAGATATAGAAAAAGTTGAACCCGATGAAACAGATTTAATAATGTTAAAGGAAATCGAAAACAACCCTGACTGTCACGAATTCATTTCTCAGGAAGAATTAATGAAAGAACTTAATATG
>ERZ772879.2033-NODE-2033-length-12965-cov-3.566305_pt1 | contig 12965 bp, 9 predicted proteins | sample MGYA00580582_ERZ772879 | MGnify/ENA primary metagenome ERZ772879 (study PRJEB29015, sample SAMEA2737682) | human gut metagenome | biome: human gut; feature: human-associated habitat; material: faeces | place: China | collected 2012 ... | reverse complement strand
AAGACCAAAGAAGATTTATTAACGGCTATTTTGCACCCTGTTGTTCCAGGACTTTTCGGTCGTTTTTTTGAAGAACTTTTAGCCTTAGAAACGACTGAAGAAAAGGTGCATTATCTGGTCCAAAATCGTATGGCCTATCTCAAAACGAATCGCGCTTTGATGAAAATTATTTTTCAGGAAATTTTTTCAAATAAGAAACTGAGAAAAGAACAACTTTATATTTGGAATACTCTTCAGGATAAATTATTAGTACTCCATAAGGAATTGATAGCAGATTCACGAGTGAATCCTGAAATCACGGTTCCTCAAATGGTTCGTATTTGTATAGGTCCCTTATTGGCCTACTTTGCCCAACTCTATATCGTTAGCGACAATGGTGACATAAGAGAAGAAGACTTAAATTTGTTGGAAAAACAGATTTTAGGTGGTTTGTGGAAATAAAACCTGACTGCAATCATATTTCTTAAAGTAGCATACAAAAGGACATGTTTCTATCTAAAGCAGATTCATGTCTTTTTTTGTTGGATTTATAATTTTAATTATAATCCTTCAATCACCTGACACAGTGCCTCCACATCTTCCTTTTGAGTGGACCATGAGGTCGCAAAGCGAATGACAGTCAGTTCGTCATCATACTTTTCCCAGAAGGAGTAGACCACTTTCTCAGAGAGTTTTTCCATCTGCTCTTTTGTCACCAAACAAAAGATCTGGTTGGTCGGATTTTCAAAATAGAGAGGAAGTCCTGCTCTTTTACAAGCTTGACGGATCTGATTAGCATAAGTAATCGCATCATGGCCGATAGTGTTATATAGATGGTTTTTGAACAATTCGTCAAATTGGATGCCTAACAGTCTGCCTTTGGCTAAGAGAGCGCCATGTTGCTTGATGATGGTGGTCATATGAGGAAGGAGACGAGGATTAGGAATGACCACCGCCTCTCCAAACATGGCCCCGCACTTGGTGCCACCGATGTAAAAAGCATCACAGAGCTGGGCGAGGTCAGCTAGAGTCACATCATTTTCAGGACAAGCCAGAGTATAGGCTAGACGTGCTCCATCGACAAAAAGCTTAACATCGTGCTTTCTGCAGACTTGAGCAATAGCTTCCAATTCTTCTCTTGAATAAAGTGTTCCAAGCTCAGTCGGTTGTGAGATGTAGACCATGCCTGGCATGACCATGTGTTCGTGATTGCCATCTGCCCAATAATCTTCAATAGTTTCTTTAATTTGTTGGGCGGTCAATTTACCGTCTGCTGTATCGAGTTCTAGAACCTTGTGGCCGCCAAACTCGATGGCCCCAGCCTCGTGCACACTGACATGCCCAGTTTTCGCTGCGATCACTCCTTGATAAGATTGAAGGAGGCTATCGATCATGATTTGATTGGATTGGGTCCCGCCCATAAGAAAGCGAACTTCTGCTTGGAGACAGTCACAGGCCTCTCGAATCTGTTCAATGGCACTCTTGGTAATCGGATCTGTCCCGTAACCTGTCATTTCCACTTGGTTGGTTTCCATCATACGTTTGAGAATGTTAGGGTGTGCTCCTTGTAAATAGTCATTGGCAAAATTCAGTTGTGTCTTCATTTGAATGTTTCTCTTTCTTTGTTGATGATATTAGTTTAAAATACTTATTGATATAACACAAACGGCAAAAACTCATCGCATCTATGATATAATGTAATGGATAGAGAGGAGCAGTTTATGGATGCCAGTAAATGTCAGGCTGTTTTAGTAGCTAGTGAGACCGGTTCTTTTTCAGCAGCAGCAGAACAGCTGAACTATACCCAGTCAGGGATTACGAGAATGATTTCAAGTTTAGAGGAAGAATTAGAATTCCCGATTTTCATACGCAACAAAAAGGGTGTTCGCTTAACGGAAAATGGCAAGTTGATGATTCCCTATTTCAGGGAGATTGTTGATGTCAATCAAGTAGCTACCCAAGTCAGTGAGGAAATTAAAGGGGTAGTCAGAGGTTCCATCACAATTGGCTGCTACTTTAGCGTGTCCTCCATGTGGATGCCTAGCCTCCTAAAGACTTTTTCCGAAACCTATCCATTGATTCAAATTACTCTGTTAGAAGGTGGCAATAAGGAGATTGCCAAGTGGCTAGCCGAAAAATCTGTCGATATTTGTCTGTGCGCTGAGCCTCAGGATAGTGGGGAGTACAGCTGGAAAGAATTGTATCGAGACCCCTTGGTGGCTTGGTTGCCGAAAAATCATCCCAAGGCCGAACAAAAGACTTACAAAATTAAAGATCTGGAAACAGAAGATTTTATCCATACCTTACCTGGTCAAGATACAGACCAGGACCGCTTAATCAAGCAAGAAGGCCTTAATCTGCAGACACGATTCACAACCAAGGACGGCTTTACGACCTATCAGATGGTCAAGGCTGGTCTAGGAGTCAGCTTCAACCAAGCTATGATTGCAAGAGACTGGAAAGAAGAAGTGGTGCAAGTTCCTCTTAGTCCGAAACATTTTGTTTCACTGGGAATTGCTCTTCCTAAAAAAGAAAAAACTTCCCCAGCTGTCCAACGATTTATGGATTGCCTTGATTCTTGGTTGAAAGATTTGTTGAAATAATCTGTTATTAGCATATTAGGAGAGAGTATGATACATAAACATGAAATCCCAATTTTAGAGTTTGATGACAATCCTCAGGCTGTGATTATGCCGACCCATGAGGATTTAGGTTTGGACTTGCCGGCTAGGTGTGTTTACGGCTTTTTAGAGGAAGAAGTAGAACGCTATGCGATATCAGTTGGCGCTGAAAAAGTTGGCGAATTTGTCTCTGCCACCAAAACCTATCCTGTCTATGTGATGACTTACAACGGGAAGAAGATTTGCTTGGCTCAAGCTCCAGTTGGCTCAGCTGCAGCTGCACAATTTATGGATTGGCTAATTGGTTATGGTGTAAAGCAAATCATATCAACTGGAACTTGTGGCGTCTTGGTAGATATGCCAGAGAATGTCTTTTTGATTCCGACGAGAGCTTTGCGAGATGAAGGTGCAAGTTACCACTATGTTGCGCCATCTCGCTATATAGACATGAATGAACAAGCTCTTGATGCTATTGAAAAAACTTTAAATCAAAAGAAAATCCCCTATGAAGAGGTCATGACCTGGTCGACAGATGGCTTTTATAGGGAGACACCAGACAAGATTTCCTATCGTATTGAAGAGGGCTGTAGTGTTGTAGAGATGGAATGTGCCGCACTAGCAGCAGTTGCTCAATTTCGTGGAGCTATTTGGGGCTTACTTCTCTTTACGGCAGATTCCCTTGCAGATATAGACAATTACGATCAACGAGATTGGGGTTCAGAGGCTTTTGATAAGGCTTTAGAGCTTTGTCTGGATATCATTGTCCAGATGTAATCCTAATTCAATAGAAAAAGAGCATGACTATATAATCGTGCTCTTTTTAGATTTAAATTATTATTTCAAAATATCACAAAGTTCTTGGGTGGTATCAGCTATAAAATCAGGATTTTCTGCCAAAAGGGTTTCGTTTTTCCCAAATCCCCAGGTCACCGCTATTGTTTTGATGCCAACCGTTTTTCCACCAATCAAGTCGAACTTGGTATCACCAACAATGACCGACTGGTCTTTAGGTGCTTGATTTTCAGTAATGGCACGCTGCAAGACATCAGCCTTATGAAAGGCAGTAGGAGTAGATCCATAAATGCCATCAAAATATTCAGTAATTCCAAGGTGTTGGCACATCTCCAGAGCGATAGGTTCATTTTTTGAAGTTGTAATAAAGATTCTCTTGCTAGAATCTTGACTAAGTTGTTGAAGGATTTCTTTTATGCCATCATAGAGGTGAGCCTCCAATTGTCCTTTAGTCTCATAATAGTCACGATAAATTTTGACAGCTTGGTCAGCACCTTCTTCACTAATCTCTTCTTTAAAGGTTACTTCGAGAGGTGGTCCCATAAAGGTACGAATTTTCTGATCACTAGGAACAGGAAGGCCTAGTCTTTCAAAGGTTTGAACAAAACCATTGTGGATTCCCTCAGAACTATCAACGAGAGTCCCATCAAGGTCGAAAAAAATGTGTGTGAGTGTCATAGAATTCTCCAACAAAGTGTCCTTGGTTTATTATATCATGATAAAAACGGTTTAAGTGGTTAAGGCTATTTATCATTCTAAAGTTGACATGACTTTTTTATGTGTAACTGTTCGTTCTTGCTTATTTCCAAGTGCCTTGATGCGGGCTTCTAGGAGAATAGGACGTCCTTGAACACTTCGCGTATAAATGAGGTTATATTTTCCTACACTTTTTTGGATGTGTCGGAGGAAAGACTCTGCATCTGCCTTACGCTTTTCAAACATACTTGGAACGGCAAAAAATTCGGTTTGATCTTTCACCTTGTGACAAGACTTTAAGATATAGCGTTGATTTTCGATAGGAGCGAAAAACTCAGTCAAAGCCTGAGCAAAGATTTCTTTCTCCCTCATGCTAGCACCCTTGAGATAGATAGCGTTATAAATCGCCTGTTTACTATCTTTTACCACTCTAGGAGCAGACTCTTCAGTCTCAATCTGACCTGAATCAAGAAGGGCTTGGTGGATAGCTTTACCAAATGTTTCCAACCGTTTATAAGGACTCCTGTAGATAAAATATCTTCCCCAGAAGACAGCCAGTAGAAGAAGAGCAAGTAGAAGTATCGGTAGACTATGAACAAACGGCTTTCCAACAATAAAGTATTTTGTTACATCAATGATAAAATAAGTGGCAGCAAAGGCTTGGAAAATAAGAAAGGCCTTCATCCAATCATTAAGGTATGCCAACGGTAGAAATTGTTTGTCGATCTCAACTTGGTTGACCACTTCCATATCTTCATATAGTGGGAGAGCTTGTTGCCAACGGTCCTTAAGCTCCTGACGTTTTTGAGAAAGTGTAATGGCATTTTGATTAAGTTTTTCTAGACCCTTTTGACTAAAAGTTATTTGATTGAGGTCAAGGCGATCAATGCCTGATTCGATAGTGGGCTCTTGATAATGGAGACCTAGAAACTGTGTCATACGCCTTTCTAACAAGTCTAGGTCAGGACTAAGTCCATACAATTGTAGCTCTAATGTCTCGTCATATTTTTCTTCGGCATTTTGAATCTCAATCCATTTCTTTGGTGATAAATTAATAGAAACCAAATGCCAGATATTACTTGTTTTATTAGGATTGTCAGACCAAACACGGATGGCACGACCTCGCATCTGATTGCTTAGCATGAAACTTCCAACAAAACTAGCTAAAATAAGTGAGTTAACACAAGGTGCATCCCAACCTTCGCCCAATAAAGACTTTGTCCCAATAATCACTTGGATATACCCATCTTGGAAAAGCTGGGTAAGGGCAGTCACTAGGTCATGATGAGAACCAGAAACATTGACCTTGAGATAATCATTCTTATTCAACTTACCAATAGTATCATAAGATAAACGATCCTTCGGAATTAGTGCTTCCAAAGATTCTTTTGCCGAAGTCGGGAGAATCACAAGACTTCCAGTTAAGATAGCCATAGGTACCGTCCAAGATTGTTCAATTATTTCTCTACGAATAGATTCAAAGTAAGAGAGCACACCTAGTTGTGTAAATTGTGCACTGTTATCGCCTAGATGAATTTGAAAATCCTTACGTATAAAGTCTGTCAAAACAAGTTGACGGAGATTATTTTCTAGAGACTGGTATTCTGCCTTAAAAATATCTCTAACAGCATTGAGTTTTCCCAACGATTGATTAAGCAGGACATCTTGCTTCTTATTCCGGATAAGTTTAACTTGATTTCTCTCGATAAGACCATTTGCTTTCAAATCACTCTTTAGCTGATTAAAGGCTTCCTCGGTAAATCCATACCAATTTGGGACCTTGAAAATCACGCCATTAAGCAAGGTTTCAAACCAGTCAAGCGTAAAAGTTGGCAAGGTTTTTGCAGAGAGAAGTTCTTGAAAACGTTGAGGAAAAGGCAATTTTTTAGACCGTAAGAAAATCAGGGTAGCGGAAAGGTATTTAGGATTAGCCAATAGGTCATCATCGCCAATTTGGCCACTTAGTGCTGGGCTAGACTGAATAGTGTTCGAAAAGTTTATATCTGTAGACAATTTAGTTAGAAAGTTAAGTTTCTGCTTTTCAAATTGGTCCAATTGTGCACGTTCTTCCTTTGTTGGAAAGGCGAAGTAGACATAGTCCTGGTGAGGACAGAGCGTCCCTTCCTTAACCAGTTCAGGCACTGTAATTTCTTCATCAATCTCACCACACATGCTAATATAACGATCCCAAAGTGCAGGTTCTCCCTCGTATGGGGGTGTTGCTGTCAAAGAAATCATCTTTATATTTGGAAAAGCTTTTTGAAAACTCTCTAAACTCTTCCACCATTCATTTCTTAAATGATGGCATTCATCCAGACAAAGAGTCCCTAAATCTTGGTCCCCAAAAGTTTTTCGAATATCGAAACCTTGAAAATCGAAATGCTCTTGTTGAGACTCATCATCTGTGTCCTCAATAAGACTATCTCCCACGACTTGATTCATAGCACTGTGCAGTGCCTGATAGGTCGCAACCGTAATCATTTTAGGCCTTTTTAAATCCTGTGAAATGAGTTGTTCTACTAGATTGTCATCACTTAAAAAAGCTTTTTTAATCCGATCTACCCATTGTTGACGGATGGTAACTGTCGGAACTAAAATTAAAGTTGGATTACCAAAACGCTGTATAAATTCAATTCCTAAGGTTGTTTTACCAGAACCAGGAGCAGCCACCAAGTGAATCTTTCCATCATCCATAAAACTTTCGGCTTTATCGAGAACACGCTGTTGGTACTGTCGCCATTGTCCCTTAAATGAAAGCTGATTTAACATAATTTCCCTCCAATGTTATCTATCATTATAACACAGTTCAGATAACTAAAAGGTTGTTATTAGGGCTGAACAATACTAATGAAGGATTGTTTTAACTATTAAAACAAAAGAATCAAAAATATAGGCTTGAACGAATCAGTAAGTGATTGACATTAAAGAAGTTTTAAGATAACTTTAAAGTAACGATTTAATCCGATCTTATCGAGGAGTTGCCATGAAAAAAATAAATCTTCTTTATTTATTAGCCATTCTGGCCATCATATCTGGTCTTTTACTATATTACTTGCCAGACATGACGTCTGGACATAATGCAGAGTCAAATCAAACAAGTCAGACTTTTAAGGAGAAGACGATTGTCCATGATTTTGGTACGACAGAGTTGAAAAAAGCTCCAAAACGTATCGTTATCCTCGACAACCTCTATGGCGAAATCTTAGATCCTCTGGATATTACTCCAGTAGGAGCGACAACTGGTCAAGCTGATAGTCAAGAATTTTCAACCCTCTTTAAGAAACAATACAAGGATGCAAAAGTGGTTTCAGTTGGTTGGCAGGGCAATCCAGATTTGGATAAGATTGCTGAGTTAAAACCTGATTTAATCCTTATGACAGGCGAGCAGGAAGACCTCTACGAGGAGCTGTCTGAAATTGCACCGACTGTTGGCTACCAAATCAACACCGATGAAAATTGGGACTATCATGAAACCTCTCTTAAGGTGGCAGAAATCTTTGATAAACGTGATGAGATGAAGAAGGACCTCGATAGATTGGATGCTAGGGAGGCCGTTTTCGCGGAGAATGTCAAAGCCAAGTTTGGCAACCAAAAACTCATGTATCTGCGCGTGACTGACAATGACATCCGTTATTATGCTTACGGGCATTTTGGTTATCTCTATGATACTTATCATTTCAATCGAGTGGAAACCTTCAATCCAGATGATATGTTCCAAGTTATCGATCCAGATAAACTAAAAGACATTAATCCGGACCTCCTGATTGTTCAAGCAGATTCTCAAGAACTCCTAGATAACAAACTTAAAAATAGCCCTGTCTGGACTAGCCTTAAGGCTGTTCAAAATAACAAGGTCATCTATGCTGATTACTCAACTTACATGCTGGGCTTTGGGATTGTCTCCCAAGAAGCTATTATGAAACAAATCTCTGATGAATGGGGATTAAATTAAACTAAAAACGACCATGACGGTCGTTTTTTTATGTTCAAAAAAGTTTAAGTGACAAACAAGCGTTTAATATGTTTTCTTAAGGCAAAATAGAGCTGAATGGTCATGGGGATCCAAATCAAGGGCTCGCATAGAATAACGCCAAGATAGCCCATAGAAGGAATGACCAAAAGAACAAAAAGAATTTTTCCCAAAAGCTCAATGAAACTAGAGGTTAAAGGTGTCAGTTTCTTACCTAGACCCTGCAGGCTATTTCTAAAGATGAAGAGCATTCCTAAAATAGGATAAAAGAGAGAACTGATACGAAGGTAGCGACTAGCATTATCAATAATCACAGCATTATCTGAACCAGAGATAAGACTAGCTAAGAAGGGGCTTGCTACATAGAGGAGGACACAAGCTATGACAGACCAAGTTATAGAAACAAGACAAGATTGTTTTAACCCTGCTACTATGCGCTTAAACTGTTTGGCACCGAAGTTCTGAGAGGTGAAAGTAGTCACCCCGGCAGCAAGTGAAGTCAAAGGGAGAACAGCAAAGGACATAATCCGTCTTGCCGCCACTTGAGCGCTAATGATGAGAGGACCAAAGCCGTTAATGGCATACTGTAAGGTCACAGTCCCAATAGAAACAATGGAATTCATGAGTCCCATGGCCATTCCTTGTCCAAAAAGATCCAAATAAAGACTTGAATCAAGAACAAAGTCTGACTTTCTTGGTAGAAGGAAGGTCACTTTTTTCTTAATATAGTAAAGACAGAGAATTGCCGAAAGTCCTTGAGAAATAATCGTTGCCAAGCCTGCTGATTGAACACCAAGATGGAGTTGTGTAATAAAGAAAAGGTCTAAAACGATATTGACCAAAGCTGAAAAAATCAAGAAATAGAGGGCTGTCAGACTATCACCAACCGCTCTGAGGAGACCTGCACACAGATTATAACCCAAAGTTACCCCAACACAGGAGACAATCATAGAAATATACTGGTAGGATTGCCCAATGATAGAAGCAGGTGTCCCTAAAAATCTTAGCAAAGGATAGAGACCAAAATGTCCTAGAATCATAACCAAGGCACTTAAGCCTAAACCAATCACAACGGTGGCCGCCACAGACTGACGAAGTTTCCTATAGTCTTGGGCACCATAATAACGTGCGATAACAACTCCCATACCATTTCCAACTCCTAAGGCAAATCCGATAACCAAGTCAAAAATAGCAGAAGAAGCTCCTACAGCAGCCAAGGCATCTGGACCTAGAAAGCGTCCCACAATCATGACATCCGCAGTATTATAGAGTTGCTGGAAAATATTGGATATCAGAATTGGTAGAGCAAAGATTAAAAGAGACCGCAAAATGGGGCCTCGTAAAAGATCAACTGACGAATTTTTCATAGACTTATTATAGCAAGATTGTAATTGTGAAACAATGACAAAAAGCCATCCTAGGATGACTTTCGCCTATTTTTTAGATAGCGGCTAAGTATTTGTGTCATATGGTTGTAGCCCGCCGCAATCATTGGAATTTGTAAGTAAATATAAGGTAGGGTGTACTGACTCTTAGTCTCTGATATGAGGTGAAAGAGGATGCCACCAAAGAGATAGAGGAAGGCATAGAGGCCTAGTGTTGCTCCATCTCCCATTCGTTTATAAGTGAAAGCATAGTAGAACGCACCACCAAGATATAGGACTAGGAGATAGCCTTGCATATAGGTCACAAAAAAGAGATGCAGGATCCCATCGTGATAGATAGAGGTCGCAAACCTATTCCACAAAGGCTGAAACTTGTCTTTACTTGGGCCGTTCCAGATGGACTGGAAGCTTCCCTCTGTCCAAGAACTGATAAACTTGGTGCTGAAGAACCAACTGGCCTCATCGGGATGTGCTAGAAGATATTGAACACGCTTATCAAAAAGGTGATTGGCACTTTTTTCAATCTTTTCGATATTGCCCTTTTTCTTAGCGTAAATGTCACGGACATAGCCGGTATACCATCCTGGCATTCGTTTAGAATCGGGTTTGTCCTGTAAGCCCATGGCCAGCCAAGCAATCTGAGGTGTTCCAGGAATTTTTTGATGAGTGGTAATCTCATAGTAACTGGTCGTCGCCTTATGCAAGCTCATAGGAAAGGCAAAGAAAGCCAAAACCAAAAGCAAATAGCGGTAACGTTTCTCTCTAAGTGTTAAGAGTATTAGAATACCAGATAGAGCAATAATGAGAATGATGTTGTTGCTCCTTACCCAGTAGGCCAAAGATAGCATGACCACCGAAAGAATCGCATTCCTAGCCTTACCACGTCTTAAGTAACGTAGAAAGAAGAGAATAGCAAAACTAGAAAAGAACAACCCATACATAAGTCCATAGGCAAACATAATGTTAAAGACTAGAGGCAAGAAACCAAAGCTCATGATGACAGCCAAACGACTAACTAAAGGCCTCGTAAACAGTTCATCCGTGATTTTCCAAGTAGCATAGTTCATACCAATGACCATGCCAAGATTCAATACATAGAAAACTGAGATGACTGGTAAAGGAATCAGATAGAGAACCAAGCGTTCAAAACTGAGCAACCCCAACTGATGAGGATAGCGGAAGAAGTAGGCTCCTGGTTTTATTAGGGAGAAGTCACCAGCATTAAACTGAACCGCCCCCTTAAAGACAGTACCTGCATCGTCTCGACCAGCAAAACTGGTCAGAAAAATCAAAAGTAGGCCAAAACTCACAAAGCAAACAGAAAAAAAGTTGAAAATCTGCTTTGTTGTCAGTTCCTTTAAAATCTTGGGCCAGAGAAGGGTCAAAAGCAGAATGGCCCCACCTGAAACATAAACATACCAAGGAACGCTACTAATCTCTGCCCACTCAAAGTATCCCGTCATCATGGTCGTGCGAATGAGCAAAGCAGTCACAAATAATAGCCCAAAGACTAAGAGCCCCACATAGCGCCCTAACCATTCTAAAAAAGAACTCGTATATGACATAAGAGCCTTCATGCTGAAAGTCTCCTTTAATATAGGTAATTACCCTTATAGTTTAGCACAGTCGTCGGAAAAATGTAATGAAAATCAGAAGAAAATCTCATTCATCAACGAAAGAAATTGCTCTAATGAAGACATAGAAAAACTCTCTCGTTTTTAAAACAAAAAAGTTTGATTTTATAAAGTAGATTACTTCATCCGCATACTATCAATTTTTTCTTCAGTCGGTGTGACACGTAAGGTCTTTTGTCCCGTATAAGTTACAAATCCAGGTTTACCGGCTGTTGGTTTGTTGAGTTTCTTAACATCAATCATATCGACTTGAACCAAGTTTGACAGACGGGCCTTAGAGTAGTAGGCTGCCAATTCAGCTGCATCAGTCTTGACCTCGTCAGTTGGGTTAAGATTGTCCTTGATAACCACATGGCTACCTGGGATATCCTTGGCGTGGAACCAGAGCTCACCTTTTTTAGCCATCTTGAAGGTCAACTCCTCATTTTGCAGGTTGTTACGACCAACCATGATAATGGTCTTACCATCAGAAGCTAGATACTGTTCAGGTTTCTTACGTTTGTGGCGCTTGTCAGTTGAACGACGCTTCATAAAGCCAGCCTGAACAAGCTCCTCACGAATATCCTCGATTTCATCCATGTTGGCTTGAGAAAGACTGAACTCCACACTCTCCAAATAATCAATAGTCTGCTTGGTTTCCTCAATCAAACCAGTCAAGTGCTTAACAGCCTCCTTGAGCTTCTGGTATTTCTTGAAGTAACGCTGAGCATTTTGGTTAGGTGTTAGAGCTACATTTAGTGGAATTGTAATCTTTTCACCAGTGTAGTAGTTGTCTAGCTCGACACTGTCCTTGTCGTTTGGCACCATGCTGAGGTAGGTGGTCAAAAGCTCACCTTTTTGACGGAACTCCTCAGCATTTTCCGTCGCAGCAAGCTCTTTTTCCTGTTTAACAAGTTTCTTCTTGTTTTTTTCCAGCTCATTTTGCACACGGTGGATCAAATCACTAGCCTGTTGAGCCACACGGTCACGCGCCGCCTTGTCCAAATAGTAGTAGTCCAAAAGGGCAGACAAGGTTTCAAACTCAGGTTGGTCCTGACTATCAGAGAATCTTACAGCTGAAAATGCCTTAGCCGTTAAGTTTGGCTCTACTTCACGATTGAAGAAGGCACGGAAATTCTTGAGCTTATCAGTCTCAAGTAAGGCTGATAATTCATTGGCCGTGTCACGCCCCAAACCTTGGAAAAGTTTTTGAAGGTTTCTAGCTGACAAATCCTCAGTTTGTAGGATTTCAAAGAGTTTTTCGTCTGGAATGTCGAAAGGATTCTTGGCGTCTGTCTTAGGAGGAGCAATATAGGTAGATCCAGGCAGAATAGTACGGTAACTATTTTGTGAGAAACCAACATGCTTGATAGACTCAATGATTTTACTCTCGTTCTTGTCAATCAGGATAATGTTGGAGTGTTTCCCCATGATTTCCATAACAAGAGTAACCTTAACGCTGTCACCGATTTCGTTTTTGTTAGAGACGGAAATCTCAAGGACACGGTCGTTTTCCAGTTGCTGGATATCCTCGATAACCGCTCCCTGAAGGTATTTCCGCATAATCATGGTATAGGTGTTTGGATTCTGTGGATTTGGCAAGTCAGCCTTGGTCGTCTGAATACGCCCAAAGACAGGATGAGCCGAAAGCAGAAGCTTGTAATTCTGACGATTGTTACGAATGGTCAGGACCAACTCACGTTCAAAAGGCTGATTAACCTTCTGGATACGCCCGTAAAGCACCTGCTCACGTAGCTCAGCCGTCATATGATGAAGAAAAAAGCCGTCAAAAGACATGATGTACTTCCTTTCTTGTTATTTTAGTTGTGATAAAGCATAAAACGCTTATCCATTATAGCATAAAGCCTCTAGAAATGCTTGGTGAGGGGAGTAGGAACTAAAGATATTA
>ERZ772879.2015-NODE-2015-length-13048-cov-3.768260_pt1 | contig 13048 bp, 13 predicted proteins | sample MGYA00580582_ERZ772879 | MGnify/ENA primary metagenome ERZ772879 (study PRJEB29015, sample SAMEA2737682) | human gut metagenome | biome: human gut; feature: human-associated habitat; material: faeces | place: China | collected 2012 ... | reverse complement strand
CTCGCCGTGTAAAAATCAGAGGAGAATAAAATAGCGGCAGGTAGTTCTGCCGCTCATATTCGCGAGTATGGCGGAATTGGCAGACGCGCAGGATTTAGGTGATGTCACCTTGGTGAAAGGTTTTGTTCCGCCACTTACCGCGATGATTCTTTGGTAAAGACGGGCTTGCCTGTTTTTATAGCTGCGGATCAAGCGCTGCGCTCCGCCTCGGCTTCCTCGCCGTGTAAAAATCAGAGGAAATAAAACAGCGGCAGAGAGTCCTGCCGCGAGTGCTTTCAGGCTTGACGGAATTGGCAGACATGATAGACCACTTTCACATACAGTCTCAATGCCTGAAAGCCGTGTAACCCTTGAGAAACTCAATACGCGCCCGTGGTGGAATTGGCAGACACGATGGATTTAGGTTCCATTCCGCGAGGGTAGGGGTTCAAGTCCCCTCGGGCGTACCACGAACAAAATTCAGACACATCTGATAGATATGTCTGAATTTTGTTCGTATAGTGAACTTTTCGAGAAATTCAAAATCTTACACACAGTTGGAGGGTGACAGCACCTTGGGTTCAAATGCTGTCTGGTTGGCAGGTTAGACATTCACTGTTTTTTAACTTTTCTATCACCAATTCGTCGATCTCCTGCTCCAATTTCAGAATTTCCTTCTGCAAAGCCAAACAGTGGGCATCGAGGGATGGTTTCCTCAATGCCCACTGCTTTTGTAGTTGTGCGACCTTTTTCAGTTCGGCTGCATATCGCTTCCGCAGTTCTTCTGCATAATTCCAGACGGCTTTGTCCAAAACCTCCTCATGGATCCGGTGAGAGCTGCAATGGCTTTTTCCGTTTCTGTGATATCTGCGGCAGACGTACTCTACGCGCTGGCTTCCGTTCCAGTAACGGATCATGGGGATGAAGCCGTCGCCGCAGTCCCGACAGGTAAGCAGCCCAGCATAGCGGTGCTTTGCGCGGTTTCCGGCTGCGGGACGCGCCTGCTGCTTCAACCGCTCCTGTACTAGAAGCCATGTGGTTTTTTCGATGATCTCCGGGTAAAAATTTTCATGGCGCAGCCAGTCACCCGTGGAGATCGGCTGTGCCTTTCCGTTCCGGTATTCTCTGCGATGATTGATCAGAACGCCGGTGTAGGCTTCCTCGGTCAGAATGTTTTTTACGCTGGCATACGTCCAGAGGAACTTCCCGTCTCCGGTTTTGTGCGTCTTTCGGGCGTCATGCCCGATCTGCTCTGTCCAAAGCTGCGCGGGCGTTTTGCAGTCCAGCGCATTGAGCCTGCGGGCAATTTCCTTTTGTCCGCAGCCCTGCAAATACAGCGCATAGATGCAGCGCACCGTTTCTGCGGCCTCCGGCTGGATGAAAATCCGGTTCGTATTTTTGTCCTTCCAGTATCCGAAGGGCGGCCGAATGACAAGACCGTCTTTTTGCTTCTGCCGGTAGCCTGCGCGAATCTTTTTGCTGATATCTTTGGCGTAGTAGTCATTCATCAGACCGCGAACGCCAAGGATCAGATCATCCTCCTCGCGGAAAGTGTCAATTCCTTCGGTTACGGAGATCACGCGAACCTGATGCTCCCGCAGGTAGTCGATGAACAGCGCCGTCTGCGTTTTGTGGCGGCCGAGGCGCGAGAGGTCCTTCGTCAGGACTGCATCGAGCTTTCCAGCCTGTGCAGCCGCCGCAAGCGCATCCAGCCCGCGGCGGCTGAAGCTCATACCGCTGACATTGTCATCGGACGAACATCCAACGATGGTGTCACCGCGCTTTTCTGCAAAGGCACGGCAGATCGCCTGCTGATTTTGCAGGGAATTCTGTGCCGGATCATCATCGCCTGAAAGCCGCGCGTAAAGCCAGACCCGCATGATTTCCCTCCTATCCCACAAGCGCCTCGCCGTAGATCAGGTGCGCCAGCCTATCCCAGTCGAAATCCAGCGCGCCATACTGTTCGGTAAGAACGCCGTTTTCGTAGACATCCAAATGCGTACGGAACGGTGCTTTGATCTGAATGTCCAGACTGAGCTTGCCGTCTGCTTCCTGAACATAGATTTTTTCAATCAGCATCCGAAGCTGCGCCTCCGTCATCGTCCCCTCGGAGAGAATGTCGTCCATCATTCGGATGTCCTGTTTCAGCTTGGACTGTCTCTCGCGCAGAACCGCAGAGATGTTTTGCAGCTCCGAAATCTGCTTTTTCATCGCAGCGATTTCTTCCTCGCGTTTTTGAATCATGCGGTCATAGCGCTCCGCGTGAGCTTTGTCCCGAATCCGCTCCATCAGAATTGCCTCCATTTCGTCCTCCAACCGGAGAATACTCTTTTCCAGCTTTGCGGTCTGCACGCCGGTCAGCTCTGCCTTTGGCGTCCACTGTGTGATCAGATGCTCCAGCGCATCCCAGTTCTGCTGATACAGCACCTTGGTGTTTTTGAGTTCGTCTATGATCAGCCTGTCCAGTATGGACTCGTCGATCTGGTGCTGAGAGCAGTGTTCCTTACCATAGCGGTTATAGGTACTGCAAACATAGGTGACCCGTTCTCCACTTTTCAGGTGGGTACGCCTGCCGAACATGGCTCTGCCGCAGTCCTCGCAGCGCAGAAGCCCACTGTAGCGCAGGATCTCCTGCGAGGGCGCAGCGCGCACGTTCAACCGTTTCCGCTCTGCCAGCATCATCTGCGTCTGCTCCCACAGCTCCGGCGTGATGATCGGCGGGAGATAATTCTCGTGGCGGAACTGTTCTTCCGGCTCTGTGAAGCGGAAGGTTTTGTTGATTTTGTTCCGCTCACTTTTGTGGCAGATGAGCGTACCTACATAGCTCTCATCCCTGAGAATACGAGCGATCATGGTCGCGTCCCAGAGATACTTCTTGGAAATATGATCCTGTGTGTACGGGAGCCGTTTGTTTAGCATTTCCAACTGCATCTGCGCCGGTGTCTTGCATTTGCGTTCGTTGAGCATCCTGGCGATTGCCTTCAACCCGCAGCCGGAGTTGTAAGCCGTGAAAATCAGCCGGATCGTTTCCGCTGCTTCTTCTACGATTACGACGCGCTTTGTATTTTTGTCTTTGAAATAACCGAAGGGTGGAGTAATTACAATGCCCTCTTTCTGCTTCTGACGATAACCAGTCCGCACACGGCGGCTGCCGTCGCGGGCATAGAAGTCGTTGACAAGACCCTTGAAGCCAATGATGAGATCGTCGTTTTCATTGAACGTATCGATATTTTCCGTTGCTGAGAGGACGCGGACGTCATGCTCCCGCAGGTAGTCGATGAACAGGGCTGTCTGCGTTCGGTGTCGACCCAGGCGGGATAGGTCTTTGACAATGATGGCTTCAATCTTGCCCGCTTCGACCACTTCATAGATTTTATCGATGCCCTCGCGGTTGAAGTGCATTCCGCTGACATTGTCATCGAAGGACTCACCGACAACTTCATGTCCGTTTGTGACGGCGTATTCGTAAATGATCTTTCGCTGATTTGTCAGGGAGTTCAGTTCATCATCCTCGTCCCGGCTCAGGCGGTAATACAGCCAGACCTTCATGGTTCCTCCTTTCCGCTATGGCGTGTGCCGATTGCAGCACACACCATAGCACACTGTTTTTCGAATAGCTAGAACAATCCGTCATGCGCAGCAGGAATCTACATGATCAACAAAATCCTCCTGCGACTTTGTATATGGCTGATCTACCGACAGGTAGTCATGCACCAGCATTTTCAGAAATTCATCGAACTGCGCATCCGTACCGATGTAGCTGAACGTGACCTCCGAAATATTGTCTTTTCGCTTTCTCGCCATAGGTACTCCTTTCATAGTTCCTGTTTCATATCCCAATCTTCATGATCGTCCTCGGCATGACCGGGGGCGGTTTTCTTTTGCCGGAGCTTTTTGCGGCGCTTGCTGTCGATGTGCGGCAGCATAGTCGTTCCGTCGTGCGCCGGCGCATCATCCGTCATCTGCTCCACAGCACGACCAAGGCGCACAGCGTCGCGCACAAGATCAATGCCGCGATTGAGATCCATGCGCACAGGTGAATTTTCTTTCTTTTTGTTCCGGTTTTGGCATTGAGGTTCGATTTTTTACATGGTATAATTTATGAAATACAGTTTGACAAATTGAAATTTGAGAGGTCAAAAATGCAGACGATTCAGTTAAAAGCAATGACAAGAGAGCTATGTCACGAACTATACAGGCACTGGACGAATGACGCATCCATCTATATGGACATGCGCTTATTCCGCCCCTATGTTTATGACGAAGTAGCGGTAAACCGATATTTTGATGCAAAGGGGCAGGATGCTTCGCGCAGGTTGTTTGCAATCATGCTTGGAGATACTGTGGTTGGAGAATTGCAGCTGAAGCAGATAGAGCATGATAAAAAAGAATGCACTCTGAGTATCCATATGCAAAACGACGCGGTAAAGGGAAAAGGATATGGAACGCAGGCAGAGCGTCTGGCAGTAAAAATCGCTTTTGACGAGTTGGGAATGGCTGCTGTGAACGCAGATACCGTGATGAAGAACACCCGAAGTCAGCGCGTGCTGGAAAAGGCGGGCTTCCGCTTTGTCGGAGAAGATGGAGCATTCAAATACTACCGTATCGAGCGGTAAATTTGGGTAAATTTGGGTTTTCGCATTCTATACGCACCTGCATACCTATATTCCATTTGTAAAAGTGGGTACGGGCTTCTGCCCGATTTGAGGCATTTGGCGGGGAGCTGGGACACCGGCGACTAGCCAAATGCGATGCTGGCTCCTTCGTCGGCACAAGCTCCATATCCCTCGCCCCGCCGCAAGCGGCAGGTCTCGTCCATTCCGCTGCGCCTCCTCTCAAAATCGCAATCGCGTTGCTGGATTGCGATTTTGTGTTTTTTGCGCACGTTGGCGCAACGTTGGCTTTTCCCGTTGTGCCGCGCACACACCTCGCAGCCTGCTCGGAAAGCCGCACACAGCGGCGACACGCGCCTCACGGCGCGGCGCAGGCGCTCGACCTGCTGGCAGGGTCGATAGGGTCGATTTTCTCCACGGTGGGAAAATCGGCACGATCGGCACGTTTGAGGGAAATCCACCGTTTGCCGTTGCTGCGGTACGTCTCTGCTAAAACCCCGTTTTCTCTTAGAGCCGCAACGCTTTCCCGCACCAGCCGGGTAACCTTTTTGGGCGTGATACCGAGGCTGCCGTCAGGGTCGATCTTCGCAGACAGTGCCGATGGTGAGCCGAAATATGTAGAATCGGCACGGAGCAATTCAGAGAGAAGTTTTGTGAGTTGAAGCGTTGAAATCTTAGAAGCGCCGCTGCAAGTTTTGCTGTCCTCAAGCAGTTTCCAGACGTGATCTTCCTCGCCAAATTCGAGTTTCAAAGTCCGGTCCGGGATGTCCCGACCGGTGCAATGCAGAGAGGCAATATTGGCAAGTCGAGAGTGCTTTTGCAGAACGAAGGTTGAATCAGCCGCACCGCTTAAGCCTGTCGAGCCGGAGATCATGTTCATCGGATCGTCGTCGTGGAGTTTCCGTAGATGGTGGATCAGCAAAATTGCGATGTGCCGTTTGTCTGCAAGCCGTTTCAAAAGACCGATGTCCTGATAGTCATTTGCGTACAAGTTGCTGTCACTGCCTGTTCCCCGAACGCGCTGTAACGTGTCGATCACAACAAGCTTTGTGGTCGGATGCTCTGTCAAAAACTGTTCGATCTGCTGCTCCAAGCCGTGTTTTAATGTGTCAGCCATGATCGCAAAATGCAGCGTCGGCGGCGCATCTTCCGTCAGGTCAAAGAGTCGCGTCTGGATACGCTGGAACGAATCTTCAAGACTGAGATACAGCGCTTCTCCCTGCGTTGTTGCAAAATTCCAGAGTGCCTGTCCCTGCGCGACGCATAAGCAAAGCCACAAGGCCAGCCAAGACTTGCCGATTTTCGGTGCACCCGCGAGGATGTGCAAGCCCTCTGGGATAAGCTCATCTACCAGAAAATGCGTCGGTTCATATGTCCTGTTTTGCAGATCTTCCGCTGTGATGGTTTCCAGTTTGGTCATTTTTTCACTTCCTTTCCGTTTGCTATTGACATTCTGTGTCTCATGATTTAGACTTATAATTAGCCAATAGATTTGTTTTCTATTTTTAGACTAACATAATCCTAAACTATTGTCAAGACTAATTTATAATATAAATTTCTATAAATCTATTTTGAGGTGCAGTCATGTCTGATTTTCAATGCAAATTTTATCTTCTGGACAGTGCAGAAACATTGGAGTGCAAAGAAGGCAACGCCGAGTATGTCGTAAAAATAGCAGACCGTCCGTTTCCGGACAGCCTGCTGTCGTTCGTATATTATGACGTGAATCAATGGGAACCGCGTTTCCATGAAGCGGAGCGCTCGTTGATAAAGTTTTACCAGACACGGGACACAAAGTGCCTGAAGCCAGTACAAGAACTTCTGGATGATTTCAAGGACGAGCATCCGTATTTTTTCTACCTGTGGCTGGATTGGAGCAACCGACTGAAGCAGGCGACGCCGGATTGCAAAAATCCGACGAAGCTGTTGCCGCACAAAGAACTGGCGCACGTCCCAAGCAACCTTGCGACCATGCAGCAGCAAATTCTGCGCCTGTTCCAAACAGTTCTGGACGCAAGTATCACAGACGTGGACTTTTCTATTCGAGTGCAGGCGTATGAGCAGGCTCCATCCTTGCAGAAATTTGACTTCCAGCCGATGAAGATTTCGTTTGAGTTCGTGGAAGAAAAGCAGTTCGCAGAGGTTTTGTATCTGGAAAATATGTACGACCTGATCGACTTTTCGCTGCGCAAGTGTGTTCAAGAAAAGATCATGATGCGCACCTGCAAAAACTGCGGCAAATATTTTGCCCTCACTGTTCACGGCAGTACAGAATATTGCAGCCGCGTGTTCGACAGCCGCGGCCGCACCTGCAAGGAGGTCGGCGCGATGCGGCAGTACCTGCAAAGCCACGCGCAGGACGAGCTTCTGAAAATCTATCGCCGCGAGTATAAACGCCGCTTCGCATGGATCCGCGCAGGCAAGATCTCTCAGGAAGCGTTTTCCGCTTGGAGCAAGGAAGCGCAGAAGGAAAAGGAGAGGTGCGAGAACGGCGAGATCTCGCAGAAAGAATTTGTGCGGTGGTTAAAGCAGTAACGCCGATATTGGAAGGTGCCCACACTGATCTTATCTCAGCACGGGCACCTTTCTGCTTAATGCTTTCCGGATACCAGTAAACAGCAAATTTAGTGCCAGTGTTATATTTTGAGCAAATCGTTTTTTGTATCGTTTGAAGTACATATACAAAACACGTCATGCTTCACTTTGCATCTTCGTCTGGTTCTTATGCAATTTTCTCAGCGCCTGCTCTGCTTGTTCCGAACCAAGCCCGGCCGCGTGGACCCAACAGCGAATAGCGGTGTCTTGATCGGGCGGAATGCAGATTCCCTCATTCCAACAGCGCCCCAACAGATAATGCGCATCGGCGGCATCGGACTTTTCAAGCTTCGCAATCAGAAACCATGCTTCCTCCGATGCGATTATGGATGGGTGTGCATGATAAAACTGGAGCATTTCAAATTGTGCAAAAACATTCCCGGACTGTGCATACTCGCAGGCAGCGGCATAGTACGCATAGGTTTCCTTATCGAGCAGAAGTCCGGCCATTGTAAGAGGTCGGAAAGCTTCGAATGCCTGCAATGCAGGCTCCAGTGCCTTCCGTTCCGCAAGCGAAGTCTGTAAAAGCTGCGCATTCATCTCACAGTATGCATTCTTTGACATAGCGTGCTCCAACTGCGTAAGGATTGTTGAAAGGTGCCTCTGTTTGCGTCTGCATGCTTCCTTCAGAGCACGCAGCTTTTCCAGATTCTTCTCTCCACAAAGCACTTCCATTTTTAACATACGGCCAACCATATCGATTGCAGCGGACTGCGCAGCCGCTTCTGCCTCAAACGATTTGCGAAAAGTCTCTGACTTGTCGATCGCCGCCTGTCGTCTGCGTTCCGTTTCACAAATTGCATAGTGACATTCGTCCTGTGTCAGGTAGCCTATTTGAACATTGCTTCTCGGGAAGCATCCACGCTCCATTCGCTGTCCCGCGCCAAGCCAGATCGCGGTTGCATCTGTCAGCCGCTCGTTTTCCTTCTTGTCTTCCAGCTTCGTGTGATGGATCTCGCTGAAATAGTGCGCACATTCGTGCATGATGATCGCAACGACTGTATCAAATTCGCTGTCTTCCGGTTTAAGGATGATCCGTACCTTGCCATAGCCTGTCACCGCGTTTTGAAACTGACCACGCACTTCTTCACTGTCTTCCCGCTTTTGATCCAAAAACTCCGTTTCAATTCGAACCTTGCTGGGGTCGAGTCGATAATGCCGTAAGACCTGATCCGTTACGCTGGTCACTGCACCGGGGTCATGTGCTTCATAGGTCAAACGCTCAAAGAAGTACTCAAAGTTCTGTACACGGAATTCCGGAAGCGGTGCCCCAAAATGCTGCTCCAGATAATCCAGATGTTCTGATATATCCCGGTGATTTTCAGTCTTCGGCTCATCATGGTTTGGTACATGGACGTAGGATTTCCGTTCCTTACTGTTCCTGCGCACTGCACGGACAATCGCTATCACGAGCATGACGCCGGCGTAAAGGATCGCAGCAAGTAATATTTTTACAAAGAGATTTTCCATCGCGCTAATTCTCCCTGTCGACTATCGCAGACGGTACCGATAAACTGTTCGCGTCTCGACCTTTCTGGTACTGCTTTCCTGACATGAGCTGAAGCTCCATACTTCTCATAGTCGGTCATTGCATCCAATTTCTCATTATAGAGCTTCTCAAAAAGCAGATGCAATTCCCATTTATCAGATGCTCGCTGCACAATCGCCGTTTTTTCTTCGTCTGTAACGGATATTCCACGCCAGTCAAATTCCCCGTAAATAGTTTCGATTTCATCGTCCGTAAATCGGATTTTTTTCTGCACTGGCGTTTCAATTACTGTTTCTCCTGCAACTGTACCGTCCAAGGAAAACAGCCCATTGATTGCACCGATCAATGACAACGCAGCCGCGGAAACTATCTGTCTAACGTTTCTGCCCGCGCCGGTGATTCGTTCCCACGTGTTTTTTTCGCTTTCGCCGCTGAGCTTCCCTCGGAAGGACTGGTCAGTCTCGGCCAGTTCCCGAACCACCGCTTCTATCCGCTGTGCCAGTGTGCGCATCGCTTCCTCTTTTTGATGCACACGCTGCTGATAGGTATGCAACTCATCAATCGTGCCGTCGAAAACATTCATATTTTTACTGCCGTCGAGCAGCGCGAACGGGTTCGCTTCCGCCCAGAAACTCGTGCTGAACACTGCGTCATATACCTTCTGCATCAAATTCTGTGCGTCCTCCAGCTGCTCCGCGGCGTTCCGCAGCTTTTTGAGCGAGAAGCTGTCGCCTGCGAGTATGATATCAGCCATTTCTATTATCCTCCAGCTCTGCCAAGCGCTGCGGCCATTCGGTTATGACCGCCAGCGCCTGCTGATCCATGCGACCTTTGAGCGACACCAGATCGGCGCTCAAACGCACCAGATCGATATACCACGCAAACAGCACGTCATAAGCTGTGCTGCCGGCTTCGCCCTTCCACTCTGCCTGCAAATTGTCAAGCTGCGTTTTTACGGTTCGCGCCGCGTCATCGATCTTCTCAATCGCGCTCCAGACGCGCGCACACTGCTGGCTCGCGTTCTGATAGACCATTTTGAAGTAAAGCTCAGATGGCATTTACCGCACCTCCTGCCGCCAATTTCATTTTCTCAATGGGGACGATATCCAGATATGTCCCGTTATAGATACCGTAGTCTTTCAGCGATGCGCTGCCGGTCAGCATCGGCATGCTGTCCGCAGCCAACGCGATCTCGTCCATCGTGCGGAAAAGCCTCGCATCTGCCTGTTTCAGAAGCTCCAAAAGCTGCACGCAGAGCGTCCGGAGAGGGAGGGCCTCCGGCAGCTCCATGTCGCGCTGAAAACTGTCCATCCGGATAGTCACAATAATTCGTCCGTTCATAGCTGCTCTCCTTCCGCGGTAAATGCGTCCCAAATCGCCTGCAGCTGCGTCTCGAACGTGTTCCGGTCGATCTGCGTGAAGCGCACACAGGTCTGGAAATCCACGACCGTCGGCTCATAGGCCAACGCAATATTCTCCGGCGCAATTACGCAGATCGAGCACGTGTTTCCAGCCCGGTCGGCCAGAACCGCAGATCGGTGCTTGCGCAGAGCGTGCTCAGCTGAATGAGCAAATTCTGCTGCATCTGATCCGTCAGCTTTCTATCTCCCACAATGCCTACGACACAATTTTTCTGCCCCTGCAAAACGACCGGCGCATCTGTCAGCAGCTTACTTTGATCCGCAAGCTCCGCCGCGCGCGTCCGGAGCGGGTCTTCATTCCCGCTGAAGGGATCTGCTGCAAACTGCACAAACACAGTCGCAGTAGCATCACCTGTTCCAAGCCGAACCGCATAGAAGTTTTCGTTCTTTGGATTCCGACTCCACAGCTCCGGTGTTCTGTTCTTTAGAATCTCCGCACATATATCCGCGGAAGGATTCTCCCTCTGCAATGCGGCAAGCTGTTTGTCGTGCGCCTCCTGAAGCGTTTTTTGTATCCGACTGCTGACTCCTGCCAATTTGGATTTCACGCACACCGGCAAGCGAATATCGCGCTGTACGCAGCGTGGGCAGCACAGAAATTTCAACGCGCAAATCTGACTGCCCATCCGGGCAGATGCACGCGCCGGGTTCGATCTGATATTTTTCAGTTTTATCCGACCGAATCTCCATGAATGTTTGCTCATCCTTGCAATAAGCGGTAATCTCCTGCACCATGCTCCGAAACATGGACGGCATCGAGATACGCAGCCGTTCCTGCCCATTCCACACAATATCCATAGAATTATCCTTGTTGAGGAGCCGAATCAGGAGCAATTTCTCTTTCCAAATATTTTGCATCTTTTTCCCTCATTTTCTGCCGATGTTTCTTTTCGCAAGACTTGCTCATTATTCCAATTTGTAGTATAATCCATTTAAGATTATAAGTTACGCATTGTATATTCAAAAGAGATGTTGCATAACTCGCAGCTTTTTCGACACAACTTGCACGAATCAGTAAGTTTTCGCGTTACCCGGCCTACTTGTATTGGCGCTGCGCTTGCATGATCCAGCTATGAAAACAGCAAGATCCCGGGATCAGGATCCTGCTGGTGCGCTTTCCATTTTGAACGGTCCGATACCTTCTCAGATTTACGCTGCACTCGCAGAGCGGTTAGTCGTTCATTTCATTCAAATCACCGACGAGCGCATTGAGTTCATTCAGCATTTCTTTCGCCTCATTGCGTTTATATTTTCCAACGCAGTTCTTTTGAACCGCTGCGTAGCTGTTCTCGGCAGATCTCAGCACGCATTCAAAACTTCGACCGAGCTCGTCTTCATAAACACCGTGGCTGATCGAATAGCTGTATCGGAAGCTTATTTCGCCATCACGTTCATCGTACTGCAGTGCACCATACCGGTAGCGAAAATTCTCTTTGGCAATTGCTCTGCAGAGTGGGTATTCATATATTTTTTCTGCTGAAAACGGATACACTGCATCGATTCGGCACGCCTTTGCCTCTGCCTCTAAAATAACCCGGACTAAGTAATTTATATTTTTCGTTCGGAACGGCAGTTCATAAATTACGATTGCCTGTACTGGAGCACGTCTGACATAATGCAGCTGGTGCTTTTCAAAAAAAGCGATTACATCCGCCTCAGCTCTTTCAAGGAACTGCTCGGTGTCGTGATCCATTTTATGAAGCAGCGCCATTGCGGATTCGTCGTCTCCAAACGCACATTCGCGAATTGCCTGCGTCATTTGTGCATCCGTCGCATGCTCGCCCAGTTCTTCCTGCTTTTTCTCTAGCTTCTGAATTATTTCTTCTGCTGCCGCAAAGCACGCCCCATTTCCTCTGAGTTTTTGATTCAGCCTTTGTATTCTGTTTTCCTGCATAACAATTGCTCCTTTTCCTGAAAATCCGCGCTTCTTTAATTACGCTATTATACATCGTGACCAGAATACAGCGTGCTTTTTTGCATAACTTGCATTTTTCTCGACATAATTTGCATCGATTGGACAACTATTATGGTTCAGTATTCTCCTCTGTTTGTTATCATCAACGCTTTAATCTTTGCTATGTGGGCTGTGACCTTCTGCCGCACACTGACGCGGCGTTTTTCCATGCCGGTCACGATTCTGGGGTTTGCTCTCCAGTTTCTCGTCTGGCTCATTCCGCCATACTTTATGGGAAACGGATCAATCCTCCGGGCAGTTTATCCCCTGTTTGGGATTGTGCTACCGCTGTTTCTGCTTTTCCGGGATAGGTGGCACAGAATCCTCTTTGTGGCGCTAGGCTGTCTGGTCTTCATGTATATCGCGGATCTTGTCCCATGCGCGATTATTTTCACGCCGGAACAAATGCGCAAGGGGATCGCATTGCAGCCACTGCCGCAGCGGCTGGTTGCCTATGCAATCTGCGTCAGTCTCGACGCGTTTTTGCTGTGGATGCTGGTTCTGTTCATGAACCGCTATAAGAATCGGTTACACGGAAGCGAATGTGTGTTGTATTTGTTGTTTCCATTCAGCCAGTATCTGCTGCTGTTCGGGTGGCTTCGGGTATGCCTGTCCGAGATGACGTTTCCTCGCGCCGGATATGTAATCGCTGCAATGCTCGTCTGCATGGCAGCAGATGTAGCCTTATATATTGCTGTGCGAGGCATGGCACAGCGCAGTGAGCTCAAAGTAAGAAACGACATTCTTTCTGCGCAGATCGACCGACAGAAGGAGCATTATACGGCTATCACCGCGCAGTATGAAACCATTCGCCGCATGCGGCACGATATCGCCAAGAATCTTTATACCATGCAGGCGCTGCTTCACGCCGAACGATATCAGGACGCCGCAGCATATCTGAGCGAGGTCTCCGCGCAGACGCAGGTACAGGAGCGTCTGGGAGTCTGCGAAAACCCGATCGTGGATGCCTACATATTTTCGCGGTCACAGGAGCTGG
>ERZ772879.2000-NODE-2000-length-13076-cov-4.571538_pt1 | contig 13076 bp, 10 predicted proteins | sample MGYA00580582_ERZ772879 | MGnify/ENA primary metagenome ERZ772879 (study PRJEB29015, sample SAMEA2737682) | human gut metagenome | biome: human gut; feature: human-associated habitat; material: faeces | place: China | collected 2012 ... | reverse complement strand
ACTATGTGAAAGAAACGAAAGCCGCTGCAGGCTATAAACTGAACACCGCTATCAAAAATGTTACAGTAACCGGCGGAAAGACGACAACCGTCAGCGTAACGGATATCATGGATATCAGCGGAACAGTATCCATCAGAAAGAAAGACGGAAATACCGGCGATCCACTGGCAGGAGCTGAATTCACCCTGTATCAGTGGAGTAAAAAAAGCAAAGCCTACGTAACCTTAAAAAAACTGACTTATGATGGACAGAAGCGTACCTATAACTCCGGGAAATTTAATTATACCGAAGACAATCAGGGAAAATTCCGTGTGCGTGAGACAAAATCTCCTCCCAATTACACCGGAAACTGGCAGAAGAATTTTACGCTGGATAAGCCGGGAGAAAAGCAGGAATTTCTGTTTGAAGCAGTGAACTACCAGACTGAAAAACGAAGGATTGAAGTTCGTAAGATCGATGCAAAAACCGGTGAGATCCTGAAAGGTGCGGAATTTACACTTTATGAATACAGTGCAGCCAAAAAAGCCTATAAAGAAAAAGGAACTCTTCTGGATTATGACATCTCCAGTGAACTTTATGTAAGTGGTGAACTTTTGAAGACTTCGGATAATGAGGGAAAATATAAGATCGCGGAAACAAAGACTCCGCCCGGATATACAGGAAGCTGGGAAGAAGAGGTGAATATCACAGACAAGGATGCACGCCTTTCCTTTGAAGTTGTCAATGAAAAGGAAAAGGAATATAAAGGGGTGATCCGTCTGAGAAAAACAGACATCTATACCGGGGAAGTTCTGGAAGATGCGGAATTTACCGTGCTTCAGTGGAATAGAGGGAAGCAGACTTACCAGAATAACCTGGGCGGGCAGAGCATCCTGAAGTTTGACATAGAAAACGGATGGTACTCTACGGAAGAGCTGGTGCTCACAGATGACAATCAGGGAAGGTTCAAAGTAGTGGAAACAAAAAATCCGGAAAACTATACTGGCAAATACGAAAAGGAGGTAATCTTCCAGAAAAAAGAAAATACAGATACGGATACTGTGGATCTGAAAGCAGAGAATACTCCGGTAACACTTCCGCTTGGAAATATCACCATCATAAAAAAGATCAAAGAGGAGGATATTACCTGGGCTCATGGAAATCCAACCTTTTCCTTTGTGGCAGAAGGTACGGATCTATCCGGAAATCCTCACAGATATGAGGATTATGTGACCTTTACCAGAGGAAGCTATGAAACCGATAAAAATGGCTATGCAACATTATCGGTCACTCTCAGGAATATCCCGCTGGGGCAGTATACGGTCTGGGAAAAACCGGTACTACGCTACTATCTGAAAGATGTACGGGCAAATACAGAGAATGTCCGCATCATAAAAGGCGCTGCACCTGCATATGGTACAGATCCCCGGAAGATTGCTTCCGGTACGGCTGCTCTGACAATGCAAAACAAAAATGCATCGCTGACTTTTGTAAATGAGAAATCCAGATATGATCGATATTCCCACAATGACAGCATAAAAAATACCATACCAGTATCATTTTCATGAAAAAAGACAGTAGGGCAGGAGTAATCCTGCCCTCCGCAGCGTATTTTATATAGTAAAAAACAAACTGTAAAAAGAAATAAAAGAACTACATATATACCCAAAGATATGGTATACTTTTTTACAAATACTGTGAACTCAAGAACTCTCTGGGAGGTCGATGATGAAAACAGACGAAAAAAATCCCGTTTTTGATATTCGGGATACATTGGAAAAATACGCTTGCATTTATCGAAATACTACACTGAAGCTTTTTCAGTACTGTCAGGAGACGGACATATATGAACGTTTGGATGAATACCTGAGACCTGTAAAAAATATTACGGATTTTAAGACCAGTGGACAGAAATACAGCAATGTTTATAAAGACGACTGGAAGTTTCTGACGGATTTTCTGACATCCCGGGAAGGCGGGACGATAGAAGTGCGGTGTATCAATAAAGACGGTAATGCGAGTCTTCTGACAGTACGGGGATTTATAGCACAGGATAAAAATACCGGATATCATTATTTCATAGGAAACTCCAGAGATATCACCAGGGAGAAGCTCCAGGAAGAATTTCTTGAGGAACGTGCCCAGAAAGATCCTCTGACCGGACTGTATAACCGCTTTTTCGGAAAAGAACTGATCGATGAATACCTTGCATCCAGAAATCCCTATGCAGGATGCGGGATGATGGTGCTTGATGTTGATTATTTTAAAAATGTAAATGATACTTACGGACATATATTCGGTGATGAAGTCCTGAAACGTTTTGCGGAGCTGTTTGTGGCTTTGTTCGACATTAATGATGTGATCATGCGTCTGGGTGGCGATGAATTTGTGATCCTTTTGAAGGATATCAGCCATGCAGCGATCATGAAAAAGGCAGGAAAATTGATACGGGAAGTGCAGAAACTTAAATTTCCGGGAACCACGTATCTGGCAACCTGCAGTGTGGGGATCTGCTTTCTTCCTGAAAATGTTTCCGGCTATACGTATCAGCATATGTTTGAAAATGCAGACTGGGCGCTTTACCATGCAAAGAAAAATGGAAAAAACCGCTATGCTTTCTGCGATAATCTGAGACATTTTGAGGATAAGGCCGGAAAAGAGCAGAAATTTTACGAAGGTGTGGATATCGATGCCAGATATCTCCACAATGACATTGTTTCTTCCGCATTTGAAATATTTGAAAAAATGAGCAGCTTTCAGGCAGCGATTGAACTTCTGATGAAAGTGATCGGTCTGAAATTCCGGCTTAACCGGATCACAGTCCTGCATACCAAGGTGGCAGAGCAGAAAATAAACAAGGTTTTTCAATGGGTTTCGGAAGAAGAATACAGGCTTTTGATAGATGAGATACATTTCTCAAAAAGTGATTTTATCACATTGTTTCGCCGCAATGATGAATATGGTACTGTGGTGATTCAGGAGAATGATCTGGCTGAATATTCGGAACAGGGAAGAAAGAATGTGTTACAGTGCGGAGCAAAAACTGTAGTCTGTGCTGCTATGTATTGCGAGGGAAGCTATACAGGGGCCATTGCATATGTGACCTGCCAGGAAAAAAGGCTCTGGTCCAGAGAAGATCGTAAGCTGTTGGGAGAAGTGACCAAGATCATTTCCGCGCATTATGCCAAGAACCAGGCATTTAACAGTGCTTATCGTAGCATTGCTGCAGAATCCGGATGGGATCAGCTTACCGGATTGTCTTCTTTTTCAAGATTTCGCGAAAATGTGGAGAAAATGCTGATCGGAGGTTACGGGCCGGGACATGCAGTGATATATACCGATTTTGAAAAATTTAAACGTATCAATGCAAAATACGGATATCGTGTGGGAGACCAGATCCTGCGGCAGTTTTCCGAGTATGTGATAAGCGTTCTAAAAACAGATATGGATGTATATTTTACTAGGGCGATCTCTGATCATTTTATTCTTTTCACTCCATGTGATATGGATGTTGATCCGGAAACATCTGTTTTAAAGACCAATCAGGAGTTCTTACGGCAGATGAAAGAGAAATATCCGGATATGGAGCTCTGTGTCCGCACTGGGATCTATTTGATCACCAAAGAATGTAACAATGCATCTGAGGCGATCGATGCAGCGAATTATGCAAGAAAATATGCTGCTGGAAATTGTGAAACAGGTGTTAAGCTGTATGACGAAGAACTGAAAAAGCAAAGCGATGCAGAGTGAAAGATATAGGAATACGGACCGGAATCTATGCTTTTTCAGAATTTCAGGAATAATCTTTCAGGAAAGCTTTTACAATAGAACAGAGATGTTTGCGGCAGGAGTGAGCTTATGAACAGAAGTGTTCCGGAAAGTCTTTTGATCTGTATTTTAGTCTTATGCCTGGCTCTGACACCCATTAGTGTCAGGGGAGAAACGGAAGATAGTGGAAAAGCACAGCAGCTGATCGAAGCGCCGGGTGCAGTCCTTATGGAAAAAGAAACCGGTACCGTGATCTATTCCAGGGATCCTGACACTCGAAGAAGCCCGGCCAGTATTACAAAGATCATGACATTGATCCTGATCTTTGATGCTATCCGTGAGGGAACCCTGCATCTGGAGGATAGCATTACCACCAGTGCTTATGCCAGATCCATGGGAGGGTCTCAGGTATTTCTGGAAGAAGGAGAAAAGCAGACTGCAGAAACCATGATCAAATGTATTGTGATCGCCTCTGGAAATGACGCCAGTGTAGCGATGGCAGAGCATATCGGGGGCAGCGAGCAGGAATTTGTGCGGCAGATGAATGAGCGGGCGGCTGGTCTTGGAATGCAAAATACCCATTTTGTGGACTGCTGTGGGCTGACGGAATCACAGGAGCATTATACAACTCCCTATGACATTGCACTTATGAGCAGGGAGCTCATCAGCAGATATCCGGAAGTTCTTACATATTCATCTGTCTGGATGGAGGATATCACACACGTTACCAGAAAAGGATCCTCGAAATTTACACTGACCAACACAAATAAACTGCTGCGCAGCTATGAGGGGTGTATGGGACTTAAAACGGGCAGCACCAGTATTGCAAAATACTGTCTCAGTGCTGTGGCAGAACGAAACGGGATCACACTGATCGCCTCAGTGATGGCCGCACCGGACCCGAAAACAAGATTCCGGGATGCAGCAGCTCTTTTAAATTACGGCTTTTCTAAATGCACATTGTATCTGGATGATGCTCTGGAGCCACTGAAACCTATGAAGCTCCGCAAAGGAGTCAAAGAGCAGGTTCCGCTTGTATATAGAGGGAAATTCCGATATATCAGCACAGATGGAACGAAACCTGACAATGTTAAGAAAAAGTTGATCCTTCCCAAAGAACAAAGTGCGCCGGTGAAAAAAGGGCAGAAAGCAGGGGCACAGGAATACTATCAGGATGGGAAAAAGATCGGTAGTCTGGATATCCTGTACGGGGAAACAATAAAAAAGGCCGGATACCATGACTGGCTGGAAAGAACCTGTCAGGCATTTCTTTTGTGATGCCTGCAACATATTTTGACAAAAAGGGCAGACTGGATGTATAATACAACGGATTGAAGAAATAACAGAACAGGGAAGGGATTTTGGATGAAAGAGATCAGAACAGAAGATGCAGTGGGACACATTCTGTGCCATGATATCACGCAGATCATAAAAGATGAGAAAAAAGGCGTTCTTTTCAAAAAGGGGCATGTAGTGAAAGAAGAAGATATACCACTGCTGCTTTCTGTAGGAAAAGAACACCTTTTTGTGTGGGAGAAAAAACCGGGGATTCTTCACGAAAATGAAGCTGCAGAGATCCTTTACAAAATCTGTGCCGGAAACTCTTCCAAAGTACATGGAACTGAGATCAAAGAAGGTAAGATCGAGGTGGTATCAAAGATCGATGGTATTCTGAAAATACGTCGTGATGCACTTGTGGCTGTGAATTCTCTGGGAGAAATGATGATTGCTTCCAGACATGGCGATTTTCCGATAAAAAAAGGTGATAAGGTTGCAGGAACCAGGATCATTCCGCTTGTGATCGAGAAAGAGAAAATGGATGCAGCAGAGAAGGCAGCAGGAAATCTTCCGATCTTTGACATTCTCCCTTACCAGCAGAAAAAAGTAGGGATCGTCACAACCGGAAGTGAGATCAAAAAAGGACTGATCCAGGATACCTTCACACCGGTACTCCGGGAAAAGCTTTCCGGGTTTCCGACAGAGGTGACAGGCCAGGTGATGCCGGGAGATGATAAGGAAGAGATCACAAAGGCAATTCTTTCTTTCGCAGATGCAGGAGCAGATCTGATCATCTGTACTGGCGGAATGAGTGTGGATCCCGATGATCGTACTCCGGGCGGGATCCGGGATACCGGAGCAAAGATCGTAACATATGGAGCACCTGTACTTCCGGGAGCTATGCTGCTTGTGGCATATCTTGAGAGGAACGGAAGATCCATACCGGTACTTGGACTTCCGGGCTGCGTCATGTACGCAAAAAGAACAGTATTTGATCTGATCCTGCCCAGAGTGATGGCAGATGATGAGATCAAGGCAGAGGAGATTGCCGCGCTGGGAGAAGGCGGACTATGTCTGAACTGTCCGGTTTGTACTTTCCCGAACTGCGGATTTGGAAAATAATATGAAAAAATTCAGAATCAAACAATATGAGATCCATATGGACAAGATCCATGCTCCACAGGGCGTGCGGATGATCCTTCTTGCGGATCTTCACGGGATATCCTACGGAAAAGACAATATACGGCTGACAGAGACGATCCGAAAGCTTGCCCCGGACGTGATACTTTCTGCCGGCGACATGGCTGTACGTACAGAAACGGATACTCTGGTAACTGCATGTAAGCTGCTGACAGAGCTTGCAGGGGATTTTCCCGTGTATTATGCGCTTGGTAATCATGAATATAAAATGTTTCTTTCCGAAGAATATCGGCCATATTATGCGAAATATGAAAAGGCACTGAAAAAAGCTGGTGTGCATATTTTAAGGAACGGACATGAAGCTATGGTCCTGAAGGGAGAGCGCTTCTGTTTCTGGGGCCTGGAGCTTCCCATCGAATATTATCACAAGCCGAGATCACCGAAGCTGAAAAAAGAAGTGATGGAAGAACTGATCGGTAAACCTGAAGATAAAGGGATGCAGATCCTGCTGGCACATAATCCAAAATACGGAAAAACCTATTTTGAATGGGGCGCGGATCTGATCCTGTCTGGACACTATCACGGAGGCGTTGTCCGCCTCAGTGAACATTACGGTCTTTCATCTCCTCAATATTTGTTTCTTCCGCCGTTTTGCTGTGGAGACTTTCACAAAGGGGATCAGCATATGATCGTTAGTGCTGGACTTGGAGAACATACCATCCCCCTTCGGATCCATAATCCAAGGGAACTGCTGGTGATCGATATAAAACCTTCCGAAAAAATGAAATGAGGAAACCCTATGGCATTATCTGTTAAGCTGAATGTATTTGAAGGCCCTCTGGATCTTCTGCTTCACCTGATCGACAAAAACAAGATCGATATCTATGATATTCCTATTGTGGAGATCACAGATCAGTATATGGAATATCTGCATTCCATGGAAAAAGAAGATCTGGGGATCATGAGTGAATTTCTTGTCATGGCAGCTACTCTTCTGGATATCAAATGTAAAATGCTTCTTCCGAAAGAAGTGAATGAGGAAGGAGAAGAGGAGGACCCCAGAGCAGAGCTTGTGCAGAAGCTGCTGGAATATAAGATGTACAAATATATGTCCTATGAATTACGGGACAGGCTTGGAGATGCGGCAGGGGTTTATTACCGAAAACAGGATCTTCCGGAAGAAGTGCTGCAGTATACTCCACCGTCTGATCCCCAGGAACTTCTCCGGGGTCTGACACTGGAGCGGATGAGTGCGATCTACCAGGCTTTGATCCGCAGACAGGAAAATAAGATCGATCCGATCCGAAGTAAATTCGGAAGGATCGAAAAAGAGGAAATATCACTTTCTGATAAATTGCTGGAAATGAAGGAATATGCAAAAGCTCACCGGAAATTCAGCTTTCGCAGGCTGATGGAAAACCAGCATTCCAAAATACAGCTGATCGTGACCTTTCTGGCGATTCTGGAACTGATGAAGATGGGACATGTTCATGCAGAACAGGAAGATCTTTTTGATGATATTCATGTGGAAGTTATCACGGATCCGGACACATGGAAGAATCTGACAGAGTTCGCAGATGAATAATATAGTAGGAATGAGGACAATAAGTGGAAATCAAACGAATTGAAGGAGAAATCGAAGCCATCCTGTTTGCAATGGGAGAAGCTGTGGAATTACCCCGTATTGCCAGAGCGATCCGTCAGGATCCGACAACAACGGAAAATATCATCCGAAATATGATGATCCGTTATCAGGAAGAAGAGCGGGGGATCCAGATCATAGAGCTCGAAAACTCCTTTCAGCTTTGTACAAAAAAAGAATACTATGATTCTCTTATCCGGATCGCAGCGCAGCCAAAGAAACCCACGCTGACAGACGTTATGCTTGAAACCCTTTCGATCATTGCCTACAAACAGCCTGTTACAAAAGCAGAGATTGAAAAGATCCGAGGGGTAAAATGTGATCATGCCATCAATAAGCTGATGGATTATGATCTGGTGAGAGAACTTGGACGTCTGGATGCTCCGGGTCGCCCAATCCTCCTGGGAACCACCGAAGAATTTCTGCGCTGCTTTGGTGTCCAGGGGCTGGAAGACCTTCCGGAAATGGATCCGGTCCAGCTGGAGGATTTCAAGGCGGAAGCAGAGGAAGAGATCCAGTTGAAGCTGGACGTATAACAAATAACACGGACAGATGCCGGTTTACCGGGACCTGCCGGACAGATCAGAAAACAGAAGAGGAGTGACGAAAATGCCCACAACATACGCACATGATCTTTTTGGAAAAAGGGTTTACCGGAAACTTTCCGCAAAATTACAGCATCTGATCCGAAGCAACGGAAATCTGTACCGGATCGGACAGCATGGTCCGGATATCCTGTTTTATTATTTTATATCCAAAAATCCGGTGACACAGTACGGAGTGCAGATGCATGGACGGAAAGCAAGAGAATTCTTTGAAAAGGGCATGGCGAAGGTCCGGGAGGAAAAAAATCCTGCACTGATGGCTTACCTGCTGGGGTTCGGATGTCATTATATCCTGGATTCTACCTGTCATCCTTACGTCAATCAGGTAGCTGCCGAGGGGAAAATCTCACATACGCTCTTTGAGAAGGAATTTGACCGTATGCTGATGTATGAAACCGGCAAAGATCCATTGCGTTTTTATCCGTCGCATGGGATCCGTGCCAGTTTTCTCAGTGCATGGACGATACACCAGGTACTACCGGCGATCCGTACCGGGAACATTTATCTGTCATTGAAAATGATGAAGATATTCACCTGTATTTTGGTATGTGATGATGGAGGAAGGAAGAGACGCCTTTCGGAACATGCCCTTTCCCCCGCAGGAAAAAAGATATCTGCGTTTATTACCGAATTTTTTATGAGCCCGGAGCCGGAGATCGACTGTAAGGAGGAGCTTCTTAATCTGGACAGTCTGATGGAAGAGGCACTTGCCAAGGCACCGGATATGCTGGAAGAGCTTGCTGCACTGGCAGTCAGGCCAGGGCATCTTTCTGACAGATGGGACCTGACCTTTAACGGATGATCGATCCCGGCAGACAACAGATACAAGTGATATCCGGATGCTATCCCCGCATAAAATTAAATATAACAGTTACTGTAAACAGTTATATGAACAGTGTACGGGGTGATGCATTATGAGCAAACGGTGTACGGCCGCTGTCGTGCTGATGACAGCGGTCCTTATTATTTGTCAGATCTTTCCGGTAAAGGCGGCAGATGACGAAAATCTATATGCACTTTCTGCAGTTCTCATGGATGGGGAGACCGGCCGTGTGCTGTACGGAAAAGAAGCATACAAAGGACGGCCGAATGCCAGCACCACAAAGGTAATGACCTGTATTCTTGCTCTGGAGTTGGCAAAGGGAGATGATTACGTACAGGTTTCCGGGAATGCGGCATCTCAGCCACAGACACGTCTTGGCATGCGGGAAGGCCAGCAGTTTTATTTGGAGGATCTTCTCTATTCCCTGATGCTGAAAAGCCATAATGATTCCGCTGTGGCCATCGCGGAACATATCGGCGGATCCGTAGAAGGTTTTGCAGAGAAGATGAATGAAAAAGCAAAAGAGCTGGGATGTAAGGACACACATTTTGTTACACCCAATGGTCTGGATGGAGAAGATGAAGGCGGTATCCATCATACAACAGCCCGGGATCTTGCCTTGATCATGGCGTATGCAATAAAAAATGCAACATTTGTCCATATTACCCAGACTAGAGATTATACTTTCACGGATATCTCAGGAAAAAAGCATTATTCGGTACATAATACCAATGCTTTCCTGGATATGGAAACAGGAGTGATCTCCGGAAAAACAGGATTTACAGGAAATGCCGGATATTGTTATGTCTGCGCAGTCCGACAGGACGAGCGATTATTTATCGTGGCTCTTCTGGGATGCGGATGGCCCGGAAATAAAAATTATAAATGGAGCGATACTAAGAAGCTTCTTTCCTATGGCAGGGAAAATTATCAGTATATGATGCTGCCGGAGCTTCCACAGCTGCCTGAGATCCCGGTAACAGAAGCAGCACCGGGAAAAGAAGATCCATATCCGCAAAAGTCCGATCGTTCCGGATATCCTCCCAAACAGGTTATGCTGAAAATACACGCAGTACTTTCTGAAAAAGATCGTGAGAAAAGATATCTTCTGAAAAAAACAGAAACGATCACATGGGAAACGGAGCTTCCGGATAAGCTCCCGGCACCAATACAGAAAAACCAGAAGATCGGTACACTCCATGCAAAGCTCAACGGAAAAGAACTCCTTTCCTGCCTTGTAACCGCCGATGACAAAATCGACAGAATTACCTATAAATGGTATGTGGATAAAGTATTTAAGGATTATTTCCATTAATTTAGCGACCCCTGGCATATGTCAGGGGTTAATTTTTTAACGTTCGTGACGAAAAGTATTGAATTTTCTGCAAAAAAAAGGTACAATTATACTCGGCTGAATTTTTGGTTATATTAATAAAAAAATGGAGGGCATAGTATAATGAGTAATGCGACACAAAGCGTAGCGGCTGCAAGGATCAATTCCCTGCTTGACGCCAACAGTTTTGTTGAGATCGGACAGGCTGTCACAGCCAGAGCTACAGATTTCAACATGACTGAAAAAAAAGCACCTTCAGACGGTGTGATCACCGGATATGGTGTGATTGACGGCAGTCTGGTGTATGTATACAGCCAGGATGCATCTGTACTGAACGGAACAGTTGGTGAGATGCATGCCAAAAAGATCGCCAAAATTTATGATCTCGCTCTGAAAGTTGGAGCACCTGTTATCGGTCTTGTAGACTGTGCGGGACTTCGTCTTCAGGAGGCTACCGATGCACTTGAGGCATTTGGTGAGATCTATCTGAAACAGACACTGGCATCCGGTGTTATTCCACAGATCACTGCTGTTTTCGGAACATGCGGCGGTGGAATGGCAGTTGTACCGGCTCTTACAGACTTTACATTTGTAGAGGAGAAGAAGGGCAGACTGTTTGTAAACACTCCAAATGCACTGGAAGGAAACAGAGTGGAAAAATGCGATTCAGCTTCCGCACAGTTCCAGAGTGAGGAGACAGGACTTGTTGACGGCATCGGAACAGAAGAGGAGATCCTTGGACAGATCCGTACACTGGTCAGCATGCTTCCGGAGAATAATGAAGACAATGACAGCTTCAAGGAATGCACAGATGACCTGAACAGAGTATGTGATGATATTGCAGGCTGCACAGGCGACACAGCTATTGCGCTTTCAAGAATCGCTGATAATGGTGAGTTTTTTGAAACAAAGGCAGCTTACGGCCAGGATGTCGTAACAGGCTTCCTTCGTCTGAACGGAGCTACCGTTGGCGCTGTTGCAAACAGAAGCGAATCTTACGATGCTGATGGCAATAAGACAGAGATTTCCGACGGAACTCTTTCTGCAAGAGGTGCAAGAAAAGCAGCAGACTTCGTAAAATTCTGTGATGCTTTTGAGATTCCGGTACTTACTCTTACTAATGTAACAGGATTTAAAGCTACACTCTGCAATGAGAAGATGATGGCTAAATCCGTAGGTGAGATGGTACATGCTTTTGCATCTGCAACTGTACCGAAGGTAAATGTTGTAATTGGTAAAGCATACGGAACTGCATACGTTGCCATGAACAGCAAATCTGTCGGAGCAGATATGGTTTATGCATGGGATACAGCTGAGATCGGTATGATGGATGCTTCCCTTGCAGCAAAGATCATGTATGAGGGAGCTGACGCTTCTACACTGAATGAGAAGGCAGCTGAGTACAAAGAACTCCAGAACGGTATCGCATCTGCAGCAGCAAGAGGATATGTGGATACTGTGATCAAAGCAGAAGATACAAGAAAATATGTAATCGGTGCTTTTGAGATGCTGTTCACAAAAAGGGAAGACCGTCCATCCAAAAAGCATGGAACAGTCTAAGTGAGGTGAGCGTATGAGACAGTTTTATAAAAAGATCTCTTCTGTCTGCATGGCACTTCTTTGCGTAGCTGCACTTCTGATCGGATGCACAGCTACTGCATGGGCTGCTGATGAGATTGATGATTCTGTAAAGAGTCAGCTTGTCACAACAACCAAGGGCCTGACGGATGCGATCATCGCAATGTCCGAGGATGATATCCAGGGATATCTGGAATCAGAGGATGCTTTCACACAGAGTGCTGCAAGTGCATGGGATGGCTCCAGAGAAGAGCTTGGTGAGAAAAAAGGTGATATCGATGAGAAAGATATCACAGTGGAGTATTCCGATGATCAGTATACCGTTGTTGTTCCGGTATCCTTCGAGAAAAACAAAGCGAATTTCACTTATGTATTTGATAAATCAGGAACCCCGACTTCTCTTACAGTTGATGTGAATTATACACTGGCACAGAACATGGAGAAGGCAGCGATGAATACAGTGATGGGTCTCGGAACAGTATTTGTGATCCTGGTATTCCTGATCTTCGTGATCTCTCTTTTCAAATATATTCCCGGACTTGTGGAAGGAAAGAAAAAAGAGAGCAAACCGGCTCCGGCAGCCGCAGCACCGGCTCCGGTTGCAGCACCAGTTGCTGAGCCTGCTGTTGAGGATGTGACAGATGATGGTGAGCTTATTGCCGTGATCGCTGCAGCTATCGCTGCTTCTGAAGGCAAAACAAGCACAGACGGATTCGTAGTACGTTCCATCCGCAAAGTCAACCGCAGAAAAAGATAATCATTATTTAGGAGGATTTTAAAATGAAGAGTTATACAATTACTGTTAACGGAACAGCATATGAAGTTACTGTAGAAGAGAACGGAAACGCAGCAGCTCCAGTTGCGGCAGCACCAAAAGCAGCAGCTCCGGCTCCTAAGGCAGCTCCGGCAGCAGCACCAAAGGCAGCAGCT
>ERZ772879.1989-NODE-1989-length-13123-cov-155.424931_pt1 | contig 13123 bp, 10 predicted proteins | sample MGYA00580582_ERZ772879 | MGnify/ENA primary metagenome ERZ772879 (study PRJEB29015, sample SAMEA2737682) | human gut metagenome | biome: human gut; feature: human-associated habitat; material: faeces | place: China | collected 2012 ... | reverse complement strand
GTTTCTCACTGTTCAGTTATCAATGTTCTTTGTTTTGCTCTCTTGCGACAGCTTGTTTATTTTATCAAATTGCTGTTCGTTTGTCAAGCACTTTTTTTATTTTTTTAACTTTGTTTTAAGTTCTCTGTCTTGCGACAGCTTGTTTATTCTATCAAAATGCTTTGCATTTGTCAAGAACTTTTTTAAATTATTTTATGTAGAAGATAAAACGGAGAAGGAGGGATTTGAACCCTCGCGCCAGTTTCCCGACCTATACCCTTAGCAGGGGCACCTCTTCGGCCACTTGAGTACTTCTCCAAAGTCTTTACATAAATTATTTAAATGTTTTACACACTTACGTGACGCATTGTTTATTCTATAAAATTTTCTTTGTTTTGTCAATAGTATTTTTATATTTTTTTAAATTCTTTTATTGAAGTCTCGTACAAATTGTTTCCTTCACTGTCTATTACCACAATTACCGGGAAATCTTCTACGTATATCTTTCTTATTGCCTCTGCACCGAGATCATCATAGCAGATTACTTCTGATGATTTTATGCATTTTGAAAGGAGAGCGCCTGCTCCACCGACTGCGGCAAAATACACTGCTTTATTGCGAATGACTGCATCTATTACTTCTTTTGATCTTTTTCCTTTGCCAATCATTGCTTTTTCACCTAAATCAAGCAGTCTTGGGGCATATTTGTCCATTCTTGTTGCTGTTGTAGGTCCGGCTGAGCCAATTGGACGACCATCTCTGGCCGGTGATGGTCCCATATAGTAGATTGTCGAATCCTTTATATCTATTGGCAGTTCTTCTTTAAGGTCCAACGCCTCTATCATTCTTTTGTGTGCAGCATCTCTTGCCACATACATTTCACCTGTTATGTATACATAGTCTCCTGATTTAAGGTCTTTTGTTATTTTCTGTGTGATTGGAGTTGTTATATGTTTTTCCATTTTTTTCTCCTGATTCTTTTATTTTTACTGTATATTTATTTTTCCAGCATAATATAACCTGTAACAATTATAGCTTTTTTAATTACAGTTCACATTTCATTGTAGCTGTAACAATTAAAATTGCCATTTTCTTTCTTCTATGCAATAATTCTTTACAATTCCTTCACTACATGGCGGTTTACGTGACAGCAAATATTTACCGCAACCGGCAATCCTGCAATGTGGGTTGGATATGTGTTTATGTTTACTGCGAGGGCAGTAGTGCTTCCGCCGAGTCCTCCAGGCCCTATACCCAGATTATTAATTTTTTCAAGCATCTCTTTTTCAAGCTCTGCCACATACTCTATGTCTGAATGTGCGCCTGCTTCTCTTGTCAGCGCTTTTTTTGCCATTATTGCGCATTTTTCGAAGGTTCCACCGACTCCGACTCCGACAACCATAGGAGGACATGCGTTTGGCCCTGCATCTGAAACTGCTGTCAGAATCGCATTTTTTACTCCCTCTATACCATCTGCAGGCTTTAACATAAATACACGACTCATGTTCTCGCTTCCAAAGCCCTTTGGTGCAAAGGTTATTTTGACCTTGTCGCCGGAAACTATTGAGTAATGGATGACTGCAGGTGTGTTGTCCTTTGTATTTTCCCTGATGAGCGGATCCTTTACCACTGATTTTCTCAGATAGCCGTCTGTGTAGCCCTGTCTGACTCCTTCATTTATGGCATCCTCCAATACGCCTCCCGTAAAATGGACATCCTGGCCTATTTCTATGAAAAAAACTGCCATTCCGGTATCCTGACATATCGGTATCATATCCTCGCCTGCTATTTTTAAGTTTTCCTGTAGCTGGTTTAATATTTTTTTACCTAAAGGTGATTCTTCATTTGCTGTTGCAGCTTTAAGTGCCTTGTCCATGTCCGGCGAAAGAAAATGATTTGCCTGTATGCACATTTTCTTTATTGCAGCTGTTATTTCTGAAACGTTTATTTCCCTGATCATTTCTTTTCCTCTCTTTTTATTCTCTGTATTTTAAATTCCGGCACCTTTTATCCACAATTCAATATTATTTTTTGTGTTTTTGTGGATAAACATATTTATTTTTCCGTATTATGTTTATTTATTACTATTCAAAGCCTCTGAAAACGCAAATATGATGCATAGTGCTTGCATGTAAACATTTTTTCGCAATAAGGCTCGAATAGTATCACCACATTCGCAAAAAGCAGGATCTTATGACCCTGCTTTTATGAATTTAGTTATGCTTCTGTGTTATTTTCGATAGCCTCGGCATGTGAATTATTATTCTCTGCTGAGTCTTCGTCACTATTTTCTGATTCGTCAGCCTCTTCCTTAGCTTCTTCAGGTGGCATGAGAGTCTTATCCTCTACTACCTTTGCGATGCTGGCTACGCTCACACCTTCCTTCAGGTTGATGAGCTTGACACCTGTTGTGATTCGTCCAAGCACTGTTACATCACTTACCTGGATTCTGATGATAATTCCCTCTGTTGTGATGAGCATGAGCTCGTCATCGTTTTCAACTGATTTGACTCCTACGAGATTGCCTGATTTTTCTGTAATCTTGTAGCATTTTACTCCCTTACCGCCACGGTTTTGTGTGGTAAATTCATCAATTCGTGTACGTTTTCCAAGTCCGTTTGATGATACTAAAAGCACTGCCTCACCCATTGATGCGGTCTGCATTGCGATTATTACATCATTTGGTGCAAGATTCATTCCGATAACACCCATGGTTGTACGGCCTGTTGAGCGCACATCTGTCTCCTTGAATCTGATACACTGTCCGAATTTGGTGAAGAGCAAAATATCCTCTGAATTGTCTGTGACCTTGACCTCTATGAGTTTGTCGTCCTCGCGCAGATTGATTGCTGCAAGTCCGTTCTTTCGGATATTCTCATAATCCTTTATCGGTGTTTTCTTGACTATTCCGTTTCTTGTAGCCATGAACAGATACTTGTCATCCTCGTATTCTTTGATTGGAATCATGGCTGTTATTTTCTCGTCAGGCTGAAGCGGTATGAGATTGATGATGGCTGTGCCTCTTGATGTACGGCTTGCCTCAGGTATCTCATATGCCTTGATTCTGTATACTCTTCCTGTATTTGTGAAAAACATCAGGTAGTGATGTGATGTGGTCATGAGCATCTCGACGATATAATCATCCTCGATTGTCTCCATTCCCTTTATTCCCTTGCCACCGCGGTGCTGAGCCTTGAAATTATCAGTGCTCATGCGCTTTATGTAGCCTACCTTTGTCATTGTTATGACTGTATTTGTCTCAGGAATGAGATCCTCCATCGACATATCATACTCGTCATAGCCTATTTCTGTCTTTCTGTCGTCGCCGTATTTATCTGCAATTGCGATGATTTCCTCCCTGATTACTCCAAGAAGCTTTTTCTCATCGGCAAGAATTGCCTTTAACTGCGCAATCTGAGCCATGAGCTCCTTATACTCAGCCTCGAGCTTTTCTCTTTCCAGACCTGTCAAAGCCCTAAGACGCATATCAACAATTGCCTGTGACTGCTCATCGGTCAGACCAAATCTCTCCATCAATCTGGTCTTTGCCTGCTGAGTGGTCTGGCTTGAGCGGATAATACTTATTACCTCGTCTATGTTGTCCTGGGCAATAATGAGACCCTCTACAATATGTGCCCTGGCCTCCGCCTTGTCGAGATCAAACTTTGTACGTCTGGTCACTACATCCTTCTGGTGGATGAGATAGTAATTGAGCAGATCGTATAGATTTAATACTTTTGGCTCTCCGTTTACGAGTGCAAGGTTTATCACTCCAAACGTATCCTGGAGCTGTGTATGCTTGAAAAGCAGATTTAAAACCACACTCGGATTCACATCTCGGCGGAGCTCTACCACGATTCTCATTCCCTCACGGCTTGTCTCGTCGCGAAGGTCTGTTATTCCATCTATCTTTTTTTCCTTATGAAGCTCGGCTATTTTCTCAATAAGACGAGCTTTGTTTACGTTGTATGGCAGCTCTGTCACTACAATTCTGTTTTTGCCGTTTTCCATCGGCTCGATATTGGTGACAGCACGGACTCTTATTTTTCCGCGGCCTGTTCTGTAAGCCTCTTTGATGCCACTTGTTCCGAGAATTATGCCGCCTGTAGGGAAATCCGGTCCCTTTACCACATCGATAAGCTCATCAATTGTGGTTTCTTTGTCCTCGATATCGTTGTCGATAAGGCGCACTACGGCATTTACCACTTCACGCAGATTGTGAGGTGGGATATTGGTTGCCATACCTACCGCGATTCCTGTGGTTCCGTTTACTAAGAGGTTCGGATATCTTGATGGGAGCACTGTCGGCTCTTTTTCTGTCTCATCAAAGTTTGGCTCAAAATCTACTGTATTTTTGCCAATATCCTTGATTAATTCAAGAGAAATCTTTGAGAGTCTTGCCTCTGTGTATCGCATGGCGGCGGCTCCGTCTCCATCGACTGAACCAAAGTTTCCATGACCGTCCACGAGTGTGTATCTCATAGACCAGTCCTGTGCCATATTTACGAGTGCTCCATAGATTGAGCTGTCTCCGTGTGGATGGTATTTACCCATTGTATCACCGACAATACGCGCACATTTTCTGTGTGGCTTGTCAGGTGTATTTCCGAGCTCGACCATAGAGTAGAGTACTCGCCTCTGAACAGGCTTTAATCCGTCCCTGACATCAGGGAGGGCACGGCTTGCAATAACGCTCATCGCGTAATCTATGTAGGAGCTCTCCATTGTTTTTTTCAAATCGACCTGCTGTATCTGGTCAAAAATTTTGTCGTCCACTTAAATTACTCCTCCCTGCTAGATGTCAAGATTTGTTACATACTTGGCATTAGCTTCAATAAATTCTTTTCTTGGCTCTACCTTATCACCCATCAGTGTGGTAAATGTCACATCAAGCTCAGATGAATTTTCTCCGTCTATCATGACCTGTTTCAAAATTCTGTGGTCAGGATCCATTGTTGTCTCCCAAAGCTGATCAGCATCCATCTCGCCAAGTCCCTTGTATCGCTGGATCTTGTTATTATTGTCACGGCCTATGTCATTTAAAATCTGCTTGAGCTCGTCATCATCGTAGGCATACCATACACCCTTGTTTTTCTCCACCTTATAAAGTGGCGGTGTAGCCAGGTATACATGTCCCTCCTTGATCAGATCAGGCATGAATCTGTAGAGGAAGGTGAGCATGAGAGTAGCGATATGGGCACCATCTACATCGGCATCTGTCATGATGATTATCTTGTCATAACGCAGCTTTGTTATATCAAAATCCTCATGGATTCCTGTTCCGAATGCTGTAATCATGGCTCTGATTTCTGCATTGTCATATATACGGTCAAGTCTTGCCTTTTCAACATTCAGTATCTTGCCTCGCAGAGGTAAAATTGCCTGTGTAGCACGGCTTCTTGCTGTCTTTGCAGAACCGCCGGCTGAATCTCCCTCGACTATGAAAATTTCACAGTTTTTAGGATCCTTGTCTGAGCAGTCAGCTAGCTTGCCCGGCAGAGTACCTCCGTCGAGAGAGGTCTTTCTTCTGGTCAGGTCTCTTGCTTTTCTTGCGGCCTCTCTGGCTCTCTGTGCTAAAAGTGATTTCTCACAAATATTTTTGGCTACATCAGGATTCTGCTCGAGGAAATATGTGAGTTTTTCCGATACAACTGCATCTACGGCTCCTCTGGCCTCACTGTTTCCAAGCTTCTGCTTTGTCTGTCCCTCGAACTGAGGCTCCTCAATCTTGATACTGATGATTGCGGTAAGTCCCTCACGGATATCATCACCTGTCAAAGCCGGATCTGAATCCTTAAGTATCTTTTTCTCACGCGCATAGGCATTGAATGTCTTTGTCAGGGCATTTCTAAAGCCTGCGAGATGAGTACCTCCCTCAGGTGTGATTACATTGTTTACAAAGCTGAAAGTTGAATCATTAAACGAATCATTGTGCTGCAATGCAACCTCTACATAAACACCGTTTTGTGTTCCCTCACAGTAGATTACCTCATCATAGAGAGCCTCCTTGCCACGGTTAAGATACTCTACAAATTCCTTGATTCCGCCCTCATAGTGGAATACATGATTGTGATGGCTGTTCTCACGCACATCCTTTAAAGTAATCTTAAGTCCTTTTGTGAGGAAGGCTGTCTCTCTGAGACGCTGCTTTAATGTATCGTAGTCATACACTGTCTCCTCAAAAATCTCCGGATCCGGCAGAAAATGCACCTTTGTACCATGAAGCGACTCGTCACACTGTCCAACAATCTTTACAGTATCGTCGGTTTTGCCACGCTTGTAGCTTTGTCTGTAAATATTTCCGTCCTTGTAGACCTCAACTGTCAGCCATGTGGAAAGAGCATTTACTACAGATGCACCAACTCCGTGCAGACCGCCCGATACCTTATAGCCTCCACCGCCGAATTTACCACCTGCGTGAAGCACTGTAAAAACGACTTCAAGTGCTGATTTTTTTGCTTTATGATTGGTTCCGACCGGGATTCCTCGTCCATCATCCTGTACTGTTATGGAATTGTCTTCCTCGATTGTGACCTCGATATTTTTACAATAACCGGCTAAGGCCTCATCAACTGCATTGTCCACTATCTCGTAAACCAGATGATGAAGTCCTCTCGAAGACGTACTGCCGATATACATACCCGGTCTTTTTCTGACCGCCTCAAGACCCTCAAGTATCTGAATCTGGTCAGCTCCGTATTCCTGATTGTTCTGCTGTATTTCTTTACTCATCAATAACCTCCACCTGGCCCTTCACGACATGAAAGACCTTGTCCACCTGAAATCTATTTTTTACAAATTCATCAAGTCCCGTACAAGTGATAATAGTCTGTGTATCACTTAAGCTGTTGAGCAGATAATTCTGCCTGTTGCCATCCAGCTCTGAAAGCACATCATCCAGTAAAAGCACGGGAGTGCTGTTTATATTTTTCTTTACAAGACTAATCTCAGAAAGCTTGAGTGAGAGAGCAGACGTCCTCTGCTGACCCTGCGAGCCGTATTTTCTGATATCCACACCGTCCACTGAAAAAAGCATATCGTCCCTGTGCGGTCCGACAGTTGTCTGGCACAGCTTCAAATCCCTGCTTCTTGCCTTAAGAAGCTCGTCCTCGAAAAAAATATCATCAATGCTCGGCTCATATTTGAGTATAAGCTTCTCCCTGCCTCCCGAAATATTGCTGTGAATATCCTGTATTATCTCATTTAGCTCATTAACAAACTCGCGCCGCTTTTTTATAACGTGTCTTCCATACTCGAGAAGCTGCATATCCCATACCTGAAGTGTATAAATCAAATCAGGTCTGTAAGCTATATCCTTTAACAGTCTGTTTCGCTGAACTAATGTCTTATTATACTTACTCAGGTTAGACAAATATATTTTGTCAAGCTGGCAAAGCTCCAAATCTATAAATCTGCGTCTCTCGGCAGGACCGTTTTTAATAATATTGAGATCCTCAGGAGAGAAAAACACAATATTCAGAATACCAAACAGCTCACTCGCTTTTTTGATCGGCATTTTATTGATGGCCACACCCTTTGCACCGTTTTTTCGCAGATGCATGTCAATCCGGTATTCCTTGTCATTTTTTTCGACAATTGTCCTGATATGTGCCTCATCCTCGCCAAACCGGATCATTTCCTTGTCCTTGCTTCCCTTATGGGACTTTGTAGTGCCGCTTAAATATGCAGCCTCAAGTATATTGGTCTTGCCCTGGGCATTATCGCCGTAGATTATGTTGGTTTCACTGTCAAAGCTGATATCCAGTTTTTCGTAATTTCTGAAATTACTCAGTTGGATTGACTTAATAATCATTATTTAACAACCTTAACTGTTTCGCCGTCATATGAGAAAACATCTCCGTCGTGAAGCTTTTTTCCTCTCTGAAGCTCAGTCTCACCGTTTACAGTCACCTGACCATCCTGAATAACAATTTTTGCCTCAACTCCCGAGCTCACAAGGTTGGCCTTTTTAAGAGCCTGTCCCAGCTTAATGAACTCATCCTGTTCTCTTATAGAAATCTGTTTCATAAAATCTCCTAGTTTGCTGCTGTATTAAAATTTACCGGAAGAATGAGGTAAATAAACTTGCCCTCATCATCCTTAATGAAGCATGGTGCCTTTGGATTGACCATGTATAAATTAACCTCCTCCTCATCGATAACACGAAGTGCATCTATGAAGAACTTAGGATTAAAGCCTATCATAATATCTTTTCCGTCTTTGTCGATATCGATGTCCTCATTCATGGAACCGATAAATGAATTGATGCGAAGCTCCATATTGCCATCTGTGATATTCATGATAATAGGCTTCTTATCTCCCTCCTTGACAAGAAGAGTAGCACGGTCTATACAGTCAAGAAGCTCACGCTTATTGATGCGAACCTTAGTGTCGTAGTCAGATGAAAGCATCTGGTCAATCTTGAAATACTCACCCTCGATAAGACGTGAAACAACAGTAGTATTTTCAAATTCAAAAACAATATGATTGTTAGTGATATAGATAACAACATCCTCATCCGCTGAACCCGGGATAATCTTGCTTATTTCCTGCAGAGTCTTGCCGGGAACAACAACCTTCTTGCTGTCATAGTGATTTTTCATCTCGATATATCTGATAGATATTCTGTGTCCGTCAAGAGAAACAACACGAAGCTTATTCTCCTCAATCTCAAAAAGCTCACCTGTCATCAGTTTATTGTTGTCATTGTCAGCAATTGAAAAAATTGTCTGTCTGATAACCTCTTTAAGGGTAAATTGTGAGAGGACAATAGACTCATTTCTCTCAACATATGGTATGTAAGAAAAATCATCACCTGATTTTCCGATGATATTGAACTTGGCCTTTTCACATGATATGACGGTCTTGAAGGAAGCATCTGTCTCAATTGTTACGTCATTGTCAGGAAGCTTTCTCACTATTTCTGAAAAAATCTTGGCATCAAGAGCGATAATTCCTCTTTCTTCGATGGTTCCGTCTATTATTGTTTCGATTCCAAGCTCCATATCGTTAGCCATAAGCTTAATCTCGTTTGCAGATGCATCGATCAGTATACACTCGAGAATTGCCATTGTAGTACGTGTAGGTACTGCCTTCGATACGATATTAACACCTTTCAGTAAATTTGCTTTTGAACAAATAAGTTTCATTTAGAAAAACTCCTTCCTGCGCGTATATATAAATATTTAAAAGATATTCGTAATATTCTTCTTAGGGGCTGTTAAAAAGTTTAAAACCCCTTCAAAGCCTTTAAAGACAAGCTTTAAGCGGCTTGATAACTTGATTAAAAGCCTGTTGAAGTAAAAATGATAAAAATTGATAACTTTTTATTCACTTTCCTTCAACCTGTCATTAACATGCTCATGTGGAAATAAAAGCAAGGTTATAACCAAATTATTAACATGCAAATGAGCACATATATAAATAGGTAGAAACTAATTTGGATTAATCTTTTTCTTGATAGTTTCTATGAGAGTACGTGTACTGTCATTCTCCTCGTAATCCTTGGTGACCTTCTTGATGCCGTGGATGATAGTAGAGTGGTCTCTGCCGCCCAAAAGCTGGCCGATTACATCAAGTGAATCAGAGGTCATGGTCTTGCAGAGGTACATGGCAATCTGCCTTGGGCGTGCAATCTCGCTGCTTCTGGTCTTTGAAATCATCTGGTCTACAGAGATGTGGAAATGCTCTGAAACGACCTCGATGATGAGCTGTGCAGTGATTTCCCTTGGCTTGTCCGGCGTGATGATATTGGAAAGCTCCCTCTCAGCGATATCCATAGTGATGTGAGTATGTTCGAGATTGTGGAAGGCTAAAAGCTTGTTTAAGGCTCCCTCAAGCTCACGTATGTTGGAGCTGATGTTTGAAGCAATGTAGTTTAAGATATCATCATCTATATCAAAATTGTCAGTTTCAGCTTTCTTACGGAGGATAGCCATCCTTGTCTCATAGTCAGGAGTACCGATATCAGCCATCAGTCCCCACTCGAAACGTGAGCGGATACGTTCCTCGAGAGTCTCCATCTCCTTAGGCGGCTTATCAGAGGTAAGGATAATCTGCTTGCCCTGTGTCTGCAGTGTGTTGAAGGTGTGGAAAAACTCCTCCTGAGTACTTTCCTTTCCTATGATGAACTGGATATCATCAATCATGAGCACATCTACAGTCCTGTATTTGTCACGAAACTTTGTCATGGCGGAAGAATTACCGTTACGGATAGATTCGATAACCTCGTTGGTAAACTCTTCAGAAGTAACGTAAAGCACCTTGGTATCAGGATTCTGGTCAATGATGAAATGACCTATTGAATGCATAAGATGAGTCTTGCCAAGTCCCGGACCACCATATATATATAGCGGATTGTATGCTTCACCCGGGCTTTCTGCCACTGCAAGAGAAGCAGAATGGGCAAACCTGTTATTATTACCTACGACAAAGGTGTCAAATGTATAGTTAGGGTTTAAGTTTGAGTGATCCCCCTTTACAGGAGTCTGTGGCTCAAGCTGAGGGGTATCGTTGTTTTTAAACTTAAGGCTCTGTGCCTGATCCGGTAAAATAAACTGGATATCATACTCGATACCTGTCACCTCACCTACAGCTACCTTAAGAGGAAGATAATATTTTTTGTTGATATAGCTGAGCCCCATCTGCTCAGACGGAACGAGAATATACAGTGTATTGCCGTCTATGGCGAACACCTCAAGCGGTTTTATCCACGTATTAAAGGAAACGTCTGTCAGACCATGCTCTTCCTTGACCATCTGTAGTATTTCATTCCACTTTTCCATTACTTTATCCATCAAAGTTCTCCATTATTTAACATATAAAGAGTATATTATGGGAATGTTCTCCACAATCCCATACATACTATATAGTACACTATTTTTGGCATTTAGGCAATGTAAAAAGATTTACAAAAATACTTTATTCACATTTTTCAACCACAATTATACAAAGTTACCAACATGTTATTCACATATTGTGGATAACTTTTTGATATCTTGATAACTTTCCACAATATGTTGGTCGCAATAGGAGGTTTATATCAAAATGTAGACGGTTATCAAGAATTATTATATATATAGAAGAAACTCGTTTTCCACATTTTTATTGTGGAATGTAAACCGATAAAAAAATATATGTAGAAATTTAAAGAAAATTGAGAAAATCCTTGACACAACAGTAATTTTTGTTATAATTATACCGATGTTTTTTAACGTAAAGGAGGTGGATATATATGAAGATGACATTCCAACCTAAGAAGAGACAGAGAGCAAAAGTTCATGGATTCAGACAGAGAATGAAAACTGCTGGCGGAAGAAAAGTAATCGCAGCCAGAAGATTAAAAGGAAGAAAAAAATTATCAGCATAGGCCACAATTTTTGTGGTCTTTTCTTCATTTTTGATTGTTTTTAGAAGGACAGCGTCAAATGAAATTTTCAGATTCGTTGAAAAAAAACAAGGATTTTCAGAATGTATATAATAACGGTGTATCGTTTGCTAACAGATACCTCGTTATGTATGTTCTGAAAAATAACACAGAAAATAATCGTATAGGTATATCAGTTAGCAAAAAAGTTGGAAATAGTGTTATTAGACATCATATTACTCGTCTCGTGAGAGAGAGCTACAGACTACATGAGGACATGTTCGATAGTGGTTTGGACATCGTAGTCATCGCAAGAGTTGCAGCGCGGCATGTGGGTTATAAGGAAATAGAAAGTGCTGTTTTACATCTTGGAGGTCTTCACAGGATTATTAAGAAACAAAATATTTGAATAATGAAAAAGAAGATGGAATCGTTTTGAAAAGTATCTTAATATTTTTGATTAAATTTTATAGGAAGTATATTTCCCCGATGAAATCAACGAAATGCCCATATTGTCCGACCTGCTCAGAGTATGGTTTGCAGGCTGTGCAAAAGTACGGTGCCATAAAGGGTGGTCTGCTTGCGGCATGGAGGATATTGAGATGTAATCCTTTTTCAAAGGGTGGGTATGATCCGGTTCCATAGCAGCAATGGAGGTTTTTATGTCGGACATTTTATTAACCGCATATCCAGGCTCTATTCTTGGACCAATTGCCAAGCTTCTCGGTATCCTGATGGATTGGATATACAGTGGTATATCTAATATTACAGGTGGAAGAGTTGAGAGCGTTGTACTAAGTATTGTAATTATTACGATTATAATCTACATGTGTCTGTTGCCACTGACTATTAAGCAGCAGAAGTTTTCTAAGCTATCACAGAAAATGCAGCCCGAGATGCAGGCTATACAGGCTAAATATAAAAATAAAAAGGATCAGGCTTCAATGATGGCCATGCAGGAGGAGACACAGCTTTTATACCAGAAGTACGGTATTTCTCCGATGGGAAGCTGTGTGCAGATGCTTATACAGATGCCTATTCTGTTTGCACTGTACCGTGTGTTCTACAATATTCCTGCTTATCTGAGCGGAGTTAAGGGCTCTTTTACAGGGCTTGTTGATTCAATTCAGCAGACAAGCGGATATCAGAATACACTTGTCAGTCTGATGGAAAAGTATAATGTTGTTACATCAAGCGGTCTTAACGCTTCAAATGCGGCTTCAAAGCTTGCCGATGCAAGTGGTGATACTTTAAGCAATTATATCATTGATATCCTTTATAAGCTTCCTTCAAAGGGCTGGGATGCTCTTATGGACGGTAAGTTTTTTGATGGTATCCAGAGCGCAGTTGAGAAGACACACGATGCGTTACTTCATTTCAACTACTTTTTGGGACTGAATATCTCAGATACACCTTGGTATATCATAAAAAGCAACTTTACGGACAAGCCTGATAAGTGGTTACTTTTTGTAATACTTGCACTGCTTATTCCTGTACTGTCATATCTGACACAGATGCTTAATATCAAGCTCATGCCACAGGCTACAAACGGCAATGATCAGATGGCAAATCAGATGAAGATGATGAATCTCATGATGCCGCTTATGTCATTGTTTATCTGCTTCACAGTTCCTGTAGGTCTTGGTATTTACTGGATCTGCTCTGCACTTGTAAGAGGTATCCAGCAGTTCTTCGTCAACAGACATATAGAGAATCTTGATCTTGAGGCTGTTATGGCAAAGAACGAGGAAAAGGCAAAGAAGAAGAGAGAAAAAATGG
>ERZ772879.1987-NODE-1987-length-13133-cov-2.994953_pt1 | contig 13133 bp, 10 predicted proteins | sample MGYA00580582_ERZ772879 | MGnify/ENA primary metagenome ERZ772879 (study PRJEB29015, sample SAMEA2737682) | human gut metagenome | biome: human gut; feature: human-associated habitat; material: faeces | place: China | collected 2012 ... | reverse complement strand
CGACATATGGAGCGACGAGTACCTGACGGTAAATCGCGGGGAAAGCGTCTCGACCACGACGCGCGACTTCAGGGCCGATTGGGTGGCTGAGCCGCCCTACGGTTACGAGTTTGGCCGCAACATCCTGCGGCTCACGAACCCGGCAGTGTAGGGGAGAGTCACGGTACTTCTCAATCAAATGAGAACTTTTCGAAAAATCGCAAAACTTCGCAAATGATTGAGAACTTTTTGAACATTTGCTAAACTTCTCAATCAAATGAGAAGTTTAGGAGAATCATGATTCCACGGCCTGACTACATCGAACAGCTCGATAGATGGCGCGACCGCGACCTTATCAAGGTCGTCACGGGTGTGAGACGCTGCGGCAAATCAACGCTGCTCCAACTCTATGCGGAGCACCTTCAGGCCGAGGGAGTGGATTCGGATCAAGTCATCGTCATCAATCTCGAACAGTTGGAATACGAGCATCTTCTCGACTATCACAAGCTGCACGATGAGGTGCTTGCTCGTGCAAAACCGGGGAAAATGAACTATGTGTTCATAGACGAGGTGCAAAACGTCCCCGAGTTTCAGCGCGCGGTCGACAGCCTTTATACGCGCGACAATCTTGACCTGTATATCACGGGCTCGAACGCTCTCATGCTTCGGGGTACGCTGGCCACCCTGCTTTCTGGGCGCTATGTGGAAGTGTCGATGCTCCCTCTTTCGTTCAAGGAGTTCTGTGGTGCATCGGATGCAAGCACGTCTCGGCAAAGGCTCTACGAGCGATACATCTCCACGGGAGGGATGCCGGGTGCGTTCACGCAGACAGATGGTTCTTTGGGCCTGTACGATTACCTTGAGGGTATCTTGAGCACCGTGCTTTTCAAGGACGTGGCGCAGCGCCTGAACATCGCCAATACGCAAGGCCTCGATGCTCTTGCCACCTATTTGTTCGACAACGTGGGAAACCTTACTTCTGCCAAGGCCATAAGCGATTTCATCACTTCGCAGGGAATCAGAATCTCGCCGAACACTGTGTCTGAATACATTTCGGGACTTGTCGACAGCTATATCTTTTATCCGGCAAAGCGCTTTGACCTCCGAGGAAAGCGCCTCCTGAAATTGCAGGAGAAATATTACGGCGTCGATATGGGCATGCGACGTATGGTGCTTTCCGGCCGCATACGAGATACGGGCAGAATCCTTGAGAATGTGATCTTTCTCGAGCTCAAGCGCCGCTACAAAAACGTGTATATCGGCAAGGTCGGCAATGCGGAAGTCGATTTCGTAGTCGAGAGCGCCGAGGGATATGCCTACTACCAAGTGGCGGAGACGGTATCCTCATCTGCAACGTTGAAGCGCGAGCTGCAGGCGCTTCGCTCAGTCCAAGACGATTATCCGAAATACCTTATAACTATGGACGATGCCGACGAGGTATCGCACCAGGGCATCAGCCAAGTCTACGCTCTTGATTGGCTGCTGGGTTGCGTAGCGTAGGACGTCTTTTTGATTGCATTGCTTTGCCGAAAGTCTTTTTACCGGCAGGTTCAAAGAAATCAAGGAGGTTCAAGCAAATTAAGGAAGTTAAAGGAAATCAACGTTTCCTCATGGATTCCGGTGAGGCAGCGTCTCTGAGTAACTGTCTCATTTTCCTGTCCCGCTTAGAATCTCCTTAAATTTCGGCGACGAGCATCGCGGGAACGAGGCAAATTGCTATCATTGTCTCCCCTTTGGAGATGGGGCCTGTAGGGCGCCTCGAGTTAGGACTGACGATGAAGAGCAAATCGCCACTTCACAAGATTCGCGCCCTCAAGGGCATGCGCTCCCGCGATGACGGGAGCTCTTCCTCCACGCCGGCAGACGTCATGCACCTCGATACCATCGTCACGCGCTGTGACCCGAAGGCCATCGACGGCACGTATCGTCATGCCCCCGCGGCGTTGCACGTCCCCCGGCAGATTGACGCCTGTCCGGGCATCTCGTTCTTCGGGCGCCGCGTCAAGTCCCTCGTCTTCTCGACGGACCTGGCCATCATCTGCAACTGCGATGCAGACGCCGTGTTCGCCGTGTATCCCTTCACCTGCCAGCCCATCATCACGCAGGGGCTCGTGACGGCTTCGGGCCGTCCGGTTTTCACGGGCGTCGCCGGCACGACCACGGCGGGTGCGCGTTCGAAGGCGATGGCCGTCCAGTCCGAGATGCAGGGTGCTTACGGCGTCGTCGTCAACTCGCCCACGAGCATCGAGGACGTGCATCAGATTTCCTCGAGCATCGACATCCCCGTCGTCCTCACGATCGTGACCTTTGACGAGCTCATCGCCACCAAGATTATGGCCGGTGCCAAGGTGGTCAACGTCGCCGCCGGCAAGGACACGCCGATGGTCGTCGAGAAGGTGCGCGAGCGCTTCCCGGAGATTCCCATCATCGCGAGTGGCGGCAAGGACGCCACCTCCATCAGGAGCACAATTGACGCCGGCGCGGATGCCATCACCTGGGTACCGCCCACGATGCAGCAGCTCCAGCGTGAGCTCATGGACGTGAACCGGGCCGAAGGTCAACCGACCGAACCGGATGCCGTGGCCTAGGGCTTTTTCGTGGGATTCGTCGAGATATTCCTCATTGGCGTTGGCTTGTCGATGGACGCGTTTGCCGTGTCCGTCTGCAAGGGCCTGGGCATGCACCGCGTCAACTACGCCCATGCGCTTGTCATCGCGCTGTTTTTCGGCGTCTTCCAGGGTCTCATGCCGGTCATCGGTTGGCTGGTGGGAAGTGCGTTCGCGGCTTACGTCACGGCGGTCGACCATTGGATCGCCTTCGCCCTGCTCGCCTTCGTCGGCGGAAAGATGCTCTGGGATGCCTTCCATGACGAGGGCGAGGAAGAAGACGACGAGACCTCCACGCAGAAGCTCGATCTGCGCGAGCTGTTCATGCTCGCCATCGCCACGAGCATCGACGCGCTGGCCGTCGGCATCAGCTTCTCGTTTCTGCAGATCGACATCGTGGCTGCCGCGCTCATCATCGGCTGCACGACCTTTGTCCTCTCGCTCGTCGGCGTCGTCGTGGGCAACCGCTTCGGCGCGCGCTTCGAGAAGCCGTCGCAGGTTGCGGGCGGCATCGTGCTCATCGCCATCGGCCTCAAGATACTCCTCGAACATCTGGGTCTCATCGCGTTTTAGCCCCGTTTGAGCGCGTCATTGGCGTGACGCTGCTGTATGATGTGTCACTGTTTTATCTGACGCACGTATCTGACGGCATATCGGAGGTTGGCCATGCACGAGGCGTATGATCCGCATTCCATCGAACCCAAATGGCAGCAGTACTGGGCGGAGCATGAGCTATTCAAGCTTGACGAGGCATCCGAGCGCCCCGCGAAGTACGTGCTCGAGATGTTTCCGTACCCGAGCGGCGACATCCACATGGGCCACGTGCGTAACTACACGATTGGTGACGTCTACGCGCGTTACCTGCACATGAACGGCTACGACGTGCTGCATCCCATCGGCTGGGACGCCTTTGGCTTGCCTGCCGAGAACGCTGCCATCAAGCATCATAGCCATCCGGCCACTTGGACTTTCGAGAACATCGACACCCAGATGGCGAGCTTCAAGCGCATGGGCCTTTCCTACGATTGGGACCGCACGGTCATCACGTGCAAGGAGGACTACTATCGCTGGGGTCAGTGGTTCTTCCTCAAGATGTACGAGAAGGGCCTGGCGTATCGCAAGTCCAACCCCGTCAACTGGTGCCCCGACTGCAAGACCGTGCTCGCCAACGAGCAAGTCGAGCAGGGCACGTGCTGGCGCTGCCATTCCACCGTCGAGCGCCGCGAGCTCGACCAGTATCTCAAGATCACCGATTACGCCCAGGAGCTGCTCGATGACCTCGACAAGCTGCCCGGTTGGCCCGAGCGCGTCAAGCAGATGCAGGCCAACTGGATCGGCCGCAGCGAGGGTGCCGAGGTGAAATTCACGCTCTGCGACGAGGCGGGCGAGCCCACCGACGAGACCATCACCGTGTTCACGACACGTCCGGACACGCTCTTCGGCTGCACCTTCTTCATGCTTGCGCCCGAGCACAAGCTCGTCGAGCGCCTGATCGCGGGCACCGAATGCGAGGCCGAGGTGCGCGAGGTGCAGAAGGTTGCCGCCGCCGCCACAGCCGTCGAGCGTACGATGGGCGACCGCGAGAAGCATGGCGCGTTCACGGGCCGCTATGTCATCAACCCCGTCAACGGTGCCAAGGTCCCGGTCTGGGTTTCCGACTACGTGCTGACCGACTACGGCACTGGCGCCGTCATGGCCGTGCCCTGTGGTGACCAGCGCGACTTCGAGTTCGCGCGCAAGTACGGCCTGCCCGTTCCGCCGGTCGTCGTGCCCGCAGACAGCCCGCTTGCCACCGAGCTCGCCGACGTGCGCGACCTCGAGGTGACCGACGTGGACTGGGACGAGGCCTTCAACGGCGATGGCATCATGGTGCAGTCCGGGCAGTTCACCGGCATGCCCGGCGGTCACGACTCGCAAGGTATGCAAGCGGTCATCGACTGGCTCGCCGCGCGTGGTCTGGGCCAGGGAGTCGTGAACTTCCGCCTGCGCGACTGGCTCATCAGCCGCCAGCGCTACTGGGGCAATCCCATCCCGATGATCTATTGCGACGAGTGCGGCCTGGTGCCCGTCCCCGAACAGGACCTGCCGGTCATCCTTCCCATGGACATCGACATCGCCGCGGGCGAAACGCTCAAGGATTCCAAGGAGTTCTACGAGTGCACCTGCCCGGTGTGCGGCAAGCCCGCGCATCGCGAGACCGACACCATGGACACCTTCACGTGCAGCTCGTGGTACTACCTGCGTTACACCGACCCGCATAACACCGAGCTTCCCTTCGCCAAGGACAAGGCGGATCGCTTCATGCCCGTCGACCAGTACATCGGCGGCATCGAGCATGCCATCTTGCACCTGCTGTACTCGCGCTTCTGGACCAAGGTCGCGCGTGATGCTGGCATGCTTGACTTCGATGAGCCGTTCACTAACCTGCTGTGCCAGGGCATGGTCAAGGACTCCAAGGGCGAGACGATGTCCAAGTCCAAGGGCAACGTCGTATCGCCCGAGTCGCTCATCGACGAGTACGGCGTCGACGCCGCCCGCGCCTGCATCCTGTTCATGGCTCCGCCCGACAAGGACCTGCAGTGGGACGACAAGAGCTGCGCGGCCATGGCGCGCTTCCTCAAGCGTGCGTGGGGGCAGGTGTGGTCGCTGGCCGATGCCGCTGGCCCGGCCGATGACGGCCAGCTTGCCAAGGAGCTCAACCGCCAGATGCATGCGACCATCAAGAAGGTGGGCGCCGACATCGAGCGCTTCAACTTCAACACGGCGCTCGCGTCGATCATGGAGCTCTCCAACACGACGGCCGATTACCTCAACGCCACGGCGGAGGATGCGCGCGACAAGGAGCTGTGTGGCGAGGTCGCCACTGCGCTCGTGCTGCTGCTCGCTCCCTATGCGCCGCACTGGGCTGACGAGCTGTGGACCGAGGCGCTCGGCAACGAGGGCAGCGCTTACGACGTCGCCTGGCCGAGCTTCGACGAGGAGGCCACGAAGGCCGACGAGGTGGAGCGCGCCGTTATGATCGGCGGCAAGGTGCGCGGCCACATTACGACAGCTGCCGATGCCAGCGAGGACGAGATCGTCGCCGCGGCTCTCGAGGCCGTTGCCGATCGCATCGAGGGGCTTACCGTGCGCAAGACGATCGTCGCCCCGACCGTCGTCAACGTCGTGGCGAATTAGGGAGAGTTACTGCCGGTCGAAATGCGGGACATGGGGTACGCCAGAGCTCCGAGACCCAGTCGCTCTGGTCGCACCCCATGTCCCGCTATGCAATCGGGCAGCGCGGCGCGCCTGACGGTCAATTAAGAGAACGTGTTTTGAGGTCAGACGCCGTGACACACTGTCCGGTGTCTAGAGCTAATCAAGTTCAAGAACAATACGCAGTGTGGAATCAAGCTCGGCGAGTGTCTTTGAATCCAACGCGCCGATTTTCATGCCAAGGGTTGATTTCTTTATTGCGATGGGCTTTTCCGCCATTATCCAGCAAGTTTGAGATAATCCGTTTTCTTCGGTCGGTGTCGCCTTCACTCTCGTCGAGGCACTTGTGCTGTCATCGGTGGTGAAGAGACAGACAATCGTGGAGTCAAATCCTTCGAGCTCATCTGATTGAACAATAACGGCCGGTCGAGGTTTGGAGGCGTAGCCCGAGGCGCACACAGTCCAGATCTCACCGCGCATCGCTAATCATTTCTACGGCAAGATTGTCAACGAAATCGAGTGCCTCGTCTTCCGTGCGGAAGGGCTCGGACGATGACGAAAGCCTTACATCGTAGGGGAATCCCTGATTGGCGTTGAAGGCCATGACGAACATGCGCATGGCATCAGCCGGGGTGGTGCCAAGCCGCTTTGTGATTGACTTAAACATTTCGCCCGATGCGTCGTCGACGCGTGTTGCAAGCTGGACCATCTCGACTCCCTGTGAAGAAATGCCTGTTGATTCTATAGCAAATTATAGCAAAATATAGCAATTTATAACAATATAATAAGGCGAGATACTCCCCCCCCCCAATGGCACACGCGTGCCAGGGGGCAAATCCCTCGATGGGCGCATAGCGTCATGCCTCGCGACCACAACGCAGCATTTCGTGGCACCTGCTCGCGATTCTGCCATGGAATGTGCATCTGTGGTCGCGCCTCTAGCCACCACACCGCAATTCGTGGCGCTTCTGCCAAGCAATGCGCTCCTGTGGTCGCTACCTCAGTCACAAGACCACAAGACTTGGCGCAGACCCGGTTTCGTGCCAGAAAATGTGCTCCTGTGACTCCGCCTCGCCCGTTTTCCTGTCATCTCGAGCGCCGTGGAGCGGGGAATCTCGATCAACAACACGTAGTAAAATGATGTCGTAGGTCTATCGAGGGGCGCGCAAAATGGAAATCCACCAGCTGGAGCAATTCAAGGCGATTGCCGAGAGCCGCACCATGCGGGAAGCGGCCGACAAGCTGTTCATTTCGCAGCCGGCATTGAGCCAAAACCTCAAGAAGCTAGAGGCGGAGCTTGGCTGCACGCTGTTCGACCGGGCCCATAACCAACTCTCCATCACCCCGTACGGCGAGATACTCCTCGCCCATGCCCATCGCATCCTCTTTGACTTGAAGGAGGTGTCCGCCGAGATCGACGCGCTGAAGCGGCAGGATGCGCAGACGATACACATCGACAGCTTCTACCTCCCCCTCAGCCTGTTCGTGTTGCCCCAGGTCGCTAACACATTTCCGGACCTCAGGTTCGATGCATCGATTGTCACCTCGACGGTCCTTGCCAAGAGGGTCATCGACGGAACCACCGATATCGCCTTTCTCTCGAGACAATTCTGCCCGGCGCATCTAGCGTTTCACACCATTCAGGAGGAAAGGCTGCTGCTCTCGCTTTCGCCTGCATCTCCCTTGGTCGGCAGAGAAAGCATAGCGGACGAGGACCTCAAGCAAACGTCGCTCTTGCTACCGGAGGGCCTCGCCGGGCTCTCGCCTTGGTACGAGGAAGTCGCAGCTGGTGCTGGTGTGCCTGAGCCCCTCATCGAGCGCATGCCCACGAAGGCGTACCTGGAGCTCATGGACAGGACGGAACGGGCCCATTTCACCACCTCCATGATGGTTCTGTTTTCCGGCAGCGGCACCAACCGTCCGGCATTGCCCGTGGAAGGGGAGATATCCAAACGTGAGCTTTGCGTGGCGTATCGTGGGGACAACGAAAAGGCACTCCCCGTTGTGGAGCACATCGTCTCGCGCGGATCCGAACTCGTGAGCAACCATGCCTTCCTGCCCTATCTGCTTGCCCAAGACGGTGCGTCAAATCTGTCACTGAAGCTGGATATCTAGTCAGTAACACCCGGTCATAGAGCTTCATAGGTAGCGCTTATCAGGGTATAAGCACTGTGTCATGGGCAATGGCCCCCATCCTCCGTAGAGTTGAATCATCGAAAGCGGCGAGCTGCGAAATCCGCCGTTGGCTCTACGAGAGGAGTGAGATGGGAAGGACAGCTGACAAGACCGTGTACAAGACCACCGGATGGTGTGGATTCGGCTCGGGGTCGAACACGGCTGCCGTCGACATGAAGGACGGGCGCATTGCGCGCATCCGGCCGCTTCATCTCGATGACAAGTACACCGAAGACGAAATCAATCCCTGGAAGATCGAGGTGCGCGGCCACACGCTGACAAGTGGTCTCGTCACGACGTTGCCGCCGATGGCCATAGGCTACAAGAAGCGCATTTACTCGCACAATCGTGTGCCGTACCCGCTGAAGCGCGTTGACTGGGATCCGAACGGGGAGCGCAATCCGCAGAACCGTGGCATTTCCGGTTACGAGCGCATCAGCTGGGACGAGGCCGCCCAGATTTGCGCGGACGAGATTCGCCGCGTCATCGACACCTATGGCAACGCGTCGGTGTTCTGCCAGGGCGACGGTCATGGGGAGACGAAGGTCATGCACGCGAGCCATGGCTGCAACACGCACCTCATGAACCTTCTCGGAGGCTTTACGCTGCAGGCTCGCCAGCCCGATAGCTGGGAAGGCTGGTATTGGGGCGCAAAGCACATGTGGGGCATGGACCCGGTTGGCCAGCAGGCATACCAGTCGAATCTGCTCTGGGACATCTGCGAGAACTCCGATGCCGTCATCTGCGTGGGCTGCGACCCGGAGACGACCCCGTGGGGTTGGGGTGGCCAGATGGCGTCGAAAATCAGCTACTTCTGGACCAAGATCGGCATCAAGCAGATCTACATCTGTCCCGACCTCAACTATGGTGCCGCCATTCACGCCGACAGGTGGATTCCGGTTCTTCCCAATACCGATGCCGCGCTTTGGCTTGCCATCGCGTGGACCTGGCTCAGGGAGGGCACCTACGACAAGGATTACATCGCTACCCATACGGATGGCTTCGACTGGTTCAAGGATTACGTGCTTGGCGGTGCCGATGGGCAGCCCAAGACGCCCGAGTGGGCCGAGGAGAAATGCGGCGTCCCCGCGGCGGATATTAAGGCGCTTGCTCGCTACTGGGCCACGCATAAGGTGTCTACCGTCCATTGCAACGGTGGCGGTTACATTCGCTCGGTGTTTGCCCACGAGCCCGCCCGTCTCGAGGTCGCCTTGCTCGCCATGCAGGGCGTGGGCAAGCCCGGCCAGAACATGTTCAAGATGATGGAATGGGGCCTCTACGGCATGCAGAGCCTCAATCCCATCCCGCACGGCGAGTGGGGAACCTTCATGTGGGCGGGATATACCGGTCACGTCGCGGGCACCGACCTCATCAGCTTCATTCCGCAGACGCTCGTGCCCGATGCCATCACGATGCCGGAAGGCGAGAAACTCACCTGGTACGGTCGCGTCGTGGCGGGCCTTTCGCGCGAGGATCAGTTCACGCCCTACGAGTACCCGCTTCCGGGTAACGAGCGCATCCACATGATCTGGACGGACACTCCCTGCTGGTCGACTTGCTGGAACGGCGGCAACCGCATGCAAGAGGCATTGCGCCATCCTTCCATCGAGTTCTATCTTGTGCAGCATCCCTGGATGGAGAACGACACCTTGTTCGGCGACATCATCCTGCCGATCTCGACCAAGTTCGAGCAGCATGACATCGCCACGTCCACGCAATGCGGCGAGAACGACATGGTTGTGCTCGAGGAGCAGGCGTGTGACGTCGTCGGCGAGGCGAAGTCCGATTCGGAGGCGGTGCTCGCCATCGCGGAGAAGCTGGGCGTCGCCGACGAGCTGTGGGAGCACTGGGTCTATCCGCCCATGACCGCCGCGCAGAACACGGAGTCGGCCGGCACCGATGACGAGGACTTCGTCGCCATGCAGGAGGCATCCACCGAGCACGTGTTCGGCGAGCCCGGTTACGAATCGCTTCAGCTGCGCAGCTATACGCTGGGCGGTTGCCAGGAGCACATGCCCTACGGCGAATTCCTCGAGAAAGGCTATCTGCCCATCCGCTTCATGGACGAGGAGCAATGGAAGGCCGAGCCCATCGGCATGCGTAACTTCTACGAGGATCCCGAGAGCTTCCCGCTGGCAACGCCCACGGGCAAGATCGAGTTCTACGCGACGGGCATCGCGGATTGCTGGGGTGACGACGGCGAGCGTCCACCCGTGCCCCAGTGGATCGAGGAGAGCCCGGAGCATCATGAGCGTCTGACGAACGACCGAGGCAAGGACTATCCGTTCCTGGTCGTGTCGAACCATCCGCGCTGGCGCGTTCATGCCGAGCACGACGACATCACCTGGCTTCGTGAGATAGAGACCTGCAAGGTCGAGGGGCCCGACGGCTACAAGTACGAACCCGTCTGGATTAACCCCATTGACGCCCGCAGACTCGGCATCGAAAACGGCGACATCGTGCGCATCTTCAACGAGCGCGGCAGCGTCCTCGGCGGTGCGTACGTGACCGAGCGCATCCGCCCGAGCGTCATCAGCCAGGACCATGGTGCGCGTGTCGACAGCATCGTCACGGGTACGGGCGGTCTCGACCGTGGTGGCGCGAACAACCTCATCTGTCCCGGTGCGACCACTTCCAAGAACGCGCCCGGCGAGGTGACGAACGGCTTCCTCGCGAACATCGAGAAGGTGGACGTGTTGGAGCTCGCGAAGAAGTACCCCGAAGAATTCGACCGCGACTACGACCCTGCCGAGGGCATGTTGGCAACCGATCGCATCGTGAAGGAGGCATAAGGCCATGGCGAAGAAAGCATTTCTGATAGACGTCGACCGTTGCAACGGTTGCCATAACTGCCAGATCGCCTGCAAGGACGAGCATTGCGAACAATCCTGGCTACCCTACGCGGCTGAGCAGCCCGATACGGGCCAGTTCTGGTGCAAGGTCGAGCAGACCGTACACGGAACGGTTCCCAAGGTGAACATGACGTACCTTCCCCTGATTGGGGCCCAAGACGACGCACTCGCGGACTTTGCGCCGGATGTCGTGACGGTGCGCGAGGATGGCGTGATGTACATCGACCCGGAGAAGGCAAAGGGTCGCAAGGATATTGCCGACAGGTTCGATGGCGTGTTCTGGAACGAGGAGCTGCAGATTCCGCAGGGATGCACCGGATGCGCACATCTGCTCGATGACGGCTGGACGGTTCCCCGCTGCGTCGACGCATGCGCCACGGGGACACTCCGTTTCGTTGACGTTGACGAGGCCGCCGAAGAGCTTGCCGAAGCCGAAAGGCTCACGCCGGGAAGCCACGTCTACTATCTGAACCTCCCCAAGCGCTGGATTGCCGGCCAGGTGATTGACCCCATGCGTGACGAGGTGGTCATTGGCGCCAAGGTGACGCTCGTGGATGCGGCCGGTGACAAGCGCGAGGCGCTGACCGACGATTTCGGCGACTTCTGGTTCAAGAAGGTCGAACCGGGCAAGTACAGTCTGACGGTCGAAGACGGCCGTTTCGTGACGAGGCAGTTCGACGCGGATTGCACCGATGAGGATGTCAATCTAGGCGTGATGAAGCTCTACGAGCTTGGCGAGCTCAAGTAAGAACGCACTGATTCGCGTACCTTTTCCTCATGAGGCGGGTGGAGTTTGGGGCTCCACCCGCCTTTCTGTTCGAGGGCTCCTTTCGCGATGGGACGCGTCGCAAGCGTGCCAAGGGGTCTGACCCCTGTGACACAATGAGGCAAAAGCGCCCTGGCAGGTTTTGCCTCATTGACGTCGCGGCGAATCCGAGTACAATAGGATAGCTTGTCGAAGCGTCCATTCGGTGTGCTTCGAGGTTGCTTGCAGCCACGGTATGGCTTTCTACGCCGCCGTTAGAGCCAGAAGAGTGAAGGAGAAAGTGGGATTTGCCCCGCTTTCTTTGTTTGTAAGGAGACATGCAGGTGAATAGGGAAGACAAGCTCATCGAGGTACTCGAGCCGCTTGCAAGCAAGCACGGTCTCGACCTCGTGACGGTCGAGGTTGCCGGTGCGCGCAAGCGTCCCGTTCTGCGCGTGTTTCTCGACACTCCAGCCGGCGGCATCACGCTCGACGAGCTCGTCGATGCCCAAGAGTGGGTGGATGCGGCCATCGAGGAGGCTGATCCCTTCATCGAGTCGTACGACCTCGAGGTCTCGTCACCGGGCATTGACCGTCCCTTGCGCAAGCGCGATGACTTCGACCGCTTTGCGGGAGAGACCACGGTGGTCTATCTCAAGCCAGGGGCCGCACGCAGCAAGTTCACGGGAATCTCGCACGGGCTCGAAGGTGATGAACTCGTGCTTGAAATGGAAGATGGCACGATGGAGCGTCTTGCCTTCGATCGCATCAAGAAGGCGCACATCATTGGCCAAATCGATTTTGGCGGTCGCAACTTCGATGACGAAGACGCGTCGCTTGATCAGGACAACTAAATAGGGAGGAATCATGTCATCAGAACTCATCAGCGCACTTTCCGATCTCGCCGCCGAGCGTGGTATCGATCAGCTCGCCGTGCTCGAGCGCCTCGAGCAGGATCTCGCGCGCAGCTATAAGGGCATTCTCGACCTTGATTGGGATGCGCAGGTTACCATCGACCGCGAGAGCGGCCGTATCTTCGTCTACGAGATGGTTGGCATCGGCGAGGAGGATCCCGAGACGGGCGAGTACGAGGACTACGAGCCGCGTGACGTGACGCCCGAAAACGTATCGCGCATCGCCGCGCAAAATGCCAAGCGCGTCATCAACGAGATCGTCCGCGATGCCGCCCGTGCGAGCATCTACAAGGAGTTCGCCGACCGCAAGGGCGAGCTCATCACCGGAACCGTGCTGCAGACCACGCCGGACTTCACCATCATTAAGATTCGCGACGGCGTCGAGGCCGAGCTGCCGCACTTTGACAGGCGTCGCAACGAGAACGAGCGCAACGAGCGCCCGTCCAACGAGTATTACCAGCACAATCAGCGTATCAAGGCGCTCATCATCGACGTACGCGACCCAAGCCAGCAGGCGCAGGGTGCCACGCGCACGCGCGATGGCGGCAACCGTCCGAGCATCATCGTGAGCCGCACGCACCCCGATCTCATCCGTCGCTTGCTCGAGCTTGAGGTGCCCGAGATCTACGATGGCGTCGTCGAGGTCAAGTCCGTTGCCCGCGAGGCC
>ERZ772879.1973-NODE-1973-length-13178-cov-3.937667_pt1 | contig 13178 bp, 8 predicted proteins | sample MGYA00580582_ERZ772879 | MGnify/ENA primary metagenome ERZ772879 (study PRJEB29015, sample SAMEA2737682) | human gut metagenome | biome: human gut; feature: human-associated habitat; material: faeces | place: China | collected 2012 ... | reverse complement strand
ATGTGGCAACAGAAGACATCAAATATGGCTATTGTACGGAAATCATGGTCGCTTTGAAAAAAGGTCCAACGTATGTAAAAGAATTTGACTATGATGAATTCCGCAACTATTTGAATGAACTGGGCGACTCACTTCTTGTCGTAAACGATGATGAAATCGTAAAAGTTCATGTTCACACGGAAGACCCTGGTCTGGTCATGCAAGAAGGATTGAAATACGGAAGCCTTGTCAAGGTCAAAGTAGATAATATGCGCAATCAGCACGAAGCGCAGGTTGAAAAAGAAGAACGTGAAAATAGCCAGCCAACAGAAGAAAAAGAATATGCTATTATTGCGGTAGTTGCAGGAGAAGGATTGTCAGATATCTTTAAGGCACAAGGTGTGGACTATATCATCTCTGGCGGGCAAACGATGAATCCTTCAACAGAAGATTTCATCAAGGCTGTTGAACATGTGAATGCTCGTCATATCATTATTCTGCCAAACAACAAAAATATTTTCATGGCGGCGCAATCAGCGGCTGAAGTGATAGAACAACCTGCTGTAGTGATTGAAACAAGAACGATTCCGCAAGGTTTGACTAGCTTGTTAGCTTTTGACCCAAGCAAATCCATTGAAGACAACCATGATCGTATGACGGCTGCTCTTGCTGATGTTGTCAGTGGTAGTGTGACGACAGCTGTTCGTGATACAACGATTGATGGTCTTGAAATTCATGAAAACGATAACCTTGGTATGGTGGATGGAAAAATTGTTGTTTCCAATCCAGACATGTTGACGACATTGAATGAAACTTTTAGCAAAATGCTAGATGTAGATAGTGAGATTGTAACGATTTATATCGGTGAAGACGGTAGTGAAGACTTGGCTAATGAACTAGCGCAAGATATTACTGAAAAATTTGAAGATGTAGAAGTAGAAATACATAATGGCGGACAGCCAGTTTATCCATACCTTTTTAGTGTTGAATAAAACAGAAGAATTATTGCGAAGGGCGACTCGATGGAGTCGTCTTTTTTATGACATTTGTCATGTTGAGTGATGACAAAATCATCTAGTGGCGATAAAAGAGTTGAGCTATAATGAAAGTAACAAGAGGAAATGTAGAGTTAGAAGCCAAGTCTACAACCTGTTTTATTCTTCTTGCTGCAAGTAACTTTGTGGTAATCTAATCGTTGACCAGAAACTTCCTGAGCCAATTGCTAGGACTTCTGTATGTGTTGCATTTCCACCAATAAAAATAATGAGGAGAAAAAGATGAAGCTGATTGAGGTGAACCGTTTATCTAAAAAGATTCGTGGGAAAGAAATTTTGAAAGATATCTCTTTTACTATTAACGAGGGAGAATGTGTGGCGTTGATTGGTCCAAATGGAGCTGGGAAAACAACCACCATGAAGATGATTTTGTCCACTATTAGTGCATACTCTATATTCTCTTCCATTAATATTAAAAATTCCATTTTCAATTCTATTAGCACATCTTCCAACTACGGCTCCAAAATATTTATCACCATTTTCATAACCTTCAATGGTGTCATACCCTAAAACCACATCATCGTATTTTCCATTTTTATCTTTTGCAATAATTGATACAACTGTTGCACCATAATTTATTATTTTTACCTTCATACCTTCTTCATTTGATAATGTAAATAAATATACATCTTTGTTGCTTTGTGTCTTTCCAAAAACTTCTTTTAATATTGCCATTTCCTCACACCCCACATTGTAATAGTTTTCATAATTAAATTTTATATTTATTTTAGTAAAAAGTCAATGTATTTTTACTTATTTTTTACTAAAATATATTATTTGAAAACCTTTTTAAAATGCTTTATAATCTATAATATAATTTAATAATGTTTTATTATTTTACTTTTGAATTTGAGGTGCTTAAAAATTGAATGATTTTTGTAAAATTCTAATTATCGATGACGAGTTCATTATGAGACAGGGTATCAAATATATGACAGACTGGGAAAAAGAAGGCTTTAAAATTATCGGGCAAGCTTCCAATGGACAAGAAGCTATTGACATGATAAAAAAGGAAAAACCACATATTATTATTTCTGATATTGTAATGCCACAAATAGATGGTATTGAACTGAGCAAATATATTCAAAATAATTATCCTGATATTTCAATAATAATTTTAAGCAGTTATAGTGATTTTGAATACGTTAAATCTTCTTTTCAAAATGGTGCAATCGATTACTTATTGAAACCAACATTGGAACTGGATTCATTGCTAAAATCCTTAAGAAAAGCTGCTGGAAAAATAAAGAATTTCACTTTATCGTCAAATAAAACCCAGCATACAGAAACTGTTTTAAAACGACTTATTTTAGGATTTAACTCTGATATCGATTTTAATGAACTAAACAATTTATTTACTTATGATAAATTCTGTCTTTTCGGAATAAATGCAAAAAATCTTTTTAAAAGTTATGAAGATAGAAACAATTTCATCAACCAATTAGCTTCTGAACTTGATAGTTTCTTTTCATCTAATTTATCAAAAACTATATATAAAACAGTAACACTAGAGAATGAAATTGTCCTTTGTTTAATAAATTTCAAATTTGAAAATAACTCTCATTTAATTTATGAATTAAAAAGGTTCTCTGAAAAATTTTATCAAAAGTTTTCCAATTCCTTCTTAGTAGTAAGCAAAAACTTTGATTCTTTAGCAAATATAAAAAATATATATGATGAAAACTTCCTATTCTTATGTAAACAATATTTTTTTAATAAAGGAACTTATTTTTACTCTTCAGATGACTACAAAACTCCACCAGATGAAAATAGCTTTAACTTCAAATTATTTTCAGAACTTATGTCATCAATGCATATAACTGATGCTTTTAATATGTTATTGGAATATATTTCTCTTTCAATTTCACACAAAAGCTTAAATGAGTTTGAACTAAAAAGCATAATGCAAAACTGTACCTATAATGCTATTTCTAATCTTGAAAATTTAAATATTGATCAGTTTGAAATTAATTTACTAAAACATAAGTTTTTTAGTCAAATTGATCAAGCTATATATGCTGATGATTTAATTACTATTTGTAAAGAAATTTGTGATAATTTCAATGAATTAATGACTAAATATGAGAGTACTTTTAATTCTCACATGATCAATAAAATTATACACTATATTCAGACTAATTATGCAGAGCCGCTTACACTAACAGATGTTTCACAGAAATTTAGCTTTAATTATTATTACTTATCTTCCTACTTCAGCTCTCATAACCATGAAGGCTTTAATGAATTTTTAAATAAGATAAGAATAGAAAAAGCATGTGAATTTTTAAAACAAGATATCCCTATTTCTTCTATAAGTTCTATGGTTGGGTATTCTGATCAAAGTTATTTTTCTAAGGTATTTAAAAAATTTACTGGCTTTACGCCAAGTTCATACCGAAAAAACCTTGTTTAAAACACTATTTTTTCGTGGAAGGATTATATTAATGAAAGAGAACATAAAAAAATTACTTGATTCTACAACATTATTTGTTCGCGTTGCCAGTATAATGCTCATAACCATTATATTGATATCAATATCAATTAGCGCAATTACCATTAGAATATCCAAAAATACTATTGCAAGTACATTTAGCAAATCGAATTATAAGGTTTTAAGTCAAATTGCTGAAAATTTTAATGATTTAAATTCAAAAATAATCACAGCAATGAATATAGTAGCAGACAGCTCAGATTTTCAGAATCTTTTAAGTAAAAATGACCTGACTCCTCAGGAATATTTTAAAACATTGTATAATGTTGATATTGTACTTGGAAATTATTTATCATCTCAAGACTCTAACGGAATTACTCTATCCGTTGTAGGTGTTAATGGTGAAAGTTATGTTCAAAACAATGACTCAATGCTTTTGAAACCCAAAGAACTACTAACTAATTCCATAACTGAAAAAGCCCTAGAAAATGAAAACCAAATATTTTATCAATACTATCATGATGGTTTTACAAAAAGCAGTGAAAACTGTGGTGGCTGGGTAGCAATTAAGGTCCTTCATGATAAGTATACTAAAAAAATCTATGGTTTTGTTTATGCTTTTGTAAGTCAGGAATACTTAAAAAAATATTATCTTCCATTTGTAGGCAACGGAAACGATATTTCAATAATTTCTAATGACGGCACAATAGTTTCTTCTAATTTAAGTTATCAGATTGGTACTGTGAATTTAGATTTATATAAGATTTCACAAAACATTATAAATAATAATCTTACCTATCTTGATACAAAACTTAATTCTTCTGATGTGGCTGTTTTATCAAAATATCTTCCAACCTATAATTTTAATATTATAGGTACCATAGATAAAAATGTAGTATTAGATGAAATATACGATACATGGCAGATTACTTTAGTAAGTCTTTTAATTGCCCTAATATTTATAGTTATTATCTTTTTTATAATCCGAAAAACAACAAGACCAATCCTAATTCTTGCTAGAACAATGCCTAAAATAATAAATGGAGATTTTAACAATCATATCTTATTGAGAGGCAGTGTTGAGGTTCGCGAATTATGTAGTGCCTTTAACTATATGCTAGATGGTTTAAACAGTTATGTGGATCAAAAAATGAAGATACAAAAAGAAAAACGAAAAGCGGAAATTTCAGCTTTACAAATGCAGATTAATCCTCATTTTATATACAATACTCTTTCATCTATAAAATGGCTTGTTTTGCAGGAAAATAAATCTAAAGCTTCAGAAGTAATTGATGCATTTATTTCTCTTTTAAGAAATACTATAAGCAATAAAAACGAAATGATTACTGTTTCTGATGAAATTGAAAATCTTAAAAACTATGTTCTCATCAATCATGTTCGTTATGGTGATAAAATTAATGTTAATTTCTTTGTAATGCCAGAGTGCGAAGGCTATATTATTCCAAAATTAATACTTCAACCATTCATAGAGAATGCATTTTTCCATGCTTTCACAGATAGGGATTCTGGATCAATTCATGTTTTTGTTAATAAAAATAATGAAAATCTCATTTGTGAAATTATTGATAATGGAATTGGGATGACCTCTGAAGATTTAAAAAACATATATACTGGAAATCACAAAAAGAATAATAACTTTACAAGTATTGGTATTAATAATGTTAATGATAGAATTAAACTTATATATGGTGATAATCATGGTGTGAATATTACAAGTGAACCTGAAAGAGGAACTATTGTAAAACTTTCTTTGCCAGCTATTACTGATTATTGTGAATCCAACTAATTTTATTATCCAATGATTGCATCAGATAAGGGACAGTAGATAGATTTGTGTAAAAACAAAATCTATCTACTGTTTTTTTGTATGAACAGTTGGTAGTTTTGGAATAATAAAACATATAAGTTTAGGAGGAATTATTATGACAAAAAAAATTGATACTAACTTTGACTACAATGAAGAAATAAAAAAATGTAAAACCATCGATGATGTTATGGGTAAGAATGGGCTAATACAAAAACTTGTAAAAGATGTCCTTGAAAATATATTAGAAGGCGAAATGGAAGAGCATCTTGGAAGAAATAAATATGAGCGTACAGAATCAAATAATCAAAGCAATAGAAACTATAGAAACGGGTATAGCAGTAAAAATCTACGAAGCTCCTTCGGTGACGTCGACTTAGACGTACCACGTGATAGAAATGCAGAATTCGAACCTCAAATTATAAAGAAATATGAAACTGTCTGTACTGAGTTAGATAAAAAAATTATATCTTTATATGCTAAAGGTATGAGTACAAGTGATATCCAATCAGAGATTGAAGATCTATATGGAATAAAAATATCTCCATCGATGGTATCTAAAATAACAGATAAAGTACTCGCTAGCGCTACCGAATGGCAAAATAGAGCTTTGGATAAAATATATCCTATCGTTTATTTAGATGCTATGTACTTTAAAGTTAGAAGTAATGGAAAGATAATTAATAAAGCTGTTTACATTTGTTTAGGATATACAATGGATGGCTATAAAGATATTTTAGGTATATGGGTTGATGAAGCAGAAGGTGCTAAGTTCTGGTTAGGAATTTGTAATGACTTAAAAAATAGAGGAGTTAAAGAAATATTAATTGCATGTATGGATGGTTTAAAAGGATTACCACAAGCTATTAAAACAGTATTTCCATCAGTAAATATTCAAACATGTATTGTTCACCAAATTAGAAATTCAATCAAATATATAGCTTCAAAGGATAAAAAGGCATTTATGAAGGATTTAAAAGAAGTTTACAAAGCATCAACTGAAGAACTTGCGTTGGCGCAGCTAGACAATTTAAAATCTTTGTGGGGTGATAAATACGCTATAGTTATTGATTCTTGGTATAATAATTGGAGTAATCTATCAACATTTTTTGATTTCTCTCCAAGCATAAGAAAGATGATATATACTACCAATGCACTTGAAGGGTTTAATCGTCAAATACGTAAATTTACTAAGGTTAGAGTGATCTTTCCTACAGATGAATCGTTAAATAAGTGTGTTTACTTAGCTACGATGGAAATAATAGAAAAATGGAGTCAACCTACTCCAAATTGGGGTGCTACGCTAGCGGAGCTATCAATAATATTTGAAGATCAATTAAAAGATGAATTAGCTTAGAAGCTTGTACTTTTATTGATTAATATGCATACTTTTAGATTTTATTGAAATACTAAAAAAGGTAATAAAAAACATTATTAGTATTTCTTAAATATAAAAAAATATTACTGGAAATCAAAATTTCCAGTAATAATAAATTGATAAAAATACTAATTACACAAAACTATCTAAACTCTCAAATTATTTTTTGGATATAAAAATTGAGGTACAGAATTACGTATATTATCATTACCAACAACTATTAAAACATCATTGGGATTAAGTGATATATATGGTCCAGGAGATAATAATAGTTCATCATTTCTTTTTACTGCTATTAATGTAGCTCCGGTATTCTGCCAAAACATTATTTCACCTACTGTTTTACCTATATAAAGACAGTTTTCAGGGACAACAAATTCTAAAGGAATTATGTTGTTTACTTCATTAAATCTGCTTGAATAATCTATTATACCTTGTATTGATTTTAATAACTGATTTTCAATTTCTTTTCTATTATTTAAAAGCTTATCTATTTCAGTTTTATAACTTCTTATACTATCGATTGATTTATTTCTATTTAAAAATGAAATTGCCTTTTCTCTTGATAGCACCAATATTCCTTTACCTTTTATAGTCTTAACTACTTCAACATCTTCTAAGAGAATCATAGATCTTCTTATTGTTTCTGGAGAAACATTATACTTGCTTGAAAGAGTTGAGCGACCAAGGAGTATATCTCCTTCATTTATATTGTTTTGTTGTATTTTATTAGCAATATCTAATGCTATTTTTTTATATGTTGGAATTGATGAATTATTCATTTTATTACCTCATTTATAATATAAAATATTTTTATACTTTAAATATATACAATAAATTTATAGAATGTCAATTCGAAAATACAAACAACTTGACAAAAGAAACAACTTAGTGTTATTATAAAGTTGTTAGTGGGAGGGATTTAATGATAGAATTTAAAAATATTAAAAAAAGCTATAAATCTAAAACTATTTTAGAAAATTTCAATCTAAATATAGATAGTGGGAAATTAGTAGTGTTGATTGGAGCAAGTGGATGTGGAAAAACAACATTATTGAAAATGATAAATAGACTTATTTCCATAACAGAGGGAGAAATATTGATAAATGGGAAAAATATAAATAATATGGATCCTATTGAATTAAGAAGAGGAATTGGATATGTTATTCAACAGACTGGATTATTTCCTCATATGACAGTAAAGGAAAATATTGAAATTATACCAAAGCTTATGAAAAAGTCAGAAAGCGAAATAGAACAAAAAACTATTGAGTTACTAAATATGGTAGGACTTAATCCTAAAGAATATCTTTATAGATATCCAGCAGAGTTAAGTGGTGGACAACAACAAAGAGTTGGTGTTGCAAGAGCCTTTGCAGCAGATGCAGAAATAATTTTAATGGATGAGCCATTTAGTGCTTTGGATCCTATTACTAGAACTGAACTTCAAGAACAACTTTTCAATATACAAAAAGAATATAATAAAACAATTGTTTTTGTAACTCATGATATGGATGAAGCAATTAATATTGCAGATATGATTTGCATACTTAAAGATGGAAAAATAATTCAGTATGATACTCCAGAAAATATATTAAAAAATCCAGAAAATGATTATGTTGAGGAGTTTGTAGGAAGAAATAAGATTTGGGCTAAGCCAGAATTTATAAAAGCAGAAGATGTAATGATAAATAATCCAGCTATAGTTTCAATAAAGAGAAATCTTCTTCAAGCAAGGGAAATAATGAGAGACAAGACTGTAGATAGTTTACTTATAGTAGATAAAGAAGGAATATTATTAGGATATGTAACATTATCAGATATACAAAAAAGTGATAATAAATCAATATTAGTTGGTGACATAATGAGACGTTCACCTGAATATGTGACAGAAGATACTAACTTATTAGATTTACTAGAGAAGTTTACAGGATTAAAACGTGGATATTTGCCAGTATGTAATAAAGATGGAAAACTTATGGGGCTTGTAACAAGAAGTACTCTGATTTCAGTATTGAGTAGTCAATATATAGATATTGGAGGGGATAATTAATGAATGATTTTTTTGTAAATTTATATTTAAAGAAAAGTGAAGTTCTCTCACTTTTATTAGAACATATAGAACTCACATTATTAGCAGTTTTAATTGCTGTATTTATTGGTGTACCTTTAGGAATATTTATAACTAACTATAAAAAGCTATCTAAAATTGTAATTGGATTTGCTAATCTAGTACAAGCGATACCGAGTTTAGCTATATTAGGATTTTTGATACCAGTGGTTGGAATAGGTTCTGTACCAGCTATAATTATGGTTGTACTATACTCAATGTTGCCTATTATAAAAAATACTTATACCGGAATCAGTAATATAAATCCAGATATGATAGAAGCTGCTAAGGGTGTCGGTATGACAAAGACTCAAATATTAAAGATAGTAAAAATTCCTTTAGCTATGCCAATGATAATGGCTGGAATAAGAATTTCAGGAGTTACTGCTGTAGGTCTTATGACTATTGCAGCCTTTGTTGGAGCTGGTGGGCTTGGATATCTTGTATTCTCAGGAATTCAGACTGTAGATAATAACTTAATATTATTTGGAGCAATACCAGCAGCAATACTTGCTTTAATAATTGATTATATAACATCTAAAATTGAATATGCTGTAATGCCTAACGGTATAAAAAAATCAGATGGTACTATGAAGGTTAAAAGAGGTAATAAAGGAACAGGTAAAAGAAATAAAATTATAGCATTAGTTACAAGTTTAATTCTGATTGTAATTTTATTCTTCTCAAATAATCCTTTCCAGAAATCAAGTAATAAAATAGTTATAGCATCTAAAAACTTTACAGAACAAATTATTTTAGGTAATATGTTGGAACAATTAATAGAAGCTAAAACTGATATAGATGTGGAAACTAAGCTTAATCTAGGTGGAACTCAAGTTGCTTATTCAGCATTAAAGTCTGGAAGTGTAGATTTATATGTAGAGTATACTGGAACTGCTTATGTTAATTTATTAGATATAAAAGATGGAAATACTAATCCAGATGAAGTATATAGTAAAGCTAATGAATTATTAAAAGAGAATGAAAAAGTACAATTTTTAAAACCTCTTGGATTTAATAATACTTATGCATTAGCTGTTAGAAAAGATACTGCAGAAAAATATAATTTAAAAAGTATTTCAGATCTAAGTGGTATTTCACAAGAATTTTTAATGGGTCCAACTATAGAGTTTGCTAATAGAGAAGATGGTTTATTAGGTTTAAATAAAGCTTATAACCTTACCTTCAGGGAAGTTAAACCAGTAGATGGAGGATTAAGATATACAGCTCTAATGAATAACGAATCTGATGTAATTGATGCATTTACTACAGATGGCCTATTAGATAAATTTGGTCTGAAAGTTTTGGAAGATGATAAAAACTTTTTTCCACCTTATTATGCTGCGCCTTTAATAAGAATGGATACTTTAAAAGAACATCCAGAACTTGAAGAAGTATTAAATTTACTGTCAAATAAAATAACAGATGAAAAAATGAGAAAATTAAATTATGAAGTTGATGTTAATGGCAGAGATCCAAAAGTTGTTGCTAATGAGTTTTTAGTATCAGAAGGATATATAAATTAACGTTTAAATATTATCTTGGGAAAGAAATAATCTAAGAAGAATAATAATGAATTTTTAGATTAATATTTAAATATTATCTTGGGAAAGATTTCGAAAGTAAAAGAAAACTAGAATTAAAACAATCCAAAAGTTGTGTATAAATACTTTTGGATTGTTTTTAATTTTTTATATGATATTTACAATGATTATTTTAAAATATTTATTATATCTTCTGACATTTGTTCAGGTGTAATTCTGTTCTTTTTCATAAGTTCATCTGGAACATAACGATCTAAGAATTCTTTTTTGATACCATAATTTAATACTTTTACATCAGAAGAACCGTAGTATCTAGCGATTCTTTCTCCAAATCCACCTTCTAAAATACCATCTTCAAGAGTAATTACAAGTTTATGTTCTTTTTTCAAAGTTTCAAGTAATTCTTCATCAAGACCAGTTATATATTTTGGATTGATAAGAGTAGCTTCAATACCATTTTCACTTGAAAGTTTTTCAACAAGTGATTGACCAAGTTGATAGAAATCTCCAAGTGCAATTACAGCAACATCTTTTCCTTGTTTTGTTACTTGGTATTTATTCAACTCAGAATAATCTGTATTATCTTCATTTCCACTATTTATTACACCCATTGCTGGAATACGGATAGCCACTGGATGATCTTGTTGATTCATACTCCATTTAAGCATTGCAAAATATTCTTCTTTACATGTTGGTGCAAGATATACTAGGTTAGGAATATTGCTCATCATACCAATATCATATAATCCAAGATGCGTAACATCATTCATTCCATAAACAGATGCTAGAGTTACTAGTATAACTGCTGGATTGTTATTTATACATAAATCTTGTGAAATTTGATCATATGTTCTTTGAAGGAATGTACTATATACTCCATAAACTGGTTTTCCACCATTTGCAGCCATTCCTGAAGCTAAAGCTACAGCATGTTCTTCTGCAATACCAACATCTATAAATTGTCTGCCAGCTTCAGCTCTTCTTTCAGGAGAGAAACCAAGTACTCCTGGAGTTCCTGAAGTAATAACAGCTACAGTTGGGTCTTGTTTCATTTCATTTAATAAATATTTAGCTGTAAGATCACCGTAATCTTCAGCATCACCCATAGGGAATTTAGAATCACCAGTTTCTAGTACAAAAGGCATTCCCCAGTGCCATTGTTCTTTATTAGTTTCAGCAAGTTCAAATCCTTTTCCTTTAATTGTATGAATGTGAATAACTACTGGATGGTCTGTATCTTTAACTTTGTTAAATACGCTTATAAGTTGATCAAAATCGTGTCCGTCATTTACATAATAATAATCTAATCCCATTGACTTGAAGAAGTTACATTCACACTTACCATTTGTATCTCTAAGTTCTTTAAGATTCTTGTATAGACCACCATGATTTTCTGCAATAGACATATCATTATCATTTACAATAATAATCATGTTTGTTCCAGCTTCAGCAGCATTGTTTAAACCTTCATATGCTTCTCCGCCACTTAATGAACCATCACCTATAATAGCAATTATATTATCTTTTTCATCTTTTAAATCTCTTGCTTTAGCTAGCCCACAAGCAAGACTTACTGATGTAGATGTATGACCTATATTAAAAAAGTCGTGTTCGCTTTCGTGTGGATTTGTATAACCAGATACATCATCATATTTTTCAGAGTTAATAAATGCATCTCTTCTTCCAGTAAGCATTTTGTGAATATAACTTTGATGAGAAACATCATAAACAATTTTATCTTGTGGTGAGTTAAATACATGATGTAATGCAACAGTTAGTTCCACAATTCCAAGATTAGGACCAATGTGTCCTCCGTGTTCACTTAACTTCTTAAGAAGTACTTGACGAATTTCCGAACTTAATTCGTTCATTTCATTTATGGATAAATTCTTTACATCTTCTGGTGAATTGATTTTGTCTAAATACATACTTTTATTGTCCTCCTAAAATTATCTTATTTATAGTCTTTTAATTTAGTTTTTGCATTGGTTAGAATATTAGTCTTTTCTATTAAAATTCTTAGTTTATATCTGAAGTATAATACTTGGAGTTAACTTCAAGTCAAGGAAAAAATGAAAATTTATTGTAAAATAAAAAACTAAATTCGTGAGTGCAAGTGTAAAGTCATACTCAGTAACTTTGGTTTTATACCGTTTTGTATGAAATTTACGATCAATATTTAATGTTAAATTAATTTTTATTAAATTATAGATTGAAATAGTTTCTTTATAATAATTCAATTTAAGATTAATAATTTAAAAAACAACCTGTTTTATAAAAAAACAAATAACAAAATAGTAATAAATTTCACTAAGTTATAAAAAGTAAAGAAATATAAATTTATTGATGATATACTTAACTCAAGAAATTCGTTGGTATGAATTTCATAAGGGGATGGGGTGATGAAACTTCAATGAAATCGTTTTTAAAAAGCACATTAGGTTTTGGAATTGCAGCAATAATATTAAATACTCTTTGGGGAGTAATTACAAGCAGGATTGGACTTAAAGGTGGATGGATATGTGGATTTATATTAACAGGTACTTTGTGGTATGTTAATCATTATTTAGGAATCGTTGAAAATAAAAAAGAATCTGCATTTATTGACATGGGATTTGCAGTTGCCATATGTTCATTTAGCAGAGACTTTTTAAAAAGTGGTCTTGAAGGTATAGTTACTTCCGCCCCAACATTTATATGTGTAATAATTGGAGGAACTATAGCTGGAGTTGTTGCAGGAATTATAAAAAGGCATCAAAAGCAGGGGGAATAATATGAATAGTTTTGGAGCACTTACAACAATTTTTGGATCAGCTATCTTTTCATTTGGAGTAATAATGTATTGGGATAAGTTTG
>ERZ772879.1971-NODE-1971-length-13184-cov-15.064361_pt1 | contig 13184 bp, 6 predicted proteins | sample MGYA00580582_ERZ772879 | MGnify/ENA primary metagenome ERZ772879 (study PRJEB29015, sample SAMEA2737682) | human gut metagenome | biome: human gut; feature: human-associated habitat; material: faeces | place: China | collected 2012 ... | reverse complement strand
AGAATGTTGTCGATCTGTTGCAGAATTACACAGCAACCACAATGCTTGCAAACTCTGAGTTTGTGGCACTCTTAAAACAGGCGAATACAGACAGTTCCAAGATGGCGGAAGTTATCGGGGTATCAGAGGCACAGCTTAGATTCGTAACCAATACCGCATCGGGAATGGGACTTATCAAGTGTGGCTCTGTGGTGATTCCGTTTGATAATCAGATTAGCAAGGATACAGACCTTTACAGACTGTATAACACCAATATTCATGAGAAGATTGCAGAACAGAAGAAGTGTGAAATGCAGAACAATGTCGAATAATGCTGATAGAGGTCGCAATTTGCGACCTCAAAGCATAGCCATCCGGGAAGCTGGGTGGCTGTTTTGCATATTGAGTGAAAGAAGGTGAGAACATTGAAGATAAAGAAAGTGGATGACAAACCAATGGTCATTCACACCAAGGAGAAAGCCAAGATTCATGCCCACGAGCCAAAGGGTGCCAAGATTAAAGGCAGCAATATCTATACAGTAGAGAGAGGACCGAAAGTGCATGATGCTAAAGCCAATGAAATGGATAAAAAAGCATCTGCAAAATTGATGCTTCAGAAAAGTACTGATGGAAAGAGTACTTATAGAAAGAGTACCATTCATCAGTCGGAGGCTAAGGATAAAGGTCTTTCTAAGTTTAAGCGTAACATCAGAGAGTCAGGAACTTCAATCAAGACCAAGAATACCAATCTTCACATTGCAGGAAGAACTGGAGCACTTGCAGCCGGGGCAGTAACAGAGCAGGTGGAAGGCGGGCAGGAGGTATCGCAGGCAGCATATCTTGCATATGAAGCAAGCCGCCCTGTTACCGGAACTGCTTCTAAGGGCGCAGCACTTTTCAGGAAAAAGGCGGCAGCCGAGGCAAAGAAGCGTATCAAGAAGGTAGAGGCAGGAAAGAAGCTGGCAAAAAAGACAGCAAAGAAAGCTGCCAAAGATACAGCCAAGGCGGTAGCTAAAGAGACGGCAAAAGAAACAGCCAAGACTACTGCCAAGGTTGCAACAAAAACTGCGACAAAGGCAGCTGCTACAGCGGCAGGAACAGCGGTTGCACCGGGAGTTGGCACGGCAATCGGCATGGCAGCCGGATATGCTGCAGGTGTGTCCATAGAGGTCAAGGATGAAAAGATGACCAACCGGAGCAGGAAGATAAAATTCTTTCTGGATAAGATGAAAGCACAGGAGAATCAGACAGATAGCGTGGCAAAGCTGGTAAAGGATCTGATTGTGCGAAAAGCGATTACCTGGGTAAAGGCAGCTGCACCGATTATCGGATTGGTGCTTTTATTACTTGTTCTTGTAGTTGCCATGATTGCGGTTCCGGTTATAGCGGTGATAGCAATCCTTTACAATTCTCCATTTGCTTTATTTCTGCCACCACTTGAATCAGGAGATACCGTGCAGACAGTAACGAGTGCTTATGTGCAGGAGTTTAACCGGGATGTGAATACGAAAGTGAATGAGCATACCGGATATGACCTTGGAGAGCTTGTATATGTGGATTATGAAGGTATGGAAGAAAACCCAAGCAATTACTATGACATCATGGCAGTCTATATGGTCAAGCATGGTGTCGGAGATACTGCAACAGTCATGAATGATACTTCAAAAGGCTGGCTGCAGGCAGTTGTAAATGATATGTGTTCATACACCACAAGCACAGGAACAAAGGATGTGGAAGAAACAGATGCAGACGGTAATGTAACTACTGTCACGAAGTCGGTTCTGTATGTGAATGTCACACTGAAATCGTACAGAGATATGATTTCGGTCTATGGATTTAATTCTGATCAGGTGGAAATGCTTGAGCAGATCATGAGTCCGGAGTTTATGGGACAGCTTGGATATGCCGGAAGCGGAAGTGGCGGCGGAGGCGGAAGTCCGGGAGTAAGCTCCATGACTGAGGATGAAATCAATGCCATCCTTAGTGGAATTACAGACAGCAGGCAGAAAACAGTCTGCTCCTATGCACTTCACAGAGTTGGCTTCCCATATAGTCAGGATTTAAGAGACAGCGGTAACTATTATGACTGCAGCTCCTTAGCCTATTATTCGTGGAAAGATGCAGGCGTGGATATTAGTTACGGCGGTGCAACCACAGCGGCAGCGGAGGCACAGGGACTGGATGAAGCCGGAAAGACTGTCTCCTTTGATGAGTTACAGCCGGGAGACCTAATCTTTTATAGTTTTACAAGCAACGGAAGATATAAGAACATCAGCCATGTGGCAGTATATGTCGGAAATGGCAAAGTGGTAGAGGCGCTTAATGAAAGTCTTGGTGTGGTCTACAGGGATGTGGCAAGCACAGGAAAGATTGTTGTGATAGGAAGACCATAACAGGAAATTTGCAGAGAGGGCATAGTCCCTCTCTGAGACTGGAGGTAAGAATGGATTTAAAAGATATGATACTGGTAACAGAAAACGACAGGGGAACAGAGACAAATATGCTGATGACTCTGGATGATTATAAGAGTTTTATAGCAGTTGATGATATGTCAGAGCTTGCAGAAAATTTGTTGCAGCTTGGAAGGACACTTGGTGAAGCAGATAACTTCACAGAGTATTACAGGGCAGCAAATGTAACTGTATCTGCGAGATTCTGTCTGGATGATATTCAGCTGGGGCACTTTCTTCAGGGACTTTATAACGATTCCAAAGAATTTCGGTTTGATAAAGAAGCCAGTTCTTCTGAATGTGTTGCAAAGCTTAAGGAGATTGGAATGACCGATAAGGGCTGGGTGGATGATTTTAACCTGCATTATGAAATGGAGAACCGCTCATTTGAAAGGGGACAGACATTTCATAACTTCAATGACCATGATTACATGGTGCTTGAAGCATTATCACCAAGGAATCTCGTGGTGATGGATATGAAGTCAGGTTCTCTTACAATCGCCCTTGGTGCGACAGAGTATAAGCGTTATCCGAAGGATGAGAAGCCTACAAAGGACAATACCACAATCGGGGTATCGTGGGAGCATGGCATTTATCTTGGTTCCACACTCTCAACCACGAATTTCAAGGCATACAAGAGGGAGTATGGCACACCGGAAAAGATAGAGGATATCTATGATTACAGGGCAAAGCTAAAGCAGAAGTTCTATTTTTATCAGGATATGTCAAAGGATGATGATGTGCCAAAGAAACTGCAGAATGATTTCCTTCACCAGATGTATGAGGATTTCGGAACGATTGAAGAGGACTGTTTTTACGACAGGCTGGAAGATGGAAAGTACGATGAAGGCTTTAAGGAAAGACAGGTAAAGGAAGAAAAGAGCCGGTGATGAGATTTTTACAGGAGGCGATATCATATGGAACAGGAATTTGATGTTGAGATAAAAGAAGTGCTTTCACGAGTACAGAAAGTAAAGGCAGAGTCGCTTGACGATGCCATCAATAAGGCAATGGATATGTATTATGCAGAGCAGATAGTCCTTGGAGCAGAGGACATGAAGGGAGTTGATTTTGCGCCTATCAGCGAAGGTCAGCTCCCTTCTTCATTAAAAGAAAACGGAGGAAAAGCAAGATGAAAAGTGATTCAACAACAGTAATTAAGAACATGGAGTTTTTAGTAAAGGAACTTCATAAGGAGTGGGACAGATCGGGTGCTTCTAAGGCATCCGTTATTATTTCCCTTGAGGAAGTAGATGGTATCAATGATAAGTTAAAAGAGATTATCTATCAGACACAGAAGTCAGTCGATGAGGATGAGCTGACCTTTAAACAGAGCATTGCAAAGTCCAAGGAGTGCTATGTGCTTCTTCGTGTGGTGCGTAAGATTGCAAAGAAAAAGGATAAATGCGAAAAACAGGCAATCGACAATGAATTTGCAATCGAGCTGGATAAGGATGAGTTAAAGCTCTTTAAGGGATTGTTTGCAGAGATGTTTAAGTAGAGGAGGACAAAGGTATGGGCGTTGATATGAAGGTCAAAGCGATATACGATTCTGAAATTGGTAACATCACCAGATCAGAAAAGAACTGGAAGGATGTGTTAAAGGTCGCAGGTCAGTTATACCGCTATGAATTTGACAATATCGTTATGATAACAGCTCAGAGACCTCCGGAAAAAAGCACACTCATGGCAGATTATGATACCTGGAAAAAGGTGGGAAGATATGTAAAGCGTGGTGCGAAAGGCTGCGCTATCTTCCCGTCAAGGGCACTGAATCCACGCATGAGGTATATATTTGATATCAGTGATACCGGAGGGAAGAATGTTAAGCTGACATGGGACCTTGAGGGAGAAAATCTTAAAGATTATGTGGATTTTCTCGTATCAGAAGGTCAGATTGAGCAGTACGATAACAGCAACAGGGAGTCTCTAAAAAATATATTAAAACAGTTTACAGGAACAGATGTTTGGCTTATAATAAAAGAAGAGTTCGGAGACCGAATGACCGAGCTCATGCAGCTATCAGGTAGTGTGATAAAGGAAGAAAGTAAGAAACGCAATGGCTTACAGCAGGAAATGGACATGGAGCAGCTTGTATATGCAAGTGTCATGTATGCTGTAGGGACGAGATGCGGATTTGACTTATCTGTGCAAGAACAGGATTTCAGTCAGATCGTAAATATCAAAGACGAAGAGATCATTTACCGTCTTGGTTCCATTGTATGCGATGTCTCCTGTAGTGTTCTTAGAGAATTTAGTCGTAACTTAAAGGCAATCGAGAGCGAAAGGAGAATTGGATATGTTAGAAGAAATGACTTACAAGGAAGTGGACGGACTGCTTTATCCGCAGATAGAGATGCCGGACGAGACGGAGGATCTCACGAAGCTGGGCAAATACGGAAGGATGGCGATGAACTATCTAAAGGAGAACGAGCCGGCAAGATACAAGACGCTGATGAGATTCGGGAAGATGTACGAGAAGATGTCAGCGGTAGAGGAGGAAGCGAACCAGCTGTACGACCAGCTGGAGATGCAGTATCTGGCGAAGCACAAGCCACAGAATCCGTCATCGACAATGGAGATGTGGAAGATAAGAGAGCAGGCGAAGATGCAGGCAGAGGAAGTGGTACTGAATCAGATAGTGATGCGATTCCACTAGAATCAGATGATACAGAACTGAATAGGGAACTTGATGAAATCAATTCATTGGGTGTTAGTAAGGAAGCCGAATATACACAGGCTTCCTTTTTTTTCGACCAGAATGGGCAGGCAAGCATTGGCACCATTCATACTGAGGACGAAAACAATAATCAGTTTATGCGTCAGTTCGAGCAGGACAGAAAAGCTGCATTAGCAGGTAAATACAATTACCTGAATCCCAAAAAGTCTGCAACAGTACCAGGTGAGTATATCAAACAGGTGCTTATGAGAGGTACAGGTTTTATCGGTGGCAAGGGCAGGGTATGCAAGATTTTTGAAACAGAGATTGATGCAGGAACCAGGGCAAAGCGTATCAAAGCAGAATATGGTCAGGGAGGTGCAGGCTGGCCGGTTGACGGACTGGGACTGCACGGATATGACACATTTCATGGGAACGGACTGCGTTTTCAGTGGCGAGATGAGGATGGAGAGGTTGAAGGATATGTTTCATGGAAAGATATCGAAAAAGAGCTTGGTGTCCTTATTCTTACAGGGGAATACCAGCCTGAGACACCTCGTATTGATGAGCTTGCGATGGACGGACTCCGTGAGGATGATGAGGTCATTGATGCCGAATATCGGGAAGTGGAACCGGAAGAGGCAGAATCAGAGATTGATGATTATGCAATACCGGATGAGCCAGAGAGCTATGCTTCTAACCGATCTGTAAAAGTAGCAAATTCGCATGAAGATGCACATGAGGAAAGTAATGAAGCATATGTATCTGCATATGGCATGACACCACAGGAAACTGCCGATGAAGATCGCATGATAACCCAGGCAGAATATGGTGCCGAGATAGAAGCTGAAACATCTGAAAAAGATCCATCAGAGCTTAAGTATATTACACCGATTGATTATGCCAAGCGTATTGCAGAGCTTGATGAAGACCTGCGTGATGCGGCGGAGATTCTTGTAACAGATTGCAGCTGCTACACTCCGTTTAGGGCATTCCTTATGGATGTGGTGCAGTCTGATTTTGCATTTATGCCCAATAAACTTGACCTTATCAGGGATATTGCATTAGGGACAGATAATGCAGAAAGAAAAGCATATTCCAACAATAAGTATGGTCTTGTGGAGTACTCAATCAGAAGCGGATATGTGAAGATCAGCTATAAGAACAGGAATGGTGTGCGTAAAGAAGGTGTTCTCGATTGGCGTGAGTTATATGAAATCTTATCTTATATGGTAAAACAGCCATTTTACTGCGGAGAAGACCAGAAGAAGTATTATCAGGAGACAAAGCAGAAGGCTGACAGGGATAAGATGAATCCGGTCTATAAGAGATTCTTTGATATCGAGGATAGTGTAAAAGCCAATCGTCTTGAAACCAGGGAAAGAGCAATAGCGAATGGCTGGGAAACCAAGATTGATGAGAATGGACATGTGGTTTCAGATGATGCAGTATCAGTATCTGTGGATGATATTCAGGCTGATACAGAATCACAGGAAACTGTAGATTTTACACCAAAGCAGGAACCAGTACAGCAAGTAGAAAGTCTTGAAAATGAGAAGAATGTTGCCGGGCAGACGAAACACAATTTCCACTATAACCTCTGGGAAATGGAAAAAGGCGGTGCTAAGACCAGATACCAGTGGAATATGGATGCAATCCGCACTTTAAAGCAGATTGAATCAGAGAACAGGCTTGCCACACCTGAGGAACAGAAAACTCTGTCGAAGTTTGTCGGATGGGGCGGACTGTCACAGGCATTTGATGAGAATAACGCAGGCTGGAGCAAAGAATATGCAGAGCTGAAAGACCTTTTATCTGATGAGGAATACAGTGCTGCAAGGGCAACAGTAAATAACGCCTTTTATACTTCACCGGAGATTGCCATGTGCATAAATTCGGCACTTGTCCAGTTTGGTTTCAGAGGCGGCAATGTATTAGAGCCATCTATGGGTATCGGTAACTTCTTTGGAAGTATGCCGGCACCAATGCAGAGAAGCAAGCTGTATGGGGTGGAGATTGACAGCATTTCAGGAAGAATTGCAAAGCAGCTTTATCAGAATGCCAATATCAGTATCACAGGATTTGAGAATACCACATATCCGGATAACTTCTTTGATGTGGTTGTCGGAAATGTGCCATTTGGTGATTATAAGGTATTTGATCCAAAGTACAACAAGTATAACTTCCGTATCCACGATTATTTTCTGGCAAAAGCACTTGATCAGGTAAGACCGGGAGGCATGGTTGCAGTAATCACCACAAAGGGAACACTTGATAAGGCAAATCCTACTATCCGAAAGTATCTGGCTGAAAGAGCAGAGCTTGTGGGAGCAGTAAGACTTCCGAATACTGCATTTAAAGATAATGCAGGAACCGAAGTGACAGCAGATATCCTGTTTTTGCAGAAAAGGGAGAGAAAGATTGATATTGAGCCGGACTGGGTACACCTTGGTGTAACTGAGAATGGCATTGCAGTCAACTCTTATTTTGCAGAGCATCCGGAAATGATGCTTGGATCTATGGAATATGACACAAGGATTTACGGACAGGACAGCAGATATACAGTCTGTGTGAATAATGATGAGAACTTCAATATGTATGAGACTCTCAATAAGGCTATCGGTAATATCAAAGCCCAGATGACAGATTTTGAGAGAGTGGCAGATGAGGCGGAGCAGACGGAGGAAGTTATCCCGGCTGATCCGGATGTGAGAAACTACACTTACACATTTTTTGAAGGAAAACTCTATTACAGGGAAAATTCCGAGATGGTAAAAAAAGAAGTATCACAGACTGCCGAGGAGCGAATCCGAAGCCTTGATGAAATCAGACAGATAACAAGAGAGCTGATTGATATCCAGATGGATGGCTGCAGCGAGGAGGAGCTTTCTGATAAGCAGAGACTTCTTAATGTAAAATATGATGCCTTCGTAAAGCAGTATGGAGCCATTACTTCAAAAGCAAACAGAATAGCATTCAGGGATGACAGCGATTATCCACTTCTTTGCAGTCTTGAGGAAGTAAACGAAGATGGGGAGGTGAAAAAAGCGGATATGTTTTATAAGCAGACGATTAAGGCAAAGACAGTCATAGACAGAGTGGAGACCGCTGTGGAAGCATTAAATGTATCCGTCAATGAATTTGGATATGTAAATCTTGCCTATATGCTTTCTATCTATGAGCCGGATATTACAAATGCAAAGGAAGAACTTGCAGAAAAGTCCGGACAGACAGTGGATGAGATAACGCTAAGTGATGATGCATTAGCAGAGATTAGAAGGGCAGTCCTTGTGGAAGAGCTGGACGGACTGGTTTTCCTAAATCCAGACCGCTACAACGAGAACAATCCCGACATCGGCTGGGAGACAGCAGACGAGTATCTTTCGGGAAATGTGAGAGACAAACTTCGTGTAGCAAAGGCTATGGCGGCTGATACAGACAATCCGCAGGCAGAAAGATTTGCAGGAAATGTGGCAGCACTTGAAAAGGTGCAGCCGGAATGGATTGAAGCCTCGGATATTGATGTAAAGATTGGTACGACATGGATTGAGTCACTTGATTATGAGCAGTTTATCTATGAGCTTCTCAATACACCAAGAAGAGCAAGGGCAGTCAGAAGCCAGTTTTACAATACAGGCATTCAGGTACACTTAAATAAGATGAGCATGGAATGGTTCATCGAGAATAAGAGCATGGATAAGCATTCAGTGGCAGCTACTAAGACTTATGGTACAAGCCGCATGGATGCTTATTCTATTTTTGAGGATACGCTGAATCTTAAAACTGTAACAGTAAGGGACAGGATTGATGACGGTGATGGCAAATATCATTACGAAGTCAATAAGAACGAGACAATGCTTGCAAGGGAAAAGCAGAACATGATCAAGGAGAAGTTCAAGGAATGGCTGTTTGCAGAGCCGGAGCGAAGACAGAAATATGTGGAGTATTACAACGAGACATTCAATAACATCCGTCTGCGTGAGTATGACGGAAGTCACTTACAGTTTCCGGGAATGAATCCGGCGATTGAGTTAAAGCCACATCAGAAGAATGCGGTGGCAAGAATCCTTCTTGGAGGAAACACCCTGTTGGCACACTGCGTTGGTGCCGGAAAGTCCTTTGAGATGATGGCTGCCTGTATGGAGCAGAAGAGACTCGGACTTGCCAATAAGACGATCATGGTTGTTCCAAAGCCACTTATCGGTCAGACGGCATCAGAGTTTTTAAGGCTTTATCCGTCAGCAAATATCCTGGTTGCCACAGAGCGTGATTTTGAAAAGAGCCGCAGGAAGCAGTTCGTATCAAGGATTGCAACAGGTGACTATGACTGTATCATCATGTCGCACTCGCAGTTTGAAAAAATCCCGATCTCAGCAGAGAGAAAGGAAAGAATGCTCAATGAGCAGATTGATGAAATCAGCTATGCGATTGATGAGATGAAGGAGCGTAACGGGGAGCGTTGGACTGTAAAACAGATGGAAAGCCAGAAGAAAAAGCTGGAGGAGCAGCTGAAATCCTTATCAGATGAGAGCAGGAAGGATGACCTTATAACCTTTGAGGAACTTGGTGTGGACTCTATCATGGTTGACGAAGCGCACAATTTTAAGAACCTTGCGATTTTTTCCAAGATGAATAATGTGTCAGGTATCAGCAGCAGTGGAGCGAAGAAGTCAACGGATATGCAGCTTAAATGCCAGTATTTGTCTGAGATAAATGATGGCAGAGGCATTGTGTTTGCGACAGGTACGCCAATATCCAATACCATGTGTGAGATGTATGTCATGCAGCTTTACTTACAGAAAGCGGCACTTGAAGAGATGGGGATTTATCACTTTGATTCCTGGGCAGCGAACTTTGGTGAAGTGACAACAGCACTGGAGCTTACTGTAGAGGGAAGCGGTTTCCGTTTTAAAAGCAGATTCAATAAGTTTACGAATCTGCCGGAGCTTATGAATATCTTTCGTGAAGTAGCAGATGTGCAGACCGCAGACATGCTTGACCTTGATGTGCCGGCTCTTCGTGGCGGCAAGCCTATCATAGTGGAGTCAGAGCCTGACTGGTATGTAAAGCAGGTTATGGAAGACTTTGTTGTGAGGGCAGAGCGTATCAGAGGTGGTGGAGTTGATCCAAGTGTGGACAACTTCCTAAAGATTACTCATGAGGCAAGATTACTCGGAACAGATGCAAGGCTGATTGATAAGGACGCACCAAATAATCCAGATGGAAAGCTCAATAAGGTAGCGGAGAATGTATGGAAAGAATATGAGAAAGGAAATGCCAACGGTCATATAGGCTGCCAGCTTATTTTTTCGGATATCGGCACACCGGGACCGGATAAGGATTTTACCATCTACGATTATCTGAAGGAAACACTGATACAGTATGGTATTCCGGCAGAGGAGATAGCATTTATCCATGATGCAAAGACCGACGCACAGAGGGATGCACTATTTAAGGAAATGAGAACAGGTAAGAAAAAAGTGCTTATAGGTTCTACAGATAAATGTGGTACTGGCGTTAATGTTCAGACACATCTGGTTGCAATGCATCATGTGGACTGTCCTTGGAAGCCAAGCTCCATTGAACAGAGGGAAGGACGAGGCATCAGGCAGGGCAACGAAAATGAAGAGGTGGCAATCTATAGATATGTCACCAAAGGAACTTTTGATGCATACAACTGGTCGCTTGTTGAAAATAAGCAGCGATTCATCAGTCAGGTCATGACAAGCAAGGCTGTAAGCCGAAGCTGTGAGGATATCGATGAGGCAACACTTTCCTATGCAGAGATTAAAGCGGTTGCCACAGGCAATCCTTTAATCAAGGAAAAGATGGAGATTGACAATGATGTCCAGAGATTAAAGCTCTTAAAGGCATCCTATGACAATCAGAGATATGGATTGCAGGATAACTTTATGATTAAGTACCCGAAGCTTATTAAGACAGCAACAGAAAAGCTTGCCAATGTAAGAGAAGATGTAAAGGCAAGGGATAAAGAACTGATTGATAATCCGGAATTTGCCATTACCATAGGCAAAGCAACTTACACAGAGCGTGTGGATGGCGGAACGATGATGCTTGAAGCAATCAGCAAATGTAAGACCGGAGAGACAACTGCAATCGGCAAGTTCCATGGATTTGAGCTGCTTGTGGAAAAGAACTTCCTTGGTATCAATTATATGGTGCTTCGTGGAAAGACTGAGTACAAGGCAGAACTTTCCACAAGTCCGGTCGGCAGCATGGTAAAGCTGGAAAACCTGTTCAATGGACTCCATGAGAACATTGATTTCTTAGAAAAGAAGATTGAGCAGTACCAGAATGACCTTGAAGCATCAAAGGCAGAGTATGACAAGCCATTTGCATACAGCAAGGAACTGGAAGAAAAGCTGTCAAGGCAGTGTGAACTGAATGCCCAGCTTGACCTTGAGAACGCAAAGGCTGTGGATGCAGACCTGAGCGGACCGGAGGAAGAAAGAGAAGCTGATGACAGAATGGAATCTGCAGCAATTGTAGCAGAGGATAAAGGTGCTTATCAAGCGGACAGAGAGGGCAGAACACGATAGGAGAGTGAATAATATGAGCATAAGAAAAGTGGTCGCAGGACTACTGATTACAGCAGGGATTGCCATTATGGCAGTCCCTTTTTTCTGGCGGGCAACCGGAGAAAAACAGACAGAACAGCTCATAAGTGAATTTGAGCAGACATTGGGGGATGATTACGATGAAGAAACAGATGTGGAGGAAGAGCAAACCTCCATTAGTAAAGAGGATGAAGCCATTCTTAAAGAAGGCGGTGTTATCGGCATCATTGAGATACCGGGCTTAGATATCAGGTATCCGGTAATGGAAGGAACCACAAGTAAAGTGCTTAATGCCGGGATTGGTCATATAGAAGAGACTGCAGGAATCGGAGAAAGTGGCAACTGTGTGTTATGCGGTCACAATGGCAGCAGATATGGCACATTTTTTACACCACTAAATCAGATTTCCATAGGAGATGGTGTGACAATTATCGACAAAAACGGACAGACTCATATCTATGAAGTAACAGACACAGAGGTGGTAAATCCTTATGACAACAGCATTAAGACACAGGGAGAGGAAAAGGAATTAACTCTTTTTACCTGTTCACAGAAGGGTACTATGCGTTTTGTGGTCAGATGCAGATATAAGGAGGCAGGTGTGGATGAATAAAAGATACCGGTTAGGTGAGATAGAAGAGGCAGTAGCAGAAATGGAAGAGCGAATTGACATCGAGGATGATATTGCTGAGATTGATGATGACTTTCAGATAGTCGTAAGCGGCTGGTCTGTGTATGTCGAAAGCCTGAATCTGACACTCAGACAGGGAATAGCCTGTGTATGGGATGCAGAGGAAGGATTATTTATGCCTGATTTTGATGTGACTATCGTGTATGAGGGGAACATTGAAACACAGGAGTGGCTCTATTACGAGCAGGATGGAATGGTCGTTACACTTGGCAACTGGCTTAATGGCAGATTGTCTTGTGAACAGATAGAACAGCTTTGGTGTGAGCTTATCATACCGGAGCAAAACAAAGAACAAAAAGAAAGCGAGGAATAGCATATGAAGTATTCAATTAAGGTAAACGAAGTAAGGGCAAAAGAGGGCAGCAATATCAAAGGATTTGCAACAGTGGTATTCGGTGATTCATTTAAGATTACCAATATTGCAATCCTTGAGAATAAGGACAAGGGAGAACTTTTCGTATCAATGCCTAGATACCGCTCCAATGAGCGTGATGAAAGCAATGGCGTGATCTATAAGGATGTGTGCAATCCTATCACAGCAGAGTTTCGAGAGGAACTCTATACCAATATTCTTGATGCCTATGCAAGAATCAAGGAACCGGAGAAAGAGGAGACACAGAAGCAGGAGCGTACACAGGAAATGCCGGAGTTTTCAGTAACTGTGACACCTTATGAGAGGGAAGGCAGTAACATCAAGGGACTTGCCCGTATTTACTTTGAAAACAGTTTCATTGTAAATAACATCAATATCGTGCAGGGCAAAGAGAAAATATTTGTATCAATGCCTTCTTATAAGACAAAGCAGGTGGACGAGCAGGGCAAGCCAA
>ERZ772879.1966-NODE-1966-length-13205-cov-2.779392_pt1 | contig 13205 bp, 7 predicted proteins | sample MGYA00580582_ERZ772879 | MGnify/ENA primary metagenome ERZ772879 (study PRJEB29015, sample SAMEA2737682) | human gut metagenome | biome: human gut; feature: human-associated habitat; material: faeces | place: China | collected 2012 ... | reverse complement strand
CCCCTTGTAATGGGATAATAGTCATCTTATAGGGTGCTATTTATCACTTTACAAAATGATTATTGTCACCTTATAAGGGGATGACTACTCGACTGCATAAACTATTATAAATTTCTGTACTGAAAATCTTTAATCTCTGCACTGAAAATCCTTGAATACAATGAGAATTGCTAATTCTTCATCTTATATTCATAGGGAGCCATTCCAACAACTTTTTTAAATAACCGGCTTATTGGAAGTAAAGGCCTGTACACAGCAGATTAGGTAAAGTAGCCGGTTTTTATCAGCGGGAAGATAGTATTATTTAGCTAGATTCTCTATCTTTGCTCGAAAATATACGACTATGATTACCGAAGAACTACAGAAACTTTATCAGTCATATACGGGCGTTCCCGCTGAAAACATAACAGAATTACCGTCTTCCGGTTCCAACCGCCGTTATTTTCGGCTGACGGGTATAGAAACATTGATTGGAGTTTACGGAGCTTCTATCGATGAGAATGAAGCATTTCTTTATATGGCAGGACACTTCCGCAAATGTGGACTGCCTGTTCCCGAAGTGCGCATTGCCTCGGAAGATAAAACCTATTATTTGCAGGAAGATTTGGGCGATACTTTGTTGTTCCATGCCATAGAAAAAGGACGTGCTACCAGTGTCTTTTCAGAAGAGGAAAAAGACTTGCTTCGCAAAACGATTCGTTTGCTTCCTGCCATTCAGTTTGCCGGGGCCGATGGATTTGATTTTTCCCGTTGTTATCCTCAACCGGAGTTCAACCAACGCTCTATTCTGTGGGATTTGAATTACTTCAAATATTGCTTCCTGAAAGCTACCGGTATGGAGTTTCAGGAAGACAAACTGGAAGATGATTTCCAGAAAATGAGTGATGTCTTGCTCCGCAGTTCTTCCGCTACTTTCATGTATCGTGATTTTCAGAGCCGTAATGTGATGATAAAAGACGGCGAACCGTGGTTTATCGACTTTCAGGGTGGACGCAAAGGCCCGTTTTATTATGACATAGCCTCTTTCCTGTGGCAAGCGAAAGCGAAATATCCCGATAGTCTTCGTAAAGAACTGCTGCAAGAGTATATGGAAGCTCTTCGCAAATACCAACCGATTGACGAATCCTATTTTTATAGCCAGCTTCGTCACTTTGTCCTTTTCCGTACGCTGCAAGTGCTGGGAGCCTACGGTTTCCGTGGTTACTTTGAAAAGAAACCGCATTTTATCCAAAGCGTTCCTTATGCCATCGAAAACCTGCGTGAACTGTTGAAAGAAGAATATCCGGAATATCCGTATCTCTGTAACGTTTTGCGGGAGCTTACTGGACTGAAACAATTTACGGACGACCTGAAAAAGCGGCAGCTAACCGTCAAAGTAATGAGCTTTGCCTATAAGAAAGGAATTCCTGATGACTCTACCGGCAATGGAGGAGGTTATGTATTCGACTGCCGTGCCGTGAATAATCCCGGCAAGTATGAGCGTTACAAACCTTTCACCGGACTGGATGAACCTGTAATCACTTTCTTGGAAGAAGATGGCGAAATACTTCGTTTCCTCGATCATGTCTATGCTTTGGTAGATGCCTCCGTGAAACGTTATATGGAACGCGGATTCAGCAATTTGTCCGTCTGCTTCGGTTGCACCGGCGGACAGCATCGTTCTGTTTATTCAGCCCAGCACCTGGCAGAGCACCTGAATCAGAAATTTGGTGTGAAAGTCGAACTGGTGCATCGGGAACAGAATATCGAACATACGTTTGAGGCAACAATCTAAGAAGAGTAAATGTAAAGAAGAAAGTAACCGAAAGAATGAAAGCAATGATATTTGCAGCCGGTTTGGGTAGCCGGCTGAAGCCACTCACCGATACCATGCCGAAGGCTTTGGTTCCCATAGCCGGACATCCGATGTTGGAACATGTGATCTTAAAACTGAAAGCTGCCGGATTCACAGAAATAGTGATTAATATCCATCATTTTGGCGAACAAATACTTGATTTCTTAGAAGCCAATGAGAATTTTGGGCTTATCATACATATTTCCGATGAACGCGATCTGTTGCTCGACACCGGTGGGGGAATTAAGAAAGCCCGTTCTTTCTTTGAAAACTCCGATGAGCCTTTCCTGATACACAATGTCGATATTCTTTCAGACGTGAATCTGAAAGAATTATATGACTACCATTTACGAAGCGGTGCTGTTGCCACTTTACTGGCCAGCCAACGTAAAACCTCCCGCTATCTTCTTTTTGATACAGATAAGAGACTTTGCGGATGGATAAACAAGGATACGGAACAAGTGAAACCGGAAGGTTTTCAGTATGATCCTTCTCTTTATCAGGAATATGCATTCAGTGGTATCCATGTCCTTTCGCCCGCCATTTTTCAATGGATGACCTCTCCCTCATGGGATGGAAAATTCTCTATCATGGATTTCTATCTTGCCACTTGCCGGCAAGTAAACTATGGTGGTTATTTGAAAGAAAAGTTACATCTGATTGATATAGGCAAACCGGAAACATTAGCGAAAGCAACAGACTTTTTATACCAAAATACCAAATAAAGATACTGAAAGAGGCTAAAAAGCCTCTTTCTTGCTATGTAACAAAATATTTAAGTAACTTTGCTTGGATAAACAATCAATATTGTAATACTATACAAATTTTGCTGCATGGAACAGACTTTGGAAAATGGGATAGCTGACAACTTATTGCACAACATCTTTAATGACCTGTCTGTAGGCTTGGAGTTGTATGATAAGGACGGTCTCATGATAGATGTCAATTATTCGCGGTTGAGATCAATGGGGATAAAAGACAAAAAGGATATTCTGGGCTATAATCTATTTAATTACACTAGTTTCTCTGATGAAATCAAAGAACAGGTCAGAAAAGGAGAAACAGTGCGTTTCATGGCAAAATATAATTTTGATGACGTGCGTCATCTTTTTCCTACTAATCTGTCCGGTATAAAATTCTTCGAGATTACCGTTTCTTTCGTACATAATGAAAAGTCGGAAATTACGAATTATATGGTGATTAGTCAGGATGTCACTGAGCGTGTTCTGTGGCAAAACAAATATGATAATCTTTACGAAGAAGCGGTGCGCTCAAAAAAAGAACTTCTTGAGAGCGAACAAAGAATGATCCAATTGATCCGTCAGAATGAGTTGGTATTGAACAATATTAATTCGGGATTGGCATATATTGCGAACGACTATATCGTACAATGGGAGAATATCTCGCTTTGTAGTAAAAGCCTTTCTTATGAGGCTTACAAAAAAGGGGAGCCTTGCTATCTGACAGCCCATAATCGCACCACTCCTTGTGAGAATTGTGTGATGCAACGTGCCCGGAGATCCGGTCAGGTAGAGTCTATCTTGTTTAATCTGGATAACAAGCATGTCATAGAAGTTTTTGCTACTCCCATATTTAATGAACAGGGAGATGTTGACGGTGTCGTGATTCGCGTAGATGATGTTACCGAGCGACAGCACATGATAGGTGAACTTGAAACGGCAAGGAGCCGTGCTGAACAATCCGATAAGTTGAAATCCGCCTTTCTGGCAAATATGAGCCACGAAATCCGTACACCGTTAAATGCTATCGTTGGTTTTTCCGATTTATTGATGGTGACGGAAGATCAAGAAGAAAAAGAAGAATTTATTCAGATTATCAATGCCAACAATGAGTTGCTTTTGAAACTGATTAACGACATACTGGATCTTTCGAAAATAGAAGCCGGCTCGGTAGAACTGAAATACGAAGATTTTGATTTGGCTGTTTATTTCAACGAATTAGCTGCTTCGATGCATCGTCGTGTAGTAAATCCGCAGGTTCGGTTAGTTCCCGTGAATCCTTATGAAACCTGTACCGTTCGTTTGGATAAAAACCGGTTAGCGCAGATTCTCACTAACTTTGTAACTAATGCTATCAAATATACCTCCAAAGGAACTATTGAAATGGGGTATGAGAAGATAGACGAAAATATTCGTCTTTACGTTCGCGATACAGGTATTGGTATACCGGAAGATAAAAAAGACAAGGTGTTCCATCGTTTTGAGAAACTGGATGAATTTGCACAGGGAACCGGACTGGGACTGTCTATTTGTAAAGCCATCGTTGAGGCTTGCAGGGGAGAGATAGGCTTTGAGTCGGAATTTGATAAAGGGTCTTTATTTTGGGCGGTTTTGCCATGCCAGTTCGATTCGGTTGACAGCGAGCCGACTTCTTCACGTCGGAATAATGAGAAGGATGCAGATAAAGAAAATGTTCTTGACTCCGAAGAAACAAAGAAAGTACCTAAAAGAGTACTGGTCGTTGAAGATATTCAAAGTAACTTCTTTTTGGTATCTTCTATCTTGAAAAATAAATGCCAGTTGTTACACGCACCGAATGGACTGGAGGCAGTTGAGATTGTCCGTACCCAACCGGTGGATTTGGTACTGATGGATATGAAGATGCCTGTTATGGACGGGCGTACTGCAACCTCGGAGATCCGGAAGTTCAATGCTGAAATTCCAATTATCGCCCTGACTGCTCATGCCTTTGATGCCGACCGGGTAGCTGCGTTGAAAGCCGGTTGTGATGATTATCTGGTGAAGCCGATCAATGGCGCGAAGTTGATGCAGACTCTGAAAGAGTATGGTTGTTGAAAGGATGGGATTAAAAATGTGCTGATCTGAAAAATGGTATATTCTATTCTTTCTGTTTTTAATATATCAGTCACTTGTTTGTGGTGAAGGAAAAAACGCTCTGCATTTTGGATGAAAGAATGTAGGGTTGTTTGTTGTCTTGGATAATTCCTGTCTAAAAATAAATAATTCCTCTGTATTGCTATCTATATGCTTACTGTTTGCCCGTATGTAGTTTGTTTTATCATTCTTTTTTGGTGCGTATATGATGATGAACTAGCCTATAAACGGGCTTTTCCGAGGGCTTTTATAACTTGGTCGGTGAGTATGGAAGGCTTTCTCGGTGAGGAAGGATGTGTTCCTCACCGAGGAATGGCTTATTGCTCACCGAGGAAAATCATTTATTTCTTTAAAGAAAACGCATATCATCTGAAAATATATGCTGTATTGTGGCAGTAATATGCATATATATGTGATAATATGGATGCTTTTAATTCCGGATTACCATCTTCAATAGTTTTGTTTTCTTTCTTAATCTGAAAAATAGAACATTTCTCTTGTTTGTTTGGAGGAATTGAAAGGGAGACAGCTTACTATAAAAGGCTATAAATCCGTAAAGTTTGGGATTGTTTTTTATGTTTATGGATTTAAATAGTTACCTTTGCTAAAAATAGAATATCATGTCCAAATACGTCAATCCTTTTACTGATATAGGATTTAAAATTATTTTTGGTCAACCGGCCAGTAAGAATTTGCTCATCACTTTGTTGAACGAACTACTTGCAGGTGAACATCATATTACAGAACTTACTTTTCTGGATAAGGAAGATCATGCGGACAATGTGAGTGATAAAGGTATCATTTATGATCTTTATTGCCGTACAGCAAGTGGTGAGTATATTATCGTGGAGATGCAGAATCGTTGGCACAGTAATTTTTTAGATCGTACACTTTATTATGTTTGTCGTGCTGTGAGTCGGCAGATAGAATCTCCTTCTTCAAAAGAAGTCCCTGTCCCTGAAGATCCGATGACTGCAAGAGAACCACTTGTCTCTTATGGAAAGCAGTATAGACTACCTACTATATATGGAATTTTCCTGATGAATTTCAAAGAGGAAAATTTAGAGGCTAAATTCCGTACGGATACGGTTCTTTCCGACCGTGATACAGGGAAGATTGTTAATCCGCATCTCCGGCAGATTTATTTGCAATTTCCTTATTTTACAAAGGATTTGTCGGACTGCCATACATTATATGATAAATTAATTTATGCACTGAAGAATATGAGCAATTGGAATAGAATGCCGGATGCTTTGAAAGAACAAGTGTTTGAACATCTGGCGAGATTGGCAGCAGTTGCCGATCTTTCGGAAGAAAATCGTATCGCTTATGATAAGGCATTAGATCGATATAGAGTCAATCAAATCGTAGAGGAGGATGAACGGCGTAAAAACGAAGAGATGCGGAGAAAAGCGGCTGAAGAAGGGATGAAAGAAGGGATGAAGGAAGGGTTGGAGAAAGGGTTGGAGAAAGGAGAGCAAAAGAAGCAAATTGAAATTGCTCGAAAGATGAGGGAGGACGGAATATCCATTGATACAATTATCAAATACACGGGTCTTCAATCTTCTGATATAGAAAACCTATAATATATCTTCGTAGGAAAATTGTTGTAGTTATATTAGGATAAAATATAAAAGAGGCGGGAATATTCAGGAATGAATACTTCCGCTTTCTTTTTTTGATTCGTAAGATGTCCAACAATGTCTATAATACCGCAATTTGTCGATGAAATGGATGATTTTAGATAAAAATGGAAGAATTATAGTAAAAATAGAACATACATATTTAGTAACCACATCTATATTTGCGTATGGATTTCAGCAAATAAAGTCTGGAATGAGCTTTTTAATCTTTAAAATTTAATAATTTATAAAAATGACTTCTATGAAGAACCTATTAAAAGTTTTTCTGCTATGTTTCATCGCCTTGTTTGCGTTTGCTGCGCAATCTATGGGACAAGGAAAGACCATTACCGGACAGGTAGTGGATGCTCTAAATGAAAGTATGCCTGGTGTCAATGTACAAGTAAAAGGTACTACTAATGGGACAATTACCAACATTGATGGAAAATTCTCCATTTCCGTTCCAAACTCAAAATCAGTGTTGATCTTTACTTTTATCGGTTATTCCAAACAAGAAATAGTGGTTGGAAATCAGACTAAAATTAACGTTCAATTAAAAGAGGATGCACAAAATTTGGATGAAGTAGTTGTTGTTGGTTATGGAACGGCTAAAAAGAGCGATTTAACAGGCGCTACAGCCAGTCTTCGTCCTGATGCGAATGATGCTTCAAAAGCTGTGTCTATTGATGGACTATTACAAGGTAAGATTGCAGGTTTAAATGTAACAGCCTCAATGTCTACTCCGGGGGCTGCTTCTTCTGTTACTATTCGTGGTGCTAATTCATTACGTGGAGATAATCAGCCGTTATATGTGATTGATAATGTGCCGCAAGCATCTACTGGTGAGTTTGCCGAGTCTGCTGTGGGAGGTGGTGACTTCCAAATAGCTCAAGATCCGTTGAGTGCAATAAATCCTAATGATATTGAAGATATTACCGTCTTGAAAGACGCTTCTGCTACTGCGATTTATGGTTCTCGTGGTGCCAATGGCGTAATTCTTATTACAACTAAAAAGGGAAAGGCCGGAAAGGCAAAAGTAAATGTCACAGCGAACTTTACGATAGCTAATGCACGTAACTTGCACGATATGTTAAATTTGGAAGAGTATGCCGATTACACTAATTCTAAATTAGACCAACCGCGATATTATCTGCAACCTAATGGTGAAATGCGTTACGTATTTAGTGGTAATGAATCCGCTTATCAGGCAGATCCGAATAATCCGGAATTATATAAGGTCATTACCTATCGTAACTGGCAAAAAGAGGCATATACATCAGCTTTCTCACAAATTTACTCGGCTTCTGTCAGTGGAGGAACTGCCGGTATGAAATATTATATCTCCGGTAACTTTAAGGATATTAATGGTATCGTAGAAAATACAGGAATAAAACAAGGTGACTTACGTGCTAATTTAACTGCTGAATTATCTAAGAAAGTAACTTTAAATTTGATATTGAGCGGTTCATTGAAGCAGAATGACATGATGACAGGTGGCAATACAACCGGAGGCGTTGCCGGATCTTTGGCTCGTACGGTTCTTGATACAGCTCCTTATATTGTTCCTGATGATGATCCGGGTGCTTTGGAATCAAAAATGAATGTCTTTAGTTGGGTGAATGATTACGATGATATTACGAATGATAAAACATTTAACGGAAGTTTGAATCTGAATTGGAACATTAATAAATATTTCTCGTATAGTCTGCGTGCAGGGGGGAATATAATTGTCAATGACCGTAAACGTTGGTATGGGATTCAGTTACCTCCGGGAGAAAATGTGAAGGGTTTACTGGCAATCAGTAATGTCAATAAGTCTAATTATACAGTGGAAAACCTGTTAAACTTTAATATGGACTTGACTAAGGATTTTCGTCTGTCGGCAACAGCGGGTATCACTTATGATGAATATCATTTTCTGACAGAGAATGTTTCAGGTAATACTTTTTCTATCTATGACTTACGTACTAAAGGATTGTCTAATGCAGGAAAAGTGGATGTAAAACAGCCTATACAAAAAGATTATCAATTACTTTCATATTTAGGACGTGTTAATTTATCTGCTTATGATAAGTACTTGTTGACGGCTTCATTGCGTGCTGACGGATCCAGTAAATTTAAAAAGGGTAATCGTTGGGCATATTTCCCGTCTTTCTCATTAGCATGGCGTATGGAACAGGAAGCTTATATGAAGAGCATTGATTGGCTAAGTCAGTTGAAGGTACGTGTTGGTTATGGTGAGACAGGTAATCAGGGTATTGATCCATATCAGTCTCTATCTATTTATGAAAATAAGGTGGACTATGCTGATGGAGATGGGAATAAACTGACGTCTATGCAAATCAAAAGTCTGCAAAATGAGGGTTTGAAGTGGGAACGTACTTCTTCGTGGAATGTTGGTCTTGACTTTGGTTTCTTTAATGGTCGCTTGAATGGTGCATTTGATTATTACCGTAAAAACACAAAAGATTTGTTGGTTGAACGTGCTTTGCCATATTCCAGTGGATTTGCAACAGTGATGATAAATGAAGGCTCGTTGTTGAATAAAGGTTTTGAGTTTAGTTTAAATGCTGATATCATTCGTAGTAACGGGTGGAAATGGAATGTAGGCGGAAATATCGGTTTCAATAAGACTACGATTGAAAATTTGGGTTTAGAAGTTTCCGATATAGGCTCTTTGAAAGGAGTACGTGGCTATTTAGGTAAGACGATTGGCGATCATTTTGGACCTGCAAATATTTTTATTGAAGGTGAAGCTCCTGGACTATTTTTCGGTTATAAGACACAGGGAATTATTCAGGAAGAAGATGTAGTTGATGGCAAAGTAGGATATATCTCGTCGGATGGTTCTACAAAATATTACACTTCATCTGTTGGAAATGATATGGCAGCTGGTAATATTAAATGTGTGGATGTGAATGAAGATGGTGTCGTAGATGCTAATGATATGGCTGTAATTGGTGATCCGAATCCTGATTTCACCTACGGTTTCCAAACACGTCTGGAATGGAAGAATATCTCTCTTTCTGCTTCCTTTACAGGTGTTTATGGTAATGATATTCTAAATACAAATATTCGTTATGAACAGACTCCTTCCAGGCAGGCTGGAAACTTGAGAAAAGATGCTTATTATAATGCATGGACTCCGGAGAATCGTTCTAATTTATATCCGTCGTCTACTTCAAATGTAAAAGGAGTTGTTTATGATCGTTATATAGAAGATGGAAGTTATTTGCGTTGCTCAGATATTACGTTGAATTATATTTTGCCTAAAGCGTGGATGACTAAGATCGGGTTCCAGAATACCAGCATTTTTGCTTCAGTGAAGAATGCATTTGTTATTACCAATTATAGTGGATATGATCCGGAAGTAAATAGCTTTGCATTTGATGGCCTGCGTCGGGGTATTGATATGAATGCTTTTCCAAATATGCGTTCTTTTGTGTTTGGCTTGAATGTAACCTTTTAATTTACAATAAATGATTATGAAAATGAAAAAATTAACCTATATATTATTATTGGCAAGCTGCTTATTGTTGGCTTCTTGTGAATCGTGGTTAGATGAAGATCCGCAATATACTTTGAATACACAAATTCAGTTTTCTACTTCTGAAAAGGCGCGTGCAGCATTATATGGATGCTATGGTTATTTTGCATTGACTAGTGGAGGATATGGTCAGCATTGGCAAGAAGTTCCTGTACGATATAGTGGTTTCGGATGGGCTCAAACTAATGGAAATACAAATGATATGTGTGGATGGCTGCAATGTGACTATACAGATGATCTGTTGACAAATGCATGGTATGTAATGTATAAAGTGATTAATGAAACGAATGCATTTATAGCCAATGTGGAAAGCACTTCTTTAGAGGATAAAGACGAAATGGCTGCAGAGGCTCGTTTCTTGCGTGCTTTATCTTATTATAACCTTGCAATATGTTGGGGAGATGTACCCTTGAAGACAACTCCTTCTTCTCATGACGGCGTAGCTGTACCTCGTTCCTCGCGTTTAGAGGTGTTGGATGTTGTACGAAGTGACTTGGAATTTGCTTCAAAATATTTGCCGGAAACGAATTCTGATGGATTTCCAACGAAATGGACTGCAGAAGCATATTTAGGTAAGTTGTATCATACTTTAGGTTGTTTGGGTGATGCTACAGCTTGGGAAAAAGCAAAGACCTATTTTGAAGGAGTGAAAGGTAAATATGATCTGGAATCGAAATTTTCTAATTTATTTGTTGATAAGATTAAAGGTTCTAAAGAGTCTATATTTCAACTGGGATTTCAAGTGAATGGTGACTTGTCTTCTTTTAACAGAGGATCTTGGGTGTTTAATCCTGCTGCATCATCGTATGGTAAGAGCTTTCATAGAGTGAAGTGTACGAAAGCATTTTATGATTTCTTTGCGGGAACCTATTGGGGAGATCCTCGTATTGAGACTACATTTATGGCAAAATGGAGAAAATGTACAAACAATGTCGGACCTGTAGCTCAAGTAGAGCCTGTACCGTCTGCCCGTGACTCTACTTATGAATATCCTTATTTCACTTATGATAGCGGTATAAAACCTGCAGGTTGGAAAAATAACAAGTTGTTAGTTGGTAGAATTCCTTATGAGTTATTGACTAATAAAGAGAATCCGAGTGCGGATGAAATTTTGGCTATCACAAATGATGAAACCAAATTTGATGAGAAATATCGCAAAGGATTGAAGGATTTTTTGAATGTATGTACTGCGGCGGGTAGGACAGGAGAAAGAGCAGCATGGCCTCATTTTGCAAAAGCTTTTGATATGAATATGGCCGGTATTGCCAGTCATAAGAATCTAATTTTATATCGTTATGCAGATTTATTATTGATGTTGGCTGATGTCTATAATGAATTGGATAGAAAAGACGATGCAATTAATACAGCAGATATCGTGTTGGCACGTGCACGTAAGTCAGGAATTAAGGTTTCGGCACAACCAGCCAAATGGGAATCAACATTAACAAAGGAGCAAGTACGTGAAAAGATATTCTTTGAAAGACTTTTTGAAGGTGCCGGTGAAACTGAAATGTATCAAATGATGCGTTTACGTGGAACTGAATATTTGAAAAAAGCACTTACTGTGAATAATAATCACTCAATAACTAAAAAGTGGCAGGAGAATAATCCCAATGCAACGGGAGTCTGGGGTGAACGTATTTACAATAATGGAAGTTTGAATGATGAGACTTTCTTGAAAAAGAATTTGTTGTTCCCTATTCCGCGTGATGAAATGAATACTAATATAGCTATTACAAAAAATAACTTCGGCTATTAAAAATAGTAGTTATAATAGGTTGTTTTAGATTTCCCGAATGCAGAGGAGGAGTGTTTCTGCTTTTCATTCGGGTTTTCTTTATATAAATAGAAATCATTGTATATATTTTCTTGGATTTGCTGGATTGGAAATGAGTTGTAAATAGTGTTTTTGCCATTTTTCCTTCTGAAACAGACAAAAATGGAGAATATTGGAAATTAATTGGTTATTTGTGAACATGGATTTTGTTGACGGGGCTCTACCTTTGTCACTACAATCTAATATAAAGTTGTTTTATGGAAAAATTGCAACCAAACTTATTCTTTCCTTTTGCAGGAATAGCTGCCGTAGCTTCCCTTGCTTCCTGCTCAAACAAGCAAAAGTCTGCGGAGCAACTCCCTTTGAATATCGTCTACATTATGACAGACGACCACACAGCTCAAATGATGAGCTGTTACGACACACGCTACATGGAAACACCGAATCTTGACCGCATTGCTGCCGACGGTGTACGTTTTACCCAAAGCTTTGTTGCCAATTCTTTAAGCGGCCCCAGCCGTGCCTGCATGATAACGGGCAAACATAGTTGTGCCAATAAATTCTATGATAATACCACTTGCGTTTTCGACAGTTCTCAACAAACTTTTCCGAAGCTGTTGCAGAAAATCGGTTATCAGACAGCATTGGTGGGTAAATGGCATCTTGAAAGCTTGCCTTCCGGCTTTGATTACTGGCAGATTGTTCCCGGACAAGGAGACTACTACAACCCGGATTTCATCACACAAAACAATGACACTATTCAAAAACATGGATACATCACGAATCTTATTACCGATGACGCCATTGACTGGATAGAAAACAAACGCAATCCGGAAAAACCTTTCTGCCTTTTGATTCACCACAAGGCAATTCACCGTAATTGGTTGGCGGATACTTGCAATCTGGCTTTGTACGAAGATAAAACCTTTCCGCTACCGGATAATTTCTTTGACGATTATGAAGGACGTCCCGCCGCTGCCGCGCAAGAGATGAGCATTGTGAAGGACATGGACATGATTTATGACCTCAAAATGCTTCGTCCCGACAAAAAGACCCGTCTGAAATCCTTATATGAGAAATATATCGGTCGTATGGATGAAGCACAACGTGCTGCATGGGACAAATTCTACACCCCAATAATAGACGACTTCTATAAACAGAACCTGCAAGGCAAGGAACTAGCCAACTGGAAATTCCAGCGTTATATGCGCGATTATATGAAGACGGTGAAGTCGCTGGACGACAATGTAGGTCGTGTACTCGACTACCTGAAAGAGAAAGGATTACTGGATAACACATTTGTTGTCTATACTTCCGACCAAGGATTCTACATGGGCGAACACGGTTGGTTTGATAAACGTTTCATGTACGAAGAATCCATGCGTACACCGCTTATCATGCGTCTGCCGAAAGGATTCGACCGCAGGGGAGACATCACTGAAATGGTGCAGAACATCGACTATGCACCTACCTTCCTCGAATTGGCAGGAGCAGAGATTCCTTCTGATATCCAAGGTGTATCCCTCGTTCCTTTACTGAAAGACGAACATCCGAAAGACTGGCGGAAAGC
>ERZ772879.1965-NODE-1965-length-13210-cov-3.821361_pt1 | contig 13210 bp, 12 predicted proteins | sample MGYA00580582_ERZ772879 | MGnify/ENA primary metagenome ERZ772879 (study PRJEB29015, sample SAMEA2737682) | human gut metagenome | biome: human gut; feature: human-associated habitat; material: faeces | place: China | collected 2012 ... | reverse complement strand
CAGTAATCTGAAAAAGGAAACGCTGGTAGAAAGAATAAGGTATCAGGGATAGCAAGTAATATGTAATGAACTAGGTCTTAACGAAGAGGAGAAATAGATAACTTCCAATTGTATGTATGGTAAGGATTCAATTGATGACGAGAAAGTAAGCAGGCAGAAACAATTTGACCGGTTCTGTTATTACTTAGGTTGGGTAAAACAGTTTCTGGACAAAAAGGCTGCATAGGCAGCTGGCATCCTGTAGATAATATGCTACGGGATGTATACATATATTACGGGACTTCATTCATAAGAGTGGAGTCTTTTTGTTTTATTCTTTCATCTTGGAAATAGTTTTGGTTGAACAGAGGTTGGAATGATGATAAGATTTTGTTGGGACAATAGTGAACGCATGCGTTCACATTTTATAACTAAGAAGTAATGTATTGGGCGTGGATTGGGACAACGAAAGCACAGATGAGACGGTTGTTCGTCCCAACTAAAATAAAAGCAGGATGAATGCAGAGGGTATTTTTGAATCCACAGATAAAGAAAAAGTGCGGAGTTGAGGTTGGAAAAATACTTTTTTACAAAGGAGAAAAATTAAATGAATATTACAGTATATCTTGGTGCAAATGAAGGTAACAATCCGTCGTTAAAAAGGGCAGTCAAAGAACTGGGAACCTGGATTGGAAAAAGTGGCAACGCACTTATTTACGGAGGCTCTAAAAGTGGTTTGATGGGAGCATTAGCCGATAGTGTATTGAATGCAGGCGGCAATGTTACGGGTGTTGAGCCACAATTTTTTATTGAAAATGAATTTCAGCACGAAGGAATTACAAAACTGATCGTAACTAAGGATATGTCGGAACGAAAAAACAAAATGATTGAACTTGGCAATGCATTTATTGCATTTCCTGGAGGAACAGGTACTTTGGAAGAAATAACTGAGATTATGTCAAAAGTATCACTGAAGCAGTTAAATGCACCGTGCATTGTATATAATCTTAATGGTTACTATGATAGCTTAAAAGCAATGCTTAAACATATGATTGACATGGGATTGTCATCAGAGGAAAGACAAAAAGGAATATATTTTGCAGAAAGCCTGGAGCAAATAACAGACATTTTATGCTCTTTGAAAGAGGATTAGCAGAAACCAGATTCAAATATTGGGATAGAAATAAAAGCAACAGCAACGGATTCTTTAAGTCCCTTCCGATCTAAATCATAGAAAGGAAGGGGGAAGTGCATATGTACTTATCGGTACTCAACAATATCAGTGAATGGCTTCCGTGGTCTTTTAGCTGGAGCTTCATTTGCAAATCCAACAGCAACAATTCCGGTTAACTGGTTGTCTGTTTTGATAAAATCTACAAGTTCCTTATACGCAAAACACGTATTTGCAATCCATAATGTACCTAATCCATGTTCTGTTGCTGTCAATATCATGTTTTCAATAGCAGCGCCTATGGATAGTGAATCGCAAATTTCCACGATGCGTTTTTCATTTTCAATACCTTCAAATGGAGTTTTCTGATTTGTGTTAAGCACTGCTATAAGACATGGCGCCTCTTCCATAATTCTGACAGTATTCTCAGCATCTGGTATGGCAAACGCCCATTCTTTCATAAGTGCATGCGTGATTTTTTCTGAATTTATGCCCTGGCGCATAACATCAACCAATTTCTCTTTTTCTTTGCCTTGATATACAATAAACTTCCAAGGCTGCCTGTTTTTGGCAGACGGAGCAAGAGTCGCACTATATATCATATCTTCAATTAATTCCTTGTTAATCTTATCCGCTTTATATTTTCTTATACTGCTTCTGTTCTCAATTTCCTGAATCATAGATATCCTCCTGCAATTTATCATCTCTACGCCTTTTGGCAATATCTACATTATAGCCTCTGAACTATCTTTTTTCCACCCAGTATCACTTGCTGTTTCCATGAGTTTTGTGTGAAAAGATACACTATATGACTTAAGTCTATAGTATACTTAAACAGTATGAAACTATTGAGAAAGGTGATGAGTAAAAATGTGTAAAAAAGATGAGTTGCTGCAATATGTGATACAGGATATAAATAGCATTTACAGTGACTATTCCTTGCAGAAAAGCACCAAAAGGTGCTTTTCTGGTGAAGGATGAACATACAATGTAGTCCGTTACAAGATTTAGATTTCCTTTAAGTCCAACGTGTCTCGAAAGATAGAGATGCTCCGGTTCAAGATTCCGTTCATATAAGCAATCGCAGTTCCATAGTTTGTCATAGGAATGTGTGCATCTTCGGCACATTTTAGACGATATTTCATTTCTCGTTCATTTAACATACAGCCTCCGCAGTGGATAATGAGCTGATATTCGGAAAGATTCAGCGGAAATTCAGTTCCGCTTGTAAATTCAAATTCAAAATCTTTTCCGGTGTATCGGCGAATCAGATTTGGAAGTTTGACTGTTCCGATATCACCACATTGGCGGTGATGTGTACATCCTTCGCTGATCAGAATTTTGTCACCTTTTTTTAATTTGTCCAGTGTATATGCGCCATGCACTACTGTTTTCAGATTTCCTTTATATCTTGCAAATAGTATGGAAAATGAAGTTAATGGTACATGTTCAGGAACAATGGCAGATACTTGTTTGAAGGCCTGACTGTCTGTGATGACCAGGTCTGGATCGCGACCGAGTTTTTTTAATGTATCAGCCAGTTCTGTTTCTCTTACAACAATGGAAACGGCACCGGACTCCAGAATATCACGGATAGTTTGTTGCTGTGGAAGAATCAGTCTGCCTTTTGGTGCAGCAGAATCGATTGGCACAACAAGAACAATCAGGTCCATTGGCCGGATCAGGTCGCGTACGATATATCGGTCATTATCAGAAGAAGGAATGAGCTTTCCGATTAATTCCTTCAGTTCCTGGATATTGCTGTGGTCCTGTGCACTGACCCACAAAATATGTTCAGAAGGAATTTGGCAGGATTCGGCAATAGAATCAGACTGGTTGCCTAGACAGACTTTGGAGACGGCCAGATCTGCTTTATTCAATACAACAATATAAGGAATCTTCTTATCCTGAATGCGGGTAAGAATTTTTTTATCTTCTTCAGTCATACCGACAGTCCCGTCTATAACAAGAATTGCGATGTCGGTTTTATTCAACATCTGATAAGCTTTCTGAATGCGCAGTTCTCCCAAAATATCTGCATCATCATCAAGTCCCGGAGTATCGATGATGACGACTGGACCCAAAGGTAAAAGCTCCATAGATTTTAAGACAGGATCTGTCGTTGTTCCTTTGATATCAGACACAATGGCAAGATTCTGCCCGGTTAATGCATTGATAACGCTGGATTTTCCAGCATTTCGTTTTCCAAAGATACCGATATGAAGCCGCTCGGCAGACGGTGTATTATTTAAGCTCATAATGGAACTCCTTATAACAAAGAATGTGCCAAAGCACATTCTTGAATAGATATAAAATAGTGACGTTGTAAATGATTTTGTACGTGTGTTCAACTTTAAATATTGAATGAGTCTCCTCTGGAAGTCACCACCTGGTATCCGACAGATGCCATGCGGCGTTCCAGACAGTGCCGGCATTGTGCCGATTCGTCACCGGTACAGATTTTATTATCGTAGAGCAGATAATCCTTTCGCACTTCTGTTGGTGACAGGTTCGGCATGACAACATTTGCACCTGCAAGGATTCCAAGCTCACGGCCTTTCGGGTGAATGGTTCCAAGCGCGGTTGTAGCCGGAAGTAGGACTTTTGGCAGCATCAGCCGAATCAGGCCAAGCATAAAGAGCGTAAGCTCTAGTGTACCGGCAGGCTGGTCTGCAAATGGCGTATCATGATGCGGAATGAAAGGTCCGATTCCTACCATATGTGGATTGAGTTCTTTTAAAAACTGCATATCTTCCGCCAGATATTCCGGTGTCTGAAAGGGAGCACCCACCATAAATCCGGTTCCGACCTGATATCCGATATCTTTCAAATCCCAGAGACACTGCTGTCTGTGAGCAGCACTTAAGATTGGCGGGGGGAGCTTAGCGTAATGTTCAGGATTGTAAGTCTCATGGCGCAAGAGATAACGGTCTGCGCCAGCATCAAAGAATGCCTGATAACTGTCTTTTTTCCACTCTCCAATGGAAAGAGTGATCGCACATTGTGGAAAATGTTCTCGGATTCGTCTGACAATGTGGATAATCCTCTCTTCTGTAAAATATCCATCTTCTCCACCTTGCAGGACAAATGTGCGAAATCCCAGATCATAGCCTTCCTGGCAGCAGCGAAGAATGGTATCCTCGTCCAGACGATACCGGTGTGCTGCTGCATTACTTTTTCGAATACCACAATAGAGGCAATCGTTTCGACAATAGTTTGTAAACTCGATTAGACCACGGACATAAACGTCATGCCCATAGTATTTGTGACGTTCTTCTCTGGAAAGTTCGAAAAGGTACTCGGAAAGTTCCGGTGTGCGATTCTTAATCAGTTCGGTCCACTCTTCAAGTGAAAGTTCCTGATTTTTATGTAATTTGTCAATAAGTTCCTTCGGTCCGGTCATAGTACCTCCTGCATGTAATTACCATATTTGTAAAAACTGCCACATAGCTGGTGTGGGTTGATAAAGAATGCTTCTGCAACGTTATTTTCCACCATCTTGTAGCAGCATAAAAGTTTATTTCAAAGTCTATTTATTTTTCTGTGCTTCCAGATAATCATTCAACTCAGAATTCAGGATATCTGTAATAAACATATGTCCCGGTGCATGTGTGATTACGATTGGAAGTTTTGCATTTTCGATGGCAGCCTGAGGTGTAACGCCACATGGCCAGAATACAGGGATTTCACCTTCGTAAATGTCAACGGCTTCGCCGTAATCCGGTTTCATGACATCCATAACACCGATTTCTTCCGGATTGCCCATCTGTACCGGAGCACCGTGTACATTTGGCATCTTCACTGTAATATCATAAGCTTTCTGTGCATTTTCCGGAGTCATCGGGCGCATGGAGCATACCATAGGACCGGAAAATGGTCCAACAGGAACGGTTTGGATATTCGTCTTAAACATTGGTACGTTACGTCCCTGGGAAATGTGACGGATTTCGATTCCTTCTTTGATCAATGTCTCTTCAAAAGAGAAAGAGCAGCCAATCAGGAAGCCGACATAGCCTTCTTTCCAATAAGAAGATACGTCAGTCAGTTCTTTTGTAAATATGCCGTTTTCGTAGATACGGTATCTTGGAATATCAGTGCAGATATTACCGCCTTCGCCCATGGCGTGTGTGTCGGGTGTTCCTTTGATGATTTCAAGAATCGGACAAGGAAATGGATTCTTTTTTGCAAATTCTTCGAAATCTGCTGCGTATTCCGGAGGCAGGATTACAAGGTTTGCCTGTGCGTAACCACGGCACATTCCTGCGGTCGGGAAGTCAATAACTCCATCTCGGCAGAGTGCCCGAACCTCTGCTGGTGTTTTGTCTACATAAGGTGTGATGTCAAATGCCATGATGATAGTCTCCTTTCAGTTTTGCAAAATTATTATATCAGCTGGGAGATGACTCCCACTATAGGTGGTGAGAAACAAGCTGGTATCAGTGGTGGGAGTCAATCCCCCCAGCTGATATAGCCTCCGGCAGGATTGCAGAGGTGTGCAGTAGAAGTATGTCATGCAATTGCATGACGCGCACCTCGCAGCAAGAATGCCGAAGCATTCTTGAATATAAAAATAAAGAATCGGATGAAGAGAAAGGTGAAAAACTATGGCAGAGAATAGATATGAATTAAACAAGCAGTTAGCGCAGATGTTAAAAGGCGGAGTTATCATGGACGTAACAACACCGGAGCAGGCAAAAATCGCAGAGGCAGCAGGTGCTTGTGCAGTTATGGCGCTGGAGAGAATTCCTGCAGATATTCGTGCAGCAGGCGGGGTATCCCGTATGAGTGATCCGAAGATGATCCGCGGAATCCAGGAGGCCGTATCAATTCCGGTCATGGCAAAATGCAGAATCGGACATTTTGTGGAGGCACAGATTCTGGAAGCAATTGAGATTGACTATATCGATGAGAGTGAAGTCCTTTCACCTGCAGATGATGTATATCACATCAACAAGAGAGACTTTAAAGTGCCATTCGTATGTGGGGCAAGAGATCTTGGAGAGGCACTTCGAAGAATTGCTGAGGGAGCTTCTATGATCCGTACAAAGGGTGAGCCGGGAACAGGAGACGTTGTACAGGCTGTCCGCCATATGCGTGTGATGAATGCTGAAATCCGCAGAATTCAGAGCTTAAGAGAGGACGAGCTCTTTGAGGCGGCAAAGCAGCTTCAGGTTCCGGTTGAACTGGTAGAATATGTTCATGAGAATGGAAAGCTTCCGGTTGTAAACTTTGCAGCAGGAGGAGTTGCAACTCCGGCAGACGCAGCACTGATGATGCAGCTTGGAGCAGAAGGAGTGTTCGTAGGATCTGGAATTTTCAAATCTGGTGATCCTGCAAAACGTGCCGCAGCAATTGTAAAAGCAGTAACTAATTATACAGATGCAAAACTGATCGCAGAACTTTCCACAGATCTTGGTGAGGCAATGGTCGGAATCAATGAACAGGAGATTGAGCTTCTGATGGCAGAGAGGGGCAAATAAGATGACCGTAGCAGTACTGGCACTTCAGGGAGCGTTTCTGGAACATGAACAGATGCTTAAGAAACTTGGAGCAGATTATTTTGAAATCCGTCAGAAAAAAGATCTGGACAGACCGTTCGATGCACTGATTCTTCCGGGCGGTGAGAGTACGGTGATGAGAAAACTGTTACTGGAACTTGACATTTACGATGCTTTAAAAGAGAAAATCATGTCAGGTCTGCCAGTTTTTGGAACCTGTGCGGGACTGATCCTTCTGGCAGATGAAGTGGAAGCAGGAGTTCCGTGTTTTGGTACTATGAATATTACGGCAAAGCGTAATGCATATGGAAGACAGCTTGGAAGCTTTCATACAGATGCAGAGTTTGATGGACTTGGTCAGGTGCCGATGACATTTATCCGGGCACCATATATTGCCCAGGCAGGGGAAGGTGTTGAGATTCTGGCTGAAGTAGATGGTAAAATTGTGGCTGCCAGACAGGGACGACAGCTCGTGACAGCATTTCACCCGGAACTGGACGGGGATACGAGAATACATGAATATTTTCTGAATATGTAAGAAAATGTGATGCTATATTTTTAAACGGCGATTTATTTGATCGCCGTTTAAAAAAATACATGCCTCATATATTTGCTTGATAAAATCGCTGCAACACATATTATTTAGAGTATTCTGCGTACGGTTTCAATGGGCAATTTTAACATTTCTGCAACTTTTTCAGCATTGCCTACATTTTCGTATAAATTTTTTACCAACTGTTCCGTTACCCGCTCTGTTACTTGCTCCGTTACCTGTTCTGTTACTTGCTCTGTCACCTGTTCTGTTACTCGTTCCGTCACTTGCTCTTCCAGTTCCTGAAATTCTTCTGCCATTAATTCTTTTAGTGCCTCACACATACTAGGTTTCGCCTCCTTTATTGCCTCCCAGTTAGCTCTTGTTATTACTTCCATTGCTGCCTGATACAACTTTGAATTCTTTTTTTCTTCATATTCTTTTAGAATCGCTTCAATCTCACTTTGATTCTTAATATTGCTTCTCAAGCTGCCAAGCCATCGGTTCTCTTCCAGATTCAATTCTTTTGTAATCAATAATTGAATTGGAATTGCATCACCAACAAAATAATATATCCCTGGCTCTTCTTTTTTTATTTGCAACTTTCGAACTTTTTCCAAATGCTGTATCAGATTTCTCGGATAATGGTTACATATAAATGTTATAGTCAGTTCTTCCGGTGAAATCTCACATACATGTTCAGTATCCGACTGATAAAAGCAACAATACCCATATACTTTATAAAAATCATTAATTGTCAGATAATCCTCCGGACTTTTATATTCCACAATGTTATGCTTTCGAAATATTCTCCCTATATTTTTCTGGATTTTCTCATTGTCATGAACTTTTATTACAAGTTCATCAATCTGCATGGGTTTCTTTGATAACAAATGTTCCGATTCAAATATTATTTTATCTGCTTCATCTTCGAACTCAATCTGAAGTGAAGCCGTGAATGCCGGATGCCATTCTATCGTCTTTCTCTTTTGTTCCATCCATTTCTCCTTTCATTATAAAGTTTTCGATTCATCTTTGCAATAGGATATCTATGCCTACAGTTACATTTCTCTTCATATCGGATAGCAGTTTCGAACATGAAACACCGAAATGAGATGTCTTACGACTTAGAACTTTGAAAGAGTTGCAGATTGCTTCTCTTAAAGTGGTTATAGATTATCACGAAATGTGCGGACAATCAATTAATTTTATAGAATTTATAAAAACTTAAAGTATTTATAAATGGATGATGGAAAGGTGGAAAAAATATAAAACATATAAAACATAGTTGACAAGTTTGAAATGTGGTGCTATATTAATACCAACGACAAATACATACCACATTGATAGGAAAGGTAGGAAGATATCATGGCAAAGATTTACAACGGAACAATTGACTTAATTGGAAATACACCACTGGTTGAGGTTAAGAATATTGAAAAAGAATTAGGACTGGAAGCAAGAGTACTTGTAAAGCTTGAGTATTTTAATCCGGCCGGAAGTGTGAAGGACAGAATTGCAAAAGGTATGATTGAAGATGCAGAGGAAAAAGGACTTCTGAAAGAAGGATCCGTGATCATCGAGCCTACATCTGGTAATACCGGAATCGGTCTTGCGGCAATCGCAGCAGCTAAGGGATACAGAATTATCCTGACAATGCCTGAGACTATGAGTGTTGAAAGAAGAAATATCCTGAAAGCATACGGAGCAGAGATTGTGCTGACAGAAGGGGCAAGAGGAATGAAAGGTGCCATCGCAAAAGCAGATGAACTTGAAAAAGAAATTCCGAACAGTTTTATTCCGGGACAGTTTGTGAACCCGGCAAACCCAGCAGCACACAGAGCAACAACAGGACCGGAGATCTGGAATGATACAGACGGAGATGTGGATATCTTTATCGCAGGAGTTGGTACAGGTGGAACACTGACTGGAGTTGGAGAGTATCTGAAAGAAAAGAAACCAGATGTTAAAATTGTAGCACTTGAGCCTGCAACATCACCGGTACTTTCAGAAGGTAAGAGTGGAGCACACAAGATCCAGGGAATCGGAGCAGGATTCGTTCCAGATGTACTGAATACAAAAGTATATGATGAGATAATTACAGTTGAGAATGACGATGCATTTGCTACAGGAAAACTTCTTGCAAAACACGAAGGAGTTCTGGTAGGTATTTCATCAGGAGCAGCTCTCTGGGCAGCAATTGATTATGCAAAACGTCCGGAAAATAAAGGTAAAACTATTGTAGCATTACTTCCGGATAATGGAGACAGATATTATTCAACCCCTCTGTTCGCTGAGTAAGATTAAAAAAGAGAGTGAATAGATATTGACGTAGGACAGCAGGCAAAAGCCGGCTGTCTGATACGTTAAACTAGAGGAGAGAAGATTATGAAACTTTCGATGAAGAGCAGATATGGCCTGCGGGCATTAATTGATCTTTCAGTAAATTCTAAAAATGAGCAGGTAGCATTGGGGGGCATCGCGGAGAGAAATAATATCTCTCCACAGTATCTGGAACAGGTATTTGCGAGCCTTAGAAAAGCAGGAATTGTCAAGAGTATAAAAGGATCCCAGGGCGGATACTTTTTAAATAAACCCGCAGAACAGATTACAATTTCAGAGGTGATCGAAGCCCTGGAAGGTGATTATAGAATCGAGGCTGAAGATGTGCCGGAAGACTGTGACTATAAAGCAGCACCGGAGGCAATACAAAAACTGGTCATAGACAAGGTGAATTACGAACTGGAGAAGATATTGACAGGCATTACACTTTATGATCTGGAAAAAGAGTACCAGACATATGTAGACTATGGACAGGATATGTATTATATCTAAAGATTGAAATTTGTTTCTTATGCAACAGATTAGTTTTTTATTCATGGTGGATGCGAAAGGTATCCGTCAGTTTTTCTAAAGGAGACAGGCATGAAAAATCCATTACATTATCAGTTTTCAGAATATGACTGCGGACCGACATCTATGCAGAATGCCATCAGTTTTTTATTCGAACGAGAGGAAATTCCACCGGAAGTCTTGCGCAACATTATGCTATATTGTCTGGACTGCTATAGCAGTGAAGGAGTTCCCGGAAAAAGTGGAACGTCCTGCGCTGCCATGATGTTTCTGTCGAACTGGCTGAACAGCATGGGGGATCTTGGGATTCTCCCTGTAAAAAGCCGTTATCTGTCCGGAAAAGAAGTGTATCTTGGAAATGAAAGCTATGTTAATGACGCTCTCAGAAGAGGAGGCGCTGTTGTGCTGCGTCTGTTTTCTGATGAGTGGCACTATGTTCTCCTTACAGGCGAAGAGGGGGAACATGTCTACATGTTTGATCCGTATTATGACCAGGAAGGATATGGTCTTGATGACATACAGATTGTCGAAAATTGTCCGACGCGCTATAATCGCATTGTGCCGTGGAAATATTTTAATAAAATTGCGTTAAATGTCTATTCTCTGGGGCCTTATCAGGGGCGGGAGGCAATCATCCTTTTTAATAAGAACACAGAGCTTACGTCTGAGAAAACCATTGAATATTTTATTTAAAAGTGCTATTGACAAATCATAGCATTCTGGCTATGATAATAGCACTCGTCTAAGAAATTCTAATTTTCAGTAACACATCATGGGGTGTATCCCCAACGAAGGGAATTTATTTCTTCCCAGATTTCCAAAACGAGAAAACAGGTGAAGGGAGGTCTTTTTTGTAACCCCATAAACAACAGATTCATTGATCATTAAGAGGAGAATTGCATATGGAGAAAAAAGGAGTTTATTTTGCCCGTAAGTTCATTTTGGCAGTAGGGGTGTTCTTTTTGTTACTCATTTTGCCGGCAGTGAATGCAGAAGCAAAGGAAGTATCCCTTGTAAAAGGGGATGCAATCAGGTATATGGGATATTTGACCCATTATTATTACGTGGATGGCAATCTGGCATTTTGTCTGGAGCCAGATATGAAATCACCGGGGAATGGTGCATATAGCGCATCAGAATTGGATCCGAAGTCACATCTTAGTAAAGCAATGTATTACATGTACGGTGGACCGGGATATGAGCAATATATCAAAAGTTCACTGACCGGAGGCTGGGGTGAAGATGCCAATGCTTATTGTCTGACCCATTGTGTATTATCATACATTTATGACGGCTGTAATCAGAACAGTGCAGCGTTTAAGGGCCTGAATGCAGACATTGCCAGTGCGGTAGTCATGTATGCGGATTATGTAAAAAATCTTCCGGATATACCAGATGCAGAGCTGGCATTTTCTGAAAATGGGCTGACGGCCTATTATGACCGGGAACAGAAATGTCAGAGGACCCAAAGTATTCGTCTTGTAGGGGATACGGCAAATAGTATCACCGTTCCGCTTCCTGATGGAGTCATGCTTGTTAATGAGACGAGAGGCACGAGTGGAAGTGGAAATGTCAAAGTATCGGGAGGAGACACATTTTACCTAAGAGCAGATGTTGCATATGGAAATGGAACGACTTGGAGCAGTGGTGAAATCAGGGGAGAAATTGCAAAATCATGGAAAATTCTTCTGGTCAAGACCGGAAATGGAAGTCAGGATATTGGGACAGCTTCTATGCAGCAGATTATATCATCACCAATCGAATTGCAGGTAAAATGGCTGGATAAGCCGGAGCTTCAGGTAGAAAAAAATGCAGATAAGTCCGGTAAAACTTATAAATTAGGGGATATTATTACATACACGCTGGATGTGACTCAGCAGATTGAAAAAGCCATTGCAAAAAATGTGGTGATCACGGATACGATTCTTACAGAAGGAGTAAAACTTCAGAAAAATTCAGTGATATTGTTAAATGAAAATGGTGAGAAAATTCCTGACGCAAAGATTACAGTGCAGGGGAATTCTTACACAATTCATGCAGGTGAATTCCTGGAGGGACCGGAAAGCGGTCAGAAGTACACGGTAGAATATCAGGTTGCAATTACTGACGAGAGCGTAATTGGAAAAGAGATTGAAAATGAAGTAGTTGTGTGTTCTGAAAATGCAGAAGAAGTTAAAGACAGAGAGACTGTGAAAGTAGAAGAAGAACCAAAACCTGAGCCGGGAGAGCCGACACCGGAGGAGCCAAAAGTGGAGGAGCCGAAAGTGGAAGAACCGAAAGTAGAAGAACCGAAAGTAGAAGAACCGCAGATACCTGTTACACCGGCAGTTACATCGGCGAAATCATTAAAAGCATCAACTGTGAAAACGGGAGATGTAGCAAATATAACAGGAATTATCCTAATACTGATTCTTTCTTGCACCGTGATTGTGCTGTGTGGTACAATGAACGCATGGCGAAAAGCTAAGAAACATCATAAAAAGCACTAATGGAAAGAACAGGAGGTTGTCGTGATGGGAATGACAATGACGCAGAAAATATTAGCTGCGCATGCTGGACTGGATCATGTAGAAGCCGGACAGTTAATAGAAGCAAAATTAGACGTAGTAATGGCAAATGATATTACAGGGCCAATGGCATTACCAATTTTTGATAAAATGGCAGATAAAGTCTTTGATAAAGATAAAGTGGTTTTAGTGCCAGATCACTTTACACCAAATAAAGATATCAAGTCTGCGGAGCACTGCAAGTGTGTCCGTGAATATGCCAAGGCGCATGATATTACGAATTATTTTGAGGTAGGACAGATGGGTATCGAGCATGCGCTTGTTCCGGAGAAAGGACTGATCGTAGCGGGAGATGTCTGCATCGGTGCAGATTCCCACACATGTACATACGGGGCACTGGGCGCATTCTCTACAGGTGTAGGAAGTACAGATATGGGCTGTGGTATGATCACCGGACAGGCATGGTTCAAGGTTCCTTCTGCAATCAGAATCGAGCTGACCGGCAAGCTTTCCAAGTGGGTCAGCGGTAAGGACGTGATCCTTCACATCATCGGTATGATCGGTGTGGATGGTGCACTGTATCGTTCTATGGAGTTTGCGGGAGACGGTGTTGCAAGCCTTTCCATGGATGACCGTTTCTCTATTGCCAATATGGCGATCGAGGCAGGTG
>ERZ772879.1964-NODE-1964-length-13213-cov-5.206718_pt1 | contig 13213 bp, 16 predicted proteins | sample MGYA00580582_ERZ772879 | MGnify/ENA primary metagenome ERZ772879 (study PRJEB29015, sample SAMEA2737682) | human gut metagenome | biome: human gut; feature: human-associated habitat; material: faeces | place: China | collected 2012 ... | reverse complement strand
CAAGCCATTGAGTGATCCTAAATTAGGTTCTGCTTCTGCAGATGATATCCGTTACCTAGCTGAACGCATTAGAGAAGCAAAACTACCGGTACTATTAGTAGGTATGCGAGGATCAAGTGAAAAAGAAACGTTAGCCATCAGGCAATTAGTTGAAAAGACAGCATTGCCTGTTGTAGAGACATTCCAAGCAGCTGGAGTGATCTCACGTGAATTAGAAGCGCATTTCTTTGGTCGTGTGGGTTTATTTAGAAACCAACCAGGAGATATGCTTTTGAAACGAAGTGATCTAGTTATTGCAATTGGCTATGATCCAATCGAATATGAAGCAAGAAACTGGAATGCGGAAAAAGATGCGCGGATCATTGTGATCGATGAAGCGCCAGCTGAAATCGATCCTTTTATGCAGCCTGAAAGAGAATTGATCGGTGATATCTCAGCCACTCTTGATTTATTGACAGGTTCATTAGAGCCTCAACAAGTGTCAGAAGATGCAAAAGAATATTTAGCATCTCTTCAAGCAAAATTAACGGAGCGGGACATTGTTCAATCAAAAGGAGAAGCAGGTATCTTGCATCCTTTAGAAGTTATTAACACGCTTCAGTCAAAAGTAACAGATGATATGACCGTTACCGTAGATGTAGGTAGTCATTATATTTGGATGGCACGCCACTTTAGAAGTTATGAACCTCGTCATTTGTTATTCAGTAATGGTATGCAAACGCTTGGTGTTGCATTGCCATGGGCGATTTCTGCTGCATTGGTGCGTCCAAATACACAAATCGTATCAGTTTCCGGCGATGGGGGATTTTTATTCTCTGCCCAGGATTTAGAAACGGCGGTACGTAAAAAATTGAATATCGTTCATTTGATTTGGAATGATGGACACTACAATATGGTAGAGTTCCAAGAAAAAATGAAATATCAACGGGCGTCAGGTGTAGATTTTGGTCCAGTTGATTTTGTGAAATATGCAGAAGCTTTTGGCGCTAAAGGAATCCGAGCTACAAGTGTAGAGGAATTAGAAAAAGCTTTAGAAGAAGGATTTGCGACAGAAGGACCCGTAATTATTGATATTCCAATCGATTACCGTGATAATGAGAAATTGGGAGAAACAATCTTACCAGATCAATTCTATTAAGGAAGTGTCGACATGACTGAAAAAATCTTATACCAGCACGGGACATTAGGAGCTTTGATGGCCGGCTTGATGGATGGAACAGAAACGATTGCTCATATATTGGAAAAAGGAACTCTGGGATTGGGAACATTGCATGGACTTGATGGTGAAGTTATCTTTTTAGATGGCGTAGCTTATCAAGGAAGATCAGATGGCTCAGTTGTCCAATTAGATGGAAGTGAACTTACCCCCTATGCAGCAATTACAGATTTTACGCCAGATACTAGTTTTTCTGTTTCAGAATCTGCAGATGGAGAACAATTGAAAAAAGACATCTTAGTAAAAGAAGATGGGGAAAATCTATTTTTAGCAGTGAAGATAACTGGATTATTCAAAAACATGCATATCCGTATCATGCCGAAACAAGAAAAACCTTATCGAAGACTAGCAAAAATTTCAGAGTCTCAACCAGAATTCCAACAAAGCAACATTCATGGAACATTAGTCGGGTTCTTTACGCCTGAATTATTCCAAGGAGTTGCTGCAGCGGGATTTCATCTGCATTTTATCGATGATACACATACATTTGGCGGACATGTAATGGATTTTGAAGTAACTGAAGGAAAAGTTGAGATTAGCCGCATCTCGTCCCTTGTACAGCACTTTCCAGTTGATGATCCGACTTTTGTTCACGAAACGATTGATTATGCTGATTTAGCAGCAGAAATCCAACAAGCAGAATAAAAAAGACAGCGAGATGCGTTTAAGGTAAACAACCTAACGTATCTCGCTTTTTTGAGAAGCAAACCTAGCGTTTACCAAAAAACTGAGCTATAATCTTTTCCATAGATTAAAAAGGAGCGGTTTTTATCATGTGGACAGAAAAACAGAAAAAAGATGCATACGAAATTCTATTATTACAGCAACAAGGATTATTAGAAGCAGAAGATAACTGGTTAGCAAATTTAGCAAATTCATCTGCATTGTTGAATGAGACTTTGCCTGAGACTGTCTTTGCAGGATATTATTTATTCGATGGTAATGAATTGATTTTAGGACCGTTCCAAGGGCGAGTTTCTTGCACACGTATCAAGATGGGAAAAGGAGTTTGTGGAGAATCAGCTGAAAAACAAGAAACATTGATCGTTGATGATGTCAAAACCCATGCAAATTACATTTCCTGCGATTCAGCCGCACAATCAGAAATCGTAGTGCCAATGGTAAAAGAAGGTAATTTAATCGGTGTTTTAGATATCGATTGCGGAGTAACGAAAGGGTATGATGAAATCGATCAAGCATTTCTAGAAAAATATGTAGATCTTTTATTAGCAAATTTTAATATAAATGCTTTTTCATTTATTAATAACTAAAATCGTCTATTGAAACAAAAAAGAAGAGAAATCAAGAATAAAAAGAGCCGGAAAGACAGTGGGCATTTCTGTTTTTCGGTTTTTTTATTTTTTTATAAAATCACAAGTGTTATTGGTTTTCATAATCATATTTTAATGGTATTATCATTTTAAATAATGAAAAACACATTAAGGATGGATGAAATATGAATAACGAAACTATCATTTTAGGAAAAAAATATATTTGCCAACCTATTGGCTTGAAACAAAAAGTGGTTGGAGAAGTAATCAGTAAATTAGAAAATTGTGTTGTGATCTGCGTAGACGAATATCATGACGTCGATCGCAATGAAATATTAGAAAAATGCGGAAAAGTAGTGGCAAAATACACTCACGTTTATGAGTTGGAAACGACAGAATGTCTATATAATTACAGCAATAAATATGAACATACTTTAGTTTCATAAAGATTTTAAATAAAGTGCCTTCAAAAGCGAGGAGTCCAAGCTTTTGAAGGCACTTTATTTAGTTGGCGTTGTTTTTTATATGTCTCTTTTCTTTTTAAGTGGCACAATAATTGTAAATTTTCTTTAATTGATTCTCTATGCAACCTGAATCTAGTTCAGTATATAAAAACTAGTTTCGTTTGCTTCACTGTCAGAAATTCTCCTTCGCTTCTTTTAGATTATATACAAGGTATCTCTAAAGTCCTTTTAGTTGCCAAAATTTAATAACAAATAAAGTATAATGATTATAGCTTCTCTAATTTCACTTTATTTAATTGTAGACATTATTTTTAAATAACAAACATAATCATTAAAAAAGTTTTTGCCATATCCTCAAGTACTTGTTCTAGCTTCCAGTATATGTTTCTATTTTTATCTTATTTTTTTATTTAAACTAAAAGACGTAATTTCAAATGAAAATTTATTGAATAAAGATTCCATTATTATAGTGCCCACAACGAAACCAGCAGCATTTGCAATAATATCCCCTACATCAAATATTCCTAAATGAAAAACATATTGTGCTATTTCAATTAACCAGATACCCAAAACCACTATGCCTAGATGTTTTTTATTTAATGATAGTATCCAGCCTAATGGTATAAACATGATTATATTCAGCATCACGATTATCGCATCCCCATTGATAAAATCAGAAAGAAATGATAAAGGATTGGATTCTAGTCCTCTTATTCCAATGTTTTTTAAAAAGAGCAGATAAATTAATACTAAAAAATAAAGAACATAAAATCCAATGATTACTTCCTTATAAATTTTCTTTGTAAAAAAACTTAGTAAAAAAATATAGAGAAAAAAAGTAATAATTATTATTTGGATAAATGGAATCCAAAAATCAACATCTCCACTAGGAGGAAAAATAGAGAGTGAGTAAAAATAAAGATATTTCATGTAAAACCATCTGGAAAACAAAAACGATAAACATAGTAATGAAACATTTAAAAATAACAATTTTATTTTAATTTTTATGCTATTAATAGTAGAATTCTCCTTTCAAATTTGTTTCTATTATTATAACAAAAAAACATAAAGGAGCTATACTATGAAAAATATATGAAAAAAACTATCGCTCGCATTTTTAATACTAAGTTTTTTTTCTGCAACAGTTGTAAACGCTGCTACCGCTATGACATATAGTGGGACTGGTATTTGGTCATGGAGATCTGTCAACAGTGGTCTACTTCAACTACACGTTCGTATACTGTTAGGCATAATCTAACTAGACGGAGTGCTGGAGCATCTACTGTGTTGAATGTTGCTATTGCACGGCAGAATCTGATAGGCTCAACTATAGTTTCTTCTAGGAATTTTTCTGGAACTAGCAACGGTACTTTCACAAGTTCATTAACTTCTGGCACGTATTTTCTTCGATTTGAAAGTAATGAGCGGACCAAAACATTTGACATAAATGGAAGTGTCACGTATTAATAATATTCTATCTCCTTAAAAAAATTCTATAAATGACCAGTAAAAGTACAATTGGCCGTTCATTTTACTGGTTATTTCTAATGTTTTCTTGATAGATACTCATTATTTATGGTAATTTCTGATTGGTATTTTTTTATAGGAACTAATAAAGTTAAAACGGATAAATCTATAAAGAAAATTATTGAAGGAAAGACTGTTGACAAAGAAAAACTAAGTGTGACAATATACGCGAAATTCTAATTGTTAAATAAAAAGCAAAAAATTCAAATTTTTTTTAAGCCAAAATAAAAAAACGTTGATTTATCAACGTTTTTTACAGTATCTATTAGTCTCAACCATACATATATGGAGACGGCGGGAGTTGCTTAAATGCTATTATATCAATACTTAAATTTAATTGAATGCCATTTTGAATGCCACATAGCTAGAAATCTATAAATTTATTGAACTTATCTGCTAATTGTTCTTTGGCAAGTTTAGATACATGAGCATAGGTATTCATAGTAGTTTGGATGTCCTCATGACCTAAACGAAATTGCACCTCTTTTAGCGAGGCGCCCATTTCTATTAATAAGCTAGCTTGAGTATGTCTGAAACCATGTACGGTAATTCTAGGTAGTTTTTTCTTTTGTTTTTTATCCATTTGATCTTGGATGTTTAAAAGCCATTTTCGTGAAGTATCAAGGCTCATTATATCGTGTGGATTTTTAGCATTAGTTTGACCGAAAATCAACCAATCATCAGATGGGGGAAGTGCTACTTCTTTCCATTCAAGAAGCTTATCTAAAGTACCTTGATCAATTGAAATTATTCGGCTAGACCCAACCGTTTTAGTGGTGTCAATTTCTAGTCCATTTGCTGTTCTAGTAACGGCTTTATAGATATTGACTGTTTTAGCCTTGAAGTCTATATCTCTCCATTCAAGAGCGCCTGCTTCTTGTTTTCGCATACCAGTCATAGCTAGTAATCTAAAAAAAGCTTGGATCTTTAGGTTTGGCTGATTATATAGTTCATCAAGAAACAATTTCAATTGTTTTTTATCGTAGAATGGTTCTTCAACAGTTGCTTTTTTCCTTCTTTTGGGTTTACGGATAGAATCTGTTGGATTGGATTCAATCATTCCAAATCGAACGGCGTATTTAAAAACTAGTCCTGTGTAATTCATCATTTTAGAAGCTGTATCATATTTATTTGCCCATTTATCCATTAATTTTTGAATTTTGATAGGCGTGATTTCAGAAATATATATGTCTCCGAGTTCTTCTAATACATGATTTTTAAAAATTCTTTCTGTTTTTAATAATGTAGATCCTCGTACTGTTCTTTTGTATTCAGTCATCCATAAATCATATACGTCTTTATATGTTTTTGGTTTTTCTTTTGTTAATAAATTGTCCTCGTATTCACTTTGCAATCTTGCGAGTGCTAATTTTGCTTCACGTTGAGTTTTAAAATTTCGACGAGTAGTTTTAACAGACTTTCCTGTTTCGGGATTGATTCCTAAATAAGCTTGGAACTTCCACGCTTTTTCGCCGTTCTTTTTCTTATACTGTTCAAATGTAGCCAATTGAATCTACTCTCTTTCTCTGATACAATAGACACGTGAATAAGCCTATTGTGTAGGTTTGTTTTTTCTTAGAACACGCTCGCTTTGATCGGTGGGGCGTGTTTTTTGTTAATTTAGACTAACTATCAGTTCTTGATTTTCGCTTGCGGGGAAGTCTTCTCCGAGCTTAATTTTTACTTCGCCTTGAGTATTATTTAAAACGACTCCCGTGACGCATTGTACACTTTTACCCGGCAACAGTTCAGCGTCAGATTTAGCGTCTACTTCATCCAAAAAGTTATTTTGATTAGTTACAGCTTCATCATAAGCAGCGACATCTTCGAGTGGGCTTCCGTCTTCGTTGTACATAGGATAGAGCGCCTCAGACACGTCAAAAGTACCTACACTAGATGTTAGATCATATTCGGACGTATCATCTTGCTGGCTAAAAGTGAGCATTGAAAACATATCGCTAGGCACCATATTTGCTTCTGTCTGATTGTCTAGCGTGTACCAAATAATCAATCCGTCTTCTCCGGAAGAATTGTCTTTTCCGACCTGTGTCTTATCGATAGTGAGTTTGTAACCAGGTCCAGTCAACGTTTTGTCTTTAAACGACATTTCAATCACATCTCTTTCGGATGTTTGTTGAGCCGATGCTTGGATTTCCGTAGTGGTAGAGCTTGAAATTGTTGTAGTTGATTCCTCAGCGGTTTTATTGCCAACATCATTAGACGAGCAAGCCCCTAAAACAGCTAAACTCAAACCTAAAACTCCAACGCATAAAATAGACTTTTTCATTTCTTTTCCCTCTTTTCTGGTATAATATTTATACAGCGTATCTCAGGAATGAGGTATGAGTCCGTGTTGCAGCACGGGCTTTTTATTTTACGTGCTATATGGTTTTAAGTCTGTCAACAAAATCGTAAGGCAATTTGAAAATTTCAAATGGATTTTTTCCCATTATGTCTTCAGTTAGATAATCTGCCTTAAATTCTTCCAAATCATGTATCCACATTTCTTTTACTAATGGTTCGTTTAAAAGAATAGTAATAGCGACCAATATGGAGAAAAAATCATTTTTCCCTAAGCTAGATTTGTATTCAATGGGAGAAACCACATTTTTTATAGGTTCGTATATCTTATATTCTATGATTTTGTTAGGTGAATGGTAATTAAAAGTTCTTGAACCATGAGCAACTTTATTTCTAAATTCTTTTAGCATGTGTAAAGAATCTGCAAAATATTTAAGTTTATTTTCTTGAGTTATAGAATTGAATTTTTCATCAAAGAAAAAAGATATAATCTCTCTTTTTAAATCGGATTGCAATATGTTGAACCACTGCTGGGCAAGCCCGAACATTATATCGTTAGCTAGTATCCAAGGAGGAACATATTGTTTAGTATTTTTATAGTAATAAGTGGAAGTATGTGAATAGCAGCTATCAATTTCATCTTCCAGTTTTTCTATAACATTATTTCGTTTCTTAGTTCTATTCGAGTAATGTTTTTTCAATAAATATTGATTATGGTTTACTCCAAAATTTTTTGCGACGCAGTATGCTATCTTAGTTTTAAAAGATTTTTCTATCATCAATAAATACTTTAGTATAATGTTACTTAGTGTTAAATCTAGTAAATAAATATAATATATTTCTTCAAAATTTGCAGTTTCTAAATAAATATCTTCGGATGATTTAGACTTGAATAGATCTTTATAGCCGTTAATCAAAGAATAGTAAGATACTTCTTGCAACACTATTTGTGCATGTTTTTCATCAGCAATTATTAGACCTCTATTTTTAAGCAGTTTTATTTGTTCATCTATTGTTTTAAATGGTTTATCTATATCTTTAATAGCAAAAAACCTCCTACTTCTTGTAATGCATAATACGAAGTAAGAGGTTTAAGCAGTCCCATTTAAGTGACTATCACAATGTATCCTAATACTATCGTATTATTTATAGAAATGTCAATATTAAAGGAAGATAACTGCATCTCCGACTTTAATTTTTTTATTGTTATTATCTTTTGGAAATGGTTTTATATCTTCTTCGTTAACATTTAGAGGAACAACAGTTTCTTTTATCTCATTTTTTGATAATTGGCCAAAAGTAGCTAAAGGCCCGCTAGTAATTGTGACTCTATCAATTTTTTTACAAATTGAAAACCTAGGGAACATCTCAGTTATTTCCAATATATCTTTAATTGAATCGTAATAGCCTAAAGATTCTCCTGTAATTGGATCTTTAATTTTTGGCCCAGGTTCGATAATTTGAAGTTTGTCACCAACTTTTACTTGCATTTCATCAATGCCATTTGCAAAAAAAGGCTCGTTATCTTCGGTTCCAAAGTTTATCATTATAGTTTCTTTATCGATTATTCTAATTATATATGTGCTAAATTTTCTTTTGTTCATTTTACGTCCTCTTTTCTTTATTTAAATAAATCCCAAAAACTGAATGTAGTTTTCTTGTATACTTTATTGTACGCTGCCTTTTTCGGATCTTTGATCCAGCCAGATCCCTTTTTACCGTAACCAGGGATTACCGCTTTTTTCACCGTTCTTTTTCTTATATTGTTCAAATTTAGCCAATTGAATCAGCTCTCTTTCTCTGATACAATAGGAACTATAAAGAAGCCTATTGTGTAGGTTTGTTTTTTCTTAGAACACGCTCGCTTTGGTCGGTAGGGCGTGTTTTTTATACTAATTAGTTATGAAGAGCAATTGAAACTGTCTCTGTTCCAAAGTAACCTGTTTGTGCTTGCAATACATTATTTTGTGCATTTGCTTGGGCTTCAGAGATATCAAAAACTATTTTACCAGTTTGTTGCATATCAGGATTTAAGCTTTCCATAAAGAAAGAGTTAGTGATATTACCATTTTCATCTTGATTTGCCGACATAGATGCAGCCGAATCAGCTTCGAAAGTTTTTCCATCTGCTTTTAATTTGAAGAATGAGCTATCAACAGTCACAGCCTTATCACCTGCATTTTTTACAGATAAGTCAACTACTAAGAAAGTGTCTTTTGCGTTAGTAGGAAGTACAGATGGGCCAACTTGTTTTACTACTTCAACGGAGTTTACTTTGTATTCCATTTTCCCTACAGCAACGTCATCACCGATTTTATAAGTCTTTTCTTCTTTTGTTGTAGTTTCTTTTGTAGTTTCTTTATTAGTACTTGTTGATGTTGCAGTAGCTGAATCTTTGTTTTCACCGCCACTTAGAGCACCACCAATACCAAAAAACAAAAGTACTATTAATACCCAAATATCTCGGACCGTCACCGTAGAATATCGGTTCTGGTTTATAGTAATAGTCGTGAATTATCTCGTCCATGTCAAAACAATCTCTGCAATATGGATGGTCATGATATTCTTCATCTTCATGATAACAAGCGTCATCATAATGAATTACCGCATCACATCTTTCACATCTGACGTAATCTTCATCGTAACAAGTTTGGCACAAATCACCATCCGCCGAATCATCATTCCAATGTCTGTCACCACAATCACGACAAATGAATGTTTCACGTCTTAAACAATCTTCACACAAATACGACTCATCAAAATATGTTAGTTCTGATACGTCATGTTCTTCGTGACATATGTCACAAGTGTATTTTTCCTCTTTCATCTTTCGTCCTCCTCTTAATATTCCTCTGCTTTCAGCATTGTCGAATGTGTTTTATCGTCAATCACATAAACTTTGCCCACAAAAATAGGAGCACCTTGTAATTTAATAAGATACTCCATTTTATACTCTGGCATTTCTTGTGAATGCACGATTTTCTGCATACCGTCATACTCTGACAGTTCAAATACTTGCAAGTAGTCTTTCGATTCAACTTCCATTGTATCAACCATATTCCACATCATACATTGTAATACAATAGGGACTTCCTCATTTACTCCGCAAGTACAAAATCGTTCGTTTTGGAACATATAAATTTCACCTCCGTGTATTTTATTACACAGAGATATTATATAAATCATAACTTTCATAATACGGTTTTTATCGTATATTATCAAATTCCATTTATACATTATCTACTTGAATAATCGAAAGGAGGTTTTCTGTATGATACGAACGATACTAAAAGGAATTAAAAAAGTATTGCTTATGCTTTGGTGAGGAGGTGTTTTTAATGGGTAAATGGATACTGATTTCTCTGTTGCCGATTACTGCTTTGATGTATCTTTTCGGCAAAAAAGAATAACGTTATAGGGCTTGTTTTGTCAAGCCCTATCTGTATTCATAAATTCCAACAAGTCTTCTTTTTTTATTCTCCAACGATTCCCCACTTTGAATCCCTTTATAGTTCCGTTATGCAATAACTTCAATAATGTATTGCGACCGATATATAAATACTCAACCGCTTCCGCAAATGTTAATATTGCCGGAAGCTCATTCTCATTATAGTACATTAAAATCATCCTCTCATTAAAATTCTTAAATAAATGTTAGCTCAAAATAAATGGTTATAAACTATTTTAACGAAAATTCACATCTCCGTTTATCACAGTGTAAATCACTCCAAATCTGTCTATATAGTCATATAAAATAGAATAAATGTAGAATTTTATTTTCCTTTAAAACATTAAATTAAGCGGAGAATAAACGTATAGATAAAAGAATTCAAAGATTTCTATTCGTATACGATTTTTCGCAAATAATTTTTAGAGAGGAGATACTTATTATGACATTTCATACATTTGAATGTGAGTATCCATTAAGTGGTAGTGATTTTGCTACCTTACATAGGGAATTAAAAAAATTAGGCAGTTCCTATTTTGAAAGTAAGCCTAAGATGGCAGATAAAATAAAAAAATATGTCTGTACTGCATTATCACAATATGGGATTATAATTTACATCATATTAAGAGAAACAACACCATCAACATTTGTACCCATGCTAATTTATAGAATAAATCCTACACGAATGATTGAGGGAAACAAAGACAATTATGTGGACGTATTTCATTGCAACAATGCGTTAGATATTCCACAAATGGCTAATCGACTTTTAAATAAAATATCGCCGAATTTGCCTAATATTGAGACATGCTCTCTATCTCGCTTTGACTATTGCGTCAACATAAAACTTGAAAGTCAACAACAGGTGACGGATTCGATAAAACTAATAAATCAAGCATTTGATCCAACTTCAGGTTATACGCAGAAAATGATGTTTCATACGAAATCATACAAACCAAAATACCCAAAAACAGAAGCGACCTTTTTCAAATCCAAAAGAGTTGAAATCAGTTTCTACAATAAAAGACTGCAACTGCAACAAGAGAATTTGAACGACGAATGGCATGAAGATATACTTAGAGCCGAATTCAGATGTTTCAAGTCTTATCTTAACGACTTATATAAGAAATTTGATATAGACAACATCACTGATTTTTTTGAAAAGTCTATCGAAATTGGGAACTACGTCATAGCATATCAGCTAAAGAAATTAAAACTTGATGTTATGTTTCGTTCGTCAAAATCCATTGAAAGTATTATAAAAAATGGAACTTTTAAAGCTAAAACCAAGTTGGACATGCTACTGCTCGTCGAATGGGTTTCAAGTCATAAATCATTAAAACGAGTAATCGATACATGCAGCAAAAGCATTGTAAATAAAAAATTACTAAAGAAATTTCACAAGCTTGGTATATCGGTAAAGCCTCTGCCTTGCAGAAGTTCATTACCTGAGCCGTTCAATTTGTCGGAGTTAATTTATAAATTTGCTGATGCTAAAAAAGTGTGAGAGTAAAAAGTATAGTCTTGGATTACCTTTAAAACTAGTCCAAGACTATACTTTTATTTTACATATGATTTAGAATATTTTGTCATTTGTTCTAGTTAATTACATTGGCAATTCATTCATTAAGCTCATTGAACTGCCTTCCGGAAAGATATGCTTTAACCTTGTCTAAATCTATTGATTTAAGTTTTTGAGCAATGTCCTTATGATTGACTATAAAATGTTCGCAAAGGTCATCTAACGGGATAGATGCAGAATTACCCATTGTTGTTCGTGACAACCCTAAAAATCCTTCTTGAAATGCAACATTGTGATCGTAACACGGTGATACAGACTTAAATTCAAATTTTTCACTATCGTACAGAAGTCCATAATTATCATCATGCAAATCAGAGTTTGCAATAATATAATTAAATATATCCATACTCTGCACCTACTTTAAATCTTCCGTTTTAAAAGTTGTGTAACCCTCATAATAATAACTCGTGTCAATGCCTTTCATATACACTTCACGGTCATTGATTTTGTTTGTCAAAGCATTTTTGAGAACATATTTAATCTCAATATCACGAATAGGACTACGCTCCATCGCAAGCAGGTAATCTTCCTTGTCAACCTTGCTCCAGTCAACAACCTTTCCGATTTCTTTTTTCAAAATCAAATTCAACCAAATACGAGTTGCTCTGCCGTTGCCCTCACGGAACGGATGAGCGATGTTCATTTCAACATATTTTTCGATAATTTCATCAAATGAGGATTGAGGCATTTTATCAATATTCTCAAGTGCCGAACACAAATACATCAACGGAGCAAAACGAAAGTTCCCCTTTGCAATATTTACTTCTCTGATTTTTCCCGCAAAGTCGTAAATATCTTCAAATAAATATTTATGAATAGGAAAATTATTATCTTTACTACAAGTATAGTTTGTTGGTTTAAAACGAGATGTCTCAATACTCAAATTAGAAGAAATAGTTGACATCAACATATCTTCTTCATAAGTTTCTAGCCCCGCAAAATAGATTTTTTCTAATTGGGCATCTTTATAAGCACCTTTAGTAAACTGCATTAATTTAGTAAGTGAATTGGATAATTCAGTAATAAAAGCAACTGTTCCACGATCAGAGAAAATACGTATTCTATTAGCTATTTCATATTGTCCATTAATAAATAAATAATGAATAACATCTTGTCCATTGATTACTGTTAAAACATAAGATAGATTTGTTAATTTAGGAATAGATTCTGTTAATTTAATAATTGAATTTGTCATAATATCAATTGATTCTAATGAAATTCCCATTTCATCAAACAAATCAATATACGGCTTTAAAAACTCTTTTTCCATTGCCGCACATAAAACGAGTTGACCTTCTTTACCTTCAACTTTATCTTTTATGATTGCATAATCATATAATAAATCCGTATATTGACTTTCAACATCAATAAATTCATCATTTACAAATTGAAGAATTTGTTTAT
>ERZ772879.1962-NODE-1962-length-13228-cov-2.974873_pt1 | contig 13228 bp, 8 predicted proteins | sample MGYA00580582_ERZ772879 | MGnify/ENA primary metagenome ERZ772879 (study PRJEB29015, sample SAMEA2737682) | human gut metagenome | biome: human gut; feature: human-associated habitat; material: faeces | place: China | collected 2012 ... | reverse complement strand
GAAATCGGAAAGAAAAGAAGAAGTTCCTGTCATAGTTGGAAAACTGGAAATCCTTCCACTTCAAAGAACAGTAGAATGGGAGCATAAAAGAATCCACGTTGTAAAAAGGGAGTTTGATTTCCTATATCTGTTAGCGTCTACACCGGGAAGAGTATATACATACAGTCAGATCTATCAGCTGGTATGGCAGGAGTACCCACATGGGGATATTGCAAATATTATTTACTGTATGGTACATCGATTGAAACGGAAATTGAAAAAAGTAGATGTAAGTGCAGAACATATAATCATCAGTGTAAAAGAGGTTGGATATTGTTTAAGAGGTTATAAGGAATCATAGAAGGCAGGTTTCTGAAAATGGAACCTGCTTTTTATGGTAAGATTTGGTTATAATTGTAAAAGAAATGACAGAAAAACTGACAGTTATTTGACAGACAACTGACAGTCTGATGACAGCTTAGTTTTGTATACTACTTCTTTATGGAAAGAATGGACTCCGTTCCATGACATAAAGGAGCAGTGTATGTGCCAGAAAGAGCTACAAAAGAGAAAAACCTAACTTCATATACAACGTTTGGTGGTGTCGCAATTCAAAACAGGATTGCGGCATCTTTCTTTTTGTGGAGCAAACTCTGGTTTATACGGTCTTCTGTCTGTGAGAAGGCAAGGTCACCGCCACCACTCCGATTTGATTTCAAGAAATTCAGATCGGAGGAAGAAGGAATGGCTTTTAATAAAGCAAAAGAAGAATATAAATGGAAACAGTGGAAGGAAGCTGAGGAATCAAAAATGAGGGAATTGGGAGTTCAGGAAGAAATCATTCTTAAGTTACGAGAACAAGATTGGGAAGATTTCAAAAAGGAAAGGAATTATAATGAGCATCAATTCCCAAATTCAGATGTAGTAGAAATTAGTTTAGCAACTATGTGCAGTGCAGATAGGGAAAACATAACTACAGTAAAGGCTCTGTTAGATGAAATAGAAAACGAAGCACTTTTTAATCTATTGCGTTCGGCAGATAAAGAGACTTTGCAGATCGTATTTTTCCGGATGTTGGATATTCCAACAGAGCAAATTGCTGAAAAAATGGGATTGACTCCAAATGCGATTTATCTGAGAATCAACCGTTTAAAAGAAAAAATAAAAAAATTGAAAATGGGAGAAAGAAAATAGGAAAGTTTGCTGGCTAATAAGTAAAGGGATGTTTTTCCTTTTAAAGTTCCTTGACAACCACATACCAGCATTACAGGTACGTTCCCAAAGATAGAAGCGTGACAGCATAAGCGCCAGGACGGATGGGGACAAGCACTGCTGGATTGTTATGGAAAGGTCTGTCCAAAGACTATGGCGGATCATTTCGTGAGAAAACTGTCAGTGCCTGTTCTCATTCTGAGCGACTCCTTATAGCTGTGAATGGACTTTCGCAGGTCTTTCGCCAGGAGCATCGGAGGGGGATAATGATACGAATTTCTTCCCATAAGGAAGAGGATGGACTCTAAGTTGTAATCAGCAAGACTTTCAGAAAATCTGCGAGCGGTGCCAAGCGAAGCATCCGCCTGTAATGTTCCCTACCATAGATGTGGTGTGGCAGCCGGGGAGTCGAGGACAAATACGGTGCCAAAGAAAAGAAGAAACGATAAGAAATCAAAAAAGAGTGTGTCGTTGATATCAGATACATGCGGCTGTGGGAAAATGTCACAGCCGTATTCTTGTGGTATTAACGCCATGCGGAAAGAAGTACTATGTTTTATAAAGTTGAATATCAAAAAAGAGCGCATCAGGAAGTGGAGAAGATCTTCCGGGTGCTATTTCCGGAACAGGGACTGGCAGTCAGGGAAGAGCAGATCCGTCTATGCCATGAAATGCTGGATACTCTGCTGGGAGAACAGATTGCCTTGTGTGATGCAGGGGTAGGAATTGGGAAGACCTATGCCTATCTGGTAGCCTGTGTATTATTGCGGAAGTATTCCATGCTGACAGGGCGAGGAAATCCATTGGAACAGCGCCCGGTGGTGGTGTCCACCTCCAGCATTGCATTGCAGAAAGCCATTTTAACAGAATATATTCCCTTTTTGTCCAGGGTGCTGCTGGAGCAAGGAATCATTCAGTCCCCGCTTCGGGCAGTGGTGCGAAAAGGGAAAGAACACTTTGTCTGTGACAATAGGCTGGAACAACGAATCGAAGCAATCCGCCATAAACAGAAGAATGCTGTTCAAAAAGCAGCATTACTGTCCTTGCGAAAGCATTACGATATGGATAGCGTAAAGAATCTGAGCGGGTTTGACAGAAGGCTGGTCTGTGTGCCGAAATTCTGTCCAAGAGAATGTCCGGGCAGGCAGATGTGCCGCTATCAGAGATATCTGGAAGAATCCAGGAAACAGGATGTGTTCATTCAAATCTGTAATCATAATTATTTACTGGCAGATGCATATCACAGAGCAGAAGGATACAAGCCTTTATTGTCTGATTATCGGACGTTGATTGTAGATGAAGCTCATAAGTTACCGGAAGCGGCAAGGCAGATGTTTGGAAAAAACCTGTGTATGGATGATATCCGGGAAATAGCATATTATCTGGAACGGGAGCATCAGAAAGAAGAGGCAAAAATCCTGCGGACAGTCATGCATGACGCATTGCATGTTGTTGGTGCAGAACACCGAATTGGAAAAGGAATCCGGGAAACGTTCCGTAATACAACAAATAGTGTGGTTTCTCTGTGGGAAGGCGTAGAGATGCTGGAATTTCTTTTAGAAAAGCTGGAGCGAAGTGTTCCAAAGTGGATACGGAACCGGCTGGAAGAAGCAAAGGATGTGCTGGAGTGTTTTTGCAGCAGCGATGGGAATTATGTCCGCTATCTGCGTCTGGATACAGAACAGCTTCCCATTTTGTGTGCAGCCAGCCGGGAAATCCCAGAATTACTTCGGAAGATGTTATGGAATCGGGAAGAAGGTGTGTCTGCCATCTTAACCAGCGGAACGCTAAAGGCAGGCGCAGGCTTTTTGCGCACCCGGCAGATCACCGGGCTGGAAGGAAGGGCAGGAGTGCAGGAATATGTGGCAGAGTCCCCTTTTTCCTACGAAAAGAATTGTCTGCTATACCTGCCAAAGACGTTGGATCATTGCAGGAGAGGAAGCCGGGAAGAGGCGGTGATGGTGGCAAATCATATCCATTCCCTGATCTGTTCCACTTATGGGCATACGCTGGTACTGTTTACTTCTTATACACTGATGGGAAGTGTGTACCAGCTTTTAAGAGACAGCTTGCCGTTCCCCATGGTGGAAGTATGGAGACACTCCCAGGAAGAAATTTTACGGTTTAAGACCATGGAAAATGGGGTGTTGTTTGCAGCCGGTTCTTGTTGGGAAGGGGTGGACTTTCCGGGAGATATGGTATCCTCTCTAATTATTGTGAAACTGCCTTTTGCAGTACCAGATCCGATCAGTGAAGCAGAGAAGGAGACGTATGACTCTTTGGAATCCTATATCCAATCTATCATTGTGCCGGATATGCAGAAGAAACTGCGCCAGGGATTTGGGAGAGCCATTCGGACAGAAACTGATACTTGTGTGGTGTCTATTTTAGATATTCGGGCGGTAAAAGGCGGCAAGTATCACGAAGATGTGATGTGTGCGCTTCCGTCCTGCCGGATAGCGGAAGAGTTGAAAGAGGTACAGGATTTCATCCGCAGCCGGAAAGGTGTAGAGTATTATTTGTAATAGGCAAAATTCTCTTTCCAGCCTTGTTGCTTGTGCTTATTTTCCAGACGCTTTTAGGGGAAAAGTTTAGTACAGTTTTTGGGGCGGTTTTGGAGGGATTGTTGGTATTGATGAATAGCTATTTGAACATGAAGTGGGTATAATGTGTATAGCGTTAGAGGAAAGGACGGTGAGCAAAATGGCACGATATGCAGTGGAACATATCTGGGAAGGAAAACAGGAATATTTTTTAATCCGGGATCATCAGAGCTGGCAGATGGTGCTGTTCCCGTCCAAGTATCTGACGCATTTGATCCGAGCAAACCGTTCCCCGAATACCGTTGGCCGCAGGGCAAAATCCATCCGGTTCTATCTGGAATATCTGGATGAGAAAAAGATGGAACTGTCCCAGGTGGCGGAACTGGAATTCCAGGAACAGTATGAACATTATGTGGGATTTCTCCACTGGCTGAAAGCCGGAAACCATTTGCATGAAAAGAAAGAGAAACTGCCAAGCAATAAAACCTGCAATGCGTACTTAAAAGACGTGTTCAGGTTTTTCTGTTTTTTAGAGCTGGAATCAGATATGGAAAGGCTGAAAGTGTTATATTATGACAGTTTTACCACCCATGATTCCATCGGTGTAAAACGGAAGCTGCGGTTCCGGTCATTCAATGGCTATCTGAAAGAGGAAGAACGAAACGTCCGTCCGGCAGAGCATCAGGAGATTTTGGAACTTTTGAAGCAGTGTACCAACTGCAGGGACCAGCTTCTGATCATGCTGCTGGCAGAGACCGGATACCGGATCGGCGAGATTTTAGGGGTAGATTATACCAGAGATATTGATTATGAAAGACACACCATCCGGGTATTCTTCCGGGATGACAATGAGAACAAGGCAAGGGCGAAGAATGCGGCGTACCGAAGATCCAAAGTCAGTGATGCCACTTTCCAGTTTTTACTGTTTTATTTGTCCAAGTACCGGGAATTTCTGCAACACCAGCCGATGCTGTTTGTAAACATCGAAGGAGAGACAAAAGGAAAGGCACTTCAGGTGGACGCAGTTTACCGGATGCTGGAGCGGATGGAGAAAAAGACAGGCATCCATACGACACCTCATATGCTACGGAGATACTTCGGAAATATGAGGCGGGATGCCGGATGGCCACTGGAAATGATCAGTGAGGCATATGGACATAAGCACATCGATACGACCATCAAATATCTGAACCTTGTAGATGACCAGCTTATGGAAGCCAGCGACCAATATTATGCAAAACATTCTGCTCTTTATGATGTGGAGAAACTCCTGTAGGAGGTGAAGAACATGCCCGCTTATCAATTACATATTTATGAACAGCAGGAAGAGCGGGAAGTACTGGAACAAAAAATCTGTGAGCAGGTGGATGCCTGTACAGAGGTAAATGGAACCATACGAAACCGGATAAAGAAGTTCCTGATAGAAGAAGGAATTACTGATATTTCAGAGATGGACGCAGTCCTAAGGGTCCGCTACGAAGAATATCTGGAAAGGAACGAAACCGTTCTTGCACCGATTACCTGCTTGCGGGGATTTGATGGAATCGTGATTCATCGGATGAAAGAAGAACTGCAGACACTGGCAGGGAGAAGAAACTATACTACAGAGTATCAGGAACAGTGGATGTGCCTTAGCCATTATCCGGAGATTGAGATAGCAGAATCTTTTCTGACCAGCAAAGATGGAAAGGAACTGCTATGGGATTTTACACTAGAGTGTCCCCAAAATTTGAAGATGCAGATTTTTACAGTGCTGAAAGAGGTGATCCATACCTACAAAGGCCGTTACAGAAAAGAGAAACTGCTGGCACTGCAAAGGCTCTATCAATTTTGTGCGAAGCAACAAGTAGCTGATATTGAGATAATGACACTGGCCAAAGAACAGCAATTTGAGCAGGAACTCTCAGAACATTTTAGAGGGGAAAAGAAAAGTGCTGTGTTTGGTATCCTGCGGATGAGCAGAAAAATCCTATTTTTACAGGCACCGGAAATTCATTGGAATGCGAATGTGTGGTTTTTGGAACGTTTCCATTTTTCCAGAGAACGAATGAATCCAAGCAAGCCCGTGGAATGGGTATCCTTTAAAGAGGTGACCAACCTGGAAAATCAAAAGATTTTGCAAAAATATCTGCGGTATCTGTTTGGAATCACAGATTTATCTATCAGTACCATCCGAATCAAGCTGCTGGAACTTCGTACATTCCTGGCACACTTCAATGGAGAGGAAAAGCCGATCTATGAAGTGGAGGCAGAGAAGATTCAGAGATATCTGGAATCCGTTCAGAGACAGGATACCCGTGAAAAAACAGCAAATGGAAGAATCTTTATGATTTTACAGTTTTACAATTTCCTTGTAGTCAAAGGATATCTGAAGAAGATTCCCTTCCGGCATACGTATTATCTGCAGAAAGAAATGCATGTACACCATGACCGCAGTGTACCGGAAAGAATCTATACGGAAATTTTATCGAAGCTGACAGAGTTTCCGGAACATCTGCGGTTGATGTTCTTGCACTTATGGTGTACCGGAATCCGGGGGAGCGAAGTATGTACCCTGACAGGTGGTGATTATGAAGAGAAGAATGGAGATTACTGGCTGAAAGTATATCAGGTGAAAATGAAAACGTATAAGCGGATTCCCATTCCGGAAGCATTGTACAAGCTGGTGCAGGTGTACAAAAAGAAATATCAGATCGGACCAGAAGAATACCTGTTTAAAAGCAAAAAAGGTGGAGCATTCCAGTATGCTACATTACGGTATCAAATGTTGAAATACTGTGAGAAAAATCAGATTGCAGATGGAGAATATATATTCAGATCCCATGATTACCGCCATAACCTGGCTACGCTTTATTATGATAATGGTATTTCTATCCAAGCGGTACGAGATTACTTGGGGCATGAATATGAAGAAATGACCAGGCAGTATGTGGACTATATGCCAAAGAAACTGGAAAAAGCCAGTGAAGCATACTTCCAGGAAGAAACCCACAGCTTTGCGGCGGAACTGATGAAAGGAGAGTTCCATGGATGAAAAAGTATATCTAATAGATTTGAACTGCTATGCAAGAGCAGATGAAAAACAGAAAAAGAATGTAAAAGAATCCCATTGTTTTGATTTTGGTCTACTTCCAACGAAAGGACTCCAAAAAGAATTCCGTTCATTTATTGAGGAACGAAGTCAACAATGTGCATTGGCAACGATGATACAGGAACGAGTGATCTATCAGAGATTTTGCAGAATGGTAAAGGATAAGCACATCCGGGCAGAGAGCCTGCAGGAACTGGAGTGGGAACAATGGCTGCTAAAAATCCGAAGCTGGCTTCTGGAACATGGGCAGAAACTGACCATGCAGGGAATCAGCGTATATGGGAAAGAAAAGACAGTGCCATCGAGCCTCATCACTTATGTGCGGAAGGCATATCGATTTACAGAAGCCAAAGAGGAACGGGATGAGATTGAGAAAGATATCTGGACATTAGAGAATCTGGACATTGCCTATAAAAAGAATCCGATTAAAAATGTGCAGACTTTGAATTTTACAGCGATTATCCAAGATGACTTACGGGAAGAAACAAAAAAGGCAGTTTATGAACATTTACATCATGAAGCGATTGCAACAATTATCAAAGAACTGACAGCCATCCGGAGACTATCCAAATATCTGAAAGAAACATATCCCGATATCCATTCGGCAGAAGAACTGAATCGGGAGTTGCTGGAAGAATATCTGACGTACCTTGCAACGGAAGCGGAGGGCGTAAATAATTACCGGGCAGATCTGACGAACCTCCGGGGACTGCTGGAAACCATCGGAAAATTATATGGATATTCGCATCTGGAAAGTTTATTCCTGACCAGTGACCTTCCCAAACAAGTGCAGCCTAAATTGAAATCTTATTCAGACAGTGAGCTGATTCGTTTTAATGCAGCGCTTGCAGAACTGGATGAACAGATTGAGCGACTCATGGTCATTCACCAGATGTTAGGAACAAGGATATCCGATACCCTTACCCTGCAGACAGACTGCCTGTATCGGCAGGACGGACATCCTATGATCCAGATCCGGCAGATGAAAACAACTACATTTGTGAAGCCTATCAGTGCAGAACTGGAACTGCTGATTGAAAAAGCAATGGAATATACCAAGAAAAGGTATGGAGATACACTTTACATTTTTGTGGATGAGAAAAATACCAAGAGACCCCTGCAGTACAATACCGTTCAAAATAAGGTGATGGATCTGATTCAGAAAAAAGACCTGCGGGACGATAAAGGAGAATTGTTCGGATTTGGAACGCATATGTTCCGCCATGTATATGGTATCCGCTTAACAGAACTGCATCTGGATGACTGGACCATCGCAAAACTACTGGGGCATACATCCGTAAAGAATGTGAAATTTTACCGAAAGATGAGCCTCCAGATCATCGCAGATGAAACAAGAGAAATCAGGGCAGAGATGAGCCGGATGATCCGGGCGAATCTGGCCGGATGGGGGAAAGAATATGAGCAAATATGACAAGATGCTGGAAGTAAACCATAAGCAGAGCGTGGAGAAAATCCAGCGGGCAAAACTGGCAATCCAGGAAATGATTGAAGAAGAGGATAAAGTGACCGTTCCCAAACTGATGCAAAAGACCGGACTGTCCAGAGGATTTTTCTATAAGAACCCGGAAGTGCGAAAGGCAGTAGATCGTGCCTTGCAGCTACAGGCTGGCATGGTAGATAAGAGAAGAAAGATTTTAGATATGGCAATGGACAACCGTATCCTGCAGCTGGAGCAACAGGTAGCGAAACTGAAAAGAGAGAACGAGACATTACGAAAAGAAAGTGAAACAATGCGAAAGGCATTAAATAAAAGAGATTTGAATCTGATCAAGAATTTTTAATGAAGAAGAAAATAATCAGCGGCTGGCAGGGGCGAGAAGAACGTGCCTGCTGGTAGTTGTTGAAATAAAAAGGTATTGTTGATGTTTAGATTGTGTGAGACAATAGAGATGTTAATTATATTCAGCCATAATTGGAGTTCATGATAAAGGAGAATACAATATATGAAGAAATATGTTCAGGAAGCAACGGATATAAATATCTGGACATCCATAAAGAACAATACTTTTGGGAGAAATAAAGATATAAAAGAGTTTATAGATGGGTTAGAACTCATAGATGAAAGTGCCTGCATTAGCTTGGATGCGAAATGGGGAGATGGAAAGACATTTTTTGTCCGACAGATTGAAGAAGTGTTAAAATATGTGTTGGCAAATCAACGGGCAGATGAAGAAAATCCGATTGAGAAAATTCCATCTTATGAATATTTGAAGGACAATGAAATGATGGCTAAAATAGATTTGAAGCATTCTTATTTGCCAATCTATTATAATGCATGGATGTATGATAATCATAGCGATCCACTTATGTCCCTGTTGTTAGTCATGACAAAGACTTGCAAGGGAGTTTATGATACGAAAATAGATTCTGAAAAAATTAGTGAAAAACTAATAAAAGCATTGTCAACGTTACCTATTTCATTAGGTGAATTTAAGATGAATCCATTTACAGTAGCTGAAAAGCTACAAGTGAAAAAGGTAGATATTTTATCACTTGTACAGACTGAGGAAGAAATCCGGGAACGAGTAAAAGGAATCTTCAATGACATTATTGTAGAAAGAGCGCAGAAACTGATTATATTTATTGATGAATTGGATCGCTGCAGACCATCTTTTGCCATAGAAATGTTGGAGAGAATCAAACACTATTTTGATGATGAGCGTGTGATTTTCGTGGTGTCTCTTAATAAGGAGCAGTTAATACATACCATAACAAGTTATTATGGAAGTGGATTTGATGCAACCAGATATTTGAATAAGTTTTTTGATGTGAATATAAATCTTCCAGTAATGGATCGGTATCAAAAACAGTCAATAGAATTTTCTGAACAACGAACAGAGAGAAAATATTGGTTGCATCAACTAGCGGAAGAGTTGAGTGACTATTATCACTTATCTTTGCGAGATAAACTGATTTACAAGAGTCGAATTGAATCAGTACCAAGTTCTACAGGAACATACATAAGTTCAGAGTCATATTTTATATCACTATTTGTAGCATGTATTATATTACTTGATATTATTGATATTCCAGAAAAGAAAAAATTTTTAGAGGGGAAAAGTACTTTTGTTGCAAGCGTATTACCAGAGTTAAAAGCTTACCAGAGATTTGTAAATAGATTGATTGGAGATGGAAATAGTACAGTTGAAGAAAGTCAATTTCAAAGTAATTGCGAAGAAGTTGTGAAAGTATATAAATATGCATTTGAAACAGAATCAGATGAATATTATGAAAGGTTTGAAATAAGCCGAGAATTAAAACAAAAATGTATTGCAGCAAGCAATGGACATAAGTATTATTAATATATAAAAGCAAGTGGGGACTTCTGGAAAGAAAAGATCTGCTTGCTTTTAACGTATAAAGAAAATGTACACAGTACACAAATGTACATACCGTTAAAGCCCCTATTTTCAAGGCATAAGGGGATAGGGGTACAGTTTACGGATGAACCCACCGGAAACTTAGACGGACGTACAAGTCAGGACGTATTGGGTCTTCTGAAGGTGACAAGCCAGAAGTTCTCGCAGACGATTGTGATGATTACCCACAACGAGGAAATCGCCCAGCTTGCGGATCGCATAATAAGAATTGAGGATGGACATATTCAGGAGAGAGCAGTATGAGAGTAAAGAACAGAAAATGTATCCGCAGACTTAGCTTCAAGTCTCTGTGGGCATCCAGAAAAAGAAATATTATTGCAATTTGTGCTATAGCACTCACAACTTTGATGTTTACATCATTATTTACCATTATGCTGTCTGTAAACTCAAGCTATGAGACCTACAATTTCAGACAGGCAGGTGGCTATAGCGATGGCAGCTTTAAGGATTTATCAAGAGAACAGGCTGATAAAATAGCCGCCCACAAGGGAATCAAGGCATCTGGTGAGCGTATCGTGTGCGGCTTCAGCTCCTCTGACGTATTCGGCAAGGTAGCGGCGGAAGTAAGCTACATGGATAAAAACTGTACCAAGTGGAGCTATGCCACCCCAACCACGGGAAAGGAGCCTCAAAAAGAAAATGAAATAGCCATGGACACTACAGCCTTAAGACTCCTTGGCGTAGAACCGAAGCTGGGAACAAATGTGACGATTACTTATCAGGCTGGTAATGGAACAGACACCGGGATACCACAGACCGACAGCTTTATCCTCGTCGGCTATTGGGAGTATGACGATTTGATGCCTGTTCACTATATCAACGTATCAAAAGCCTATGTAGATAAAATCAACGAAAAGTGTATAGCCGCTGGTGATGAAGCTCTTGACATAGACTTAAATGTCATGCTTCCTTCCAAGCTTAATATCAGGGAGCAGATGGAAAAAATAGATACAGACTTAGGCTATGACTGGAATACAAGAGACCAGGAGAACAGCGCCAGAATCGGTGTGAACTGGGGACTTACTGCCTCATCTGTAAGCTCTGACATAGATTTCTCACTGGTAGCTGCAATCCTTGCTTTTTTCCTGCTTATTATATTTACAGGCTATCTGATTATATACAATATATTCCAGATTTCAGTGACTGGGGACATCAGGTTTTATGGCCTGCTAAAGACAATCGGTACCACCCCAAGACAATTAAAGCACATAATCACACAGGAAGCTCTGTTTTTGTGTATTATCGGTATTCCTGTAGGATTGCTTCTGGGCTATGGCATTGGTGCGGTTTTAACTCCTATTGCATTAGAAACCACAAGTATTATAGGCACAAAGGCTGCTATCAGCAGCTCGCCGCTTATTTTTATCGGTTCTGCTGTATTCGCCATTATCACTGTCTTTTTGTCCTGCAGGAAGCCCGGCAAAATGGCTGCAAAGGTATCGCCTGTTGAGGCAGCAAAATATACAGAAGGTATGACCGGCAAAAAGAAAAAGCGCCACAGCCGTGGGGCTAAGGTATATCAGATGGCTTTTGCCAATCTTGGCAGAAATAAGAAGAAAACTATCCTGGTTGTAGTCTCGCTGACACTTTCCGTAACTCTTTTAAATGTGCTTTTTTCACTTGTCAACGGCTTTGACATGGATAAATATGTGGACAGGTCAACCTGTGCAGACTTTATCGTGAGCAGTACAGATTATTTCCGCTATAATACGGCAGATGAATATATAGGAGCAGATACCATTGATGAGATAAAGGAAAACACAGATGAGACTGTCTCTGGAAGCGGCTATGACCTGGCAGACATATCCCCTATGATGTGGATGGAGACAGACCAGTATAGTAAACTGGCAGAAAACTATCTAAGCGGCAAAGAGCTGCAGGAGGAAATCTCCCACTATGAGCAGAAAGGTGACAGCATACTTGTCGACGTCAGTATAGAGGGCTTTGACGATGGACTTTTTGATAAGCTTACTGTAGTAAAAGGCTCCCTGGAGCCACTATCTGACCCGGATAGCCACGCAATCGCTGTAGCTGTATCCACAGACGATTACGGCAATATAGTAAATTTGGACAACTACCCTGAGCTGGGAGACACTTATACCGTAAACTACCAGATTGGATATGACATAGACAGCCGAACCGGCGAGCGGGCAGACCAACAGACCACGCCTGAGGAGTATTTGGAATACCATGAGGAAGAGGCAAAGGAGGTGGAGTACAGTGTATGTGCTCTTGTGACGGTTCCTGATTCCATCAGCTTCCGTTATACAAGTCTGGGTTATAGTATGGTTTTGCCGGTAGAGAAACTTAAGGAGGACAGCGGTACAGATGTCATTCCAAAATTTTATATGTTTGACACACCGGATTCTCAGGCAGAAGCAAGTGCTGAGCAGTATCTGCAAAAGCTCACAGCAGGAGATACATCTACTCTCATGTATGAGAGCAAGGCATCTATCAGACGTGAATTTACCCGGTTTAAAAATATGTTTTTAATCTGTGGTGGTGCCCTCTGTGCTATCATCGGACTTGTGGGCATACTTAATTTTTTCAATGCAATTATGACAGGAATTTTGTCCAGAAAAAGAGAATTTGCCGTATTACAGTCTGTGGGCATGACCAAGAGACAGCTAAAGCTCATGCTTATTTATGAGGGCTTATTTTATGCGGTGGGCTCCATCATAGCATCCCTCATACTTTCAGTGGTGCTCAGCCCTATGCTTGGCAATATGATGAGTGCTATGTTCTGGTTTGTAACATACCATTTTACCATTATGCCTGTAATCCTGATTATACCAGTATTTCTCCTGCTGGGCTGGCTGATTCCTGCTGTGCTTTACCATGCCGGCAAGAGGCAAAGCATTGTCGAAAATCTAAGGGAATTGTAATTGGTGTTTTAATAAAATTTTGTAACTGAAAACCAGCTGAAATGAAAAATCAGAAATTAAGAAACGATAATCGGATATGACAGGGACGGTTTTATCATCAATGACAGCAACAGTCGC
>ERZ772879.1954-NODE-1954-length-13264-cov-31.160724_pt1 | contig 13264 bp, 7 predicted proteins | sample MGYA00580582_ERZ772879 | MGnify/ENA primary metagenome ERZ772879 (study PRJEB29015, sample SAMEA2737682) | human gut metagenome | biome: human gut; feature: human-associated habitat; material: faeces | place: China | collected 2012 ... | reverse complement strand
CAAATCGTGCGAAAACAGAATTCCTTTCCAATATGTCCCATGATATCCGGACACCGATGAATGCCATTGTCGGTCTGACGGCAATCGCAGGAGCAAATATTGAGAGTCAGGACAGAGTCATTGAATGTCTCAGCAAGATTACAGAATCAAGCCGACACCTGTTGGGGCTGATCAATGAAGTGCTGGATATGGCACGTATTGAAAGTGGAAAAATGACGCTGGCACAGGAGGATTTCAATCTGCCGGATTTGGTGGATAATCTCATTACACTAACAAAACCGGTGCTTGATGAACATAAACACAATTTTGATATACGCATTAATCACATTGAACATGAGGATGTCTGTGGTGACAGCCTGAGGATCCAGCAGGTGTTTGTGAATCTGATGAGTAATGCAATCAAGTATACACCGGATGGTGGGAATATTACTTTTTCCATAGAGGAAAAGCCAAATGGATTTTCGGAACTTGGATGCTATGAATTTACGATTGAGGATAATGGGATCGGTATGTCACCGGAATTTCAGAAAATCATGTTTGATCCTTTCAGCCGTGCAGATGACCACCGGACAACTAAGGTTCAGGGAACTGGTCTGGGAATGGCAATCAGCAGAAATATTGTGAACCTGATGAATGGCAATATTAAAGTGGACAGCACCTTACACAAGGGAACTAAAATTACAGTAACCATTTATCTGGAGCTTCAGGAAAAAGAAAAAGAACAGGACAGAAATCTGATGAATCTGCCTGTTCTGGTTGTGGATGATGATAAGACATGCTGTGAAAGTACAGTTGCTACACTGAAAGAAATCGGTATTACAGGTGAATGGGTTCTCTCTGGCAGAGAAGCTGTTGAGCGCTGCTATGCACGTCATGAGCTAAAAAATGATTACTTTGCTGTCATCCTGGACTGGAAGATGCCGGACATGGATGGCATAGAAACAGCCAGACAGATCCGGAAACGGATAGGGAAAGAGATTACCATTATTGTACTGACATCTTATGAATTCAGTGAGATTGAAGAAGAAGCAAAGGCTGCAGGCGTAGATGCTTTTATTGCAAAACCGCTGTTCCGTTCTAGGCTGACGGCTACATTGCGGCAGTTTACTTCAGGAAGAAAAGAAAAAACAGCAAGAAATTATCTGGATGAACTGTCAGAATCAGACTACACGGGAAAAAGGATTCTGCTGGTTGATGATAATGAGTTGAACAGAGAAATTGCTGGTGAAATTTTGCAGATGACAGGGGCAGAAGTGGAAACAGCAGAAAATGGGAAAATCGCAGTTGAAAAAGTGGAAGCTTCTCCGGAAGGATTGTATGATCTTGTTTTTATGGATATCCAAATGCCTGTCATGAATGGTTATGAGGCAACTGCAGCAATCAGGAGCCTTCCGGGTGAAAAGGGAAAACTGCCTATTGTTGCCATGACTGCCAATGCTTTTGCAGAAGATGTACAGCTGGCCAAAAATACAGGCATGAATGGACATATCGCAAAACCGCTGGATATGAATAAGCTGAATGATGTTCTGGAAAGCTGGCTGTAATTGCTTTCCAGATGTATAAAAACTGGTGGAGAGGGGCACCGAAACTATATGGTATTGAAATATTGTCATGGACACATGTCTTGAAAAGATGATGGCAGAACAATATGTCGCTGTGATATAATACAATAAATGATTTTATGTGGAAATTCGAAATTTTGGAAAGAGAATAAAAAGCGGATAAACTTTACGAATAAAACAGAAAACTTAAAGCTATTTAAGACTTTTTAAGTATGAGGAAACTGTATGGATGATTTCAAAAAACTCACAGAGCAACTTATGAAAATATATAGTAATGCTGAATCAGTAAATGATTTGGGTATAGAAAATTATTTTGATGAAAATATCAGTCTGATTGGAACTGGGAAACATGAGTTATTCGCGAATCTACATGAGTTTTTAGAATCATTTAAATTTGATGTAAAACGAAGAGGTAAAATCAGACTTGAAGTAGGGAATTTACATCAGGAAGAAGAAAGACTCGATGATGACCATGTTCTTGCACATGGGACAGTAGATTTTACTGGTCTGTTTAAAGACGGTTCGATCTGTTTTAAAATGGAGACAAGATTTACGATTATCTATAAGTGGACGAATGGGAAATGGCTGGTTCAGCATTTGCATCAGTCAACACCAGATTTGGAACAGATGGACGGCGAAGAGTTCCCTGTTACCTTGGGAAAACAGGTAAAAAAAACCCGGCAGGCATTTCATGCATTAGGCACTGCCTATTATTTAATCTTAAGGTTGAATTTAAAAACAAAGAGAGTTGAACTTATTAAAAAAAATCGAAAAATAAATATTGATATTAAAAATAATAATACCGAATGGAATTCTCAGGTCGAGACTAGTGAAAGGATTATAGCAGAACCGTTTGTACAGAAGTATATAGATTTTTTTGATATACAAACCATGGCAGCGCGGCTTCATAATAAAGAATCTATGTCTTCCGAATTCAAACTAAAGGAAGGATCATGGTTTCTTTCTATGGTAATTCCTCAGAATTATGATAAAAATGGAAATGTCACATCAGTATTGATTGCGAATCGAGATGTGACAGATGAAAAAATGCGGGAATTAAGACAAGAGGAGGAATTGCGGGAAGCTAAATTAAAAGCAGAATGTGCAAATAAAGCAAAATCGTCATTTCTGTTCAATATGTCACATGACATCCGTACTCCTATGAATGCAATCATTGGTTATGCAGATTTGGCATCCAGACATTTGCAAGAAACAGAAAAACTTGGCAGATATCTTGAAAAAATTCAAATATGCGGAAAAGAACTTTTATCGATGCTTGGTAATGTTCTGGATCTTGCAAGAATTGAAAATAATAAAGTCGAAATGGAATACACTGTTTCGAATGTTCATGAGTGCTTTGAAAATTGTATCATTATGTTCCAGCAACAGGCAGAAAGTAAAAATCAGACTCTCTCTCTGACAGAACAAATCATGTATCCGTATGTATATATGGATGCACCACATCTGTCAGAAGTCTGTCTTAATATTATAAGCAATGCGATAAAGTATACAAATACAGGAGGTATGATATCCTGTAATGTTGTACAGAAATCTTGTGAAAAAGAAGACTGGTGCAATATGATCATTACCATTACCGATAATGGAATTGGTATGTCTGAAGAATTCCAAAAGCGTATTTTTGAAACTTTTGAAAGAGAACGTAACACGACATTAAGTCATATTGATGGCAGTGGCATTGGAATGGGCATTACAAAAAAGCTTGTAGAGCTCATGGATGGCACAATAGAAGTGGAAAGTAAGCAGGGTGAGGGTTCCACATTTACAGTAACTATTCCTTGCCGAAAAGCGTCAGAAGACGATTCTCTGGTGAAGAAAAACAGTAATCTGTGCAATAAGAATTGCCTGAACGGTGTTCGGATTTTGTTGGTTGAAGATAATGAGATCAACACTGAAATCGCAACGGAATTATTGACGGAAGAAGGATGTATTGTTGAGACTGCCAATGATGGTGTTGTATGTATTGACATGATTGAAAAAGCTGATGCTGATTATTACAAGATGATCCTTATGGATATCCAGATGCCGGTTATGAATGGATATGACGCTACATTAACTATCCGAAAGATGAAGGATACGAAAAAAGCCAGGATTCCAATTATTGCGATGACTGCCAATGCTTTCGCAGAAGATATACAAAAGGTTCTTTCTGTTGGAATGAATGCTCATGTTGCAAAGCCTGTTGATATGAATATTCTTGTCCCAACAATGATGAAATGTTTAAAAGAATAAAACAATCTGGAGATATACATCAGACGGAGAACTAAATAGAAACAAAGGAGCAGATATTATGAAAGCATGGGAAAGACTGATCAACTATGTGACAGTGCGTACGCCGAGTGATGAAGAGAGTGAGACAGTTCCGTCTTCTGTGTGTCAGTTTGATCTGGCGAGGAAGCTGGAAAAAGAAATGAAGGAACTTGGCCTGACAGAGGTAGTCCTTGATGATAAGTGCTATCTGTATGGAAAACTTCCGGCGACGGAAGGAAAAAAAGAGATTCCGGCACTTGGATTTATCGCACATATGGATACAGTTTCTGATTTTTGTGATCATGAGATCCGACCGATGGTTACCGAAAATTATGATGGCGGGGATCTGGTACTTGGCACAAGCGGACTGGTATTGAGTCCGAAGGAATTTCCACATCTGACAGGGCTAAAAGGACGTACACTGCTCACTTCGGATGGAACAACGATTCTGGGAGCAGATGACAAAGCAGGAATTGCAGAGATTCTGACTATGATTGAAAGAATCCAGACAGAAAATCGGCCGCATGGCACGATTTGTGTAGCATTTACTCCGGATGAGGAAATTGGAATGGGAGCGGAACATTTCAATCTGGATCAGTTTGGCGCAGAGTATGCTTATACTCTGGATGGTGACAGTGAAGGGGAGATTCAGTACGAGAATTTTAATGCCTGCAAAGCAGAATTTGAAATCAGGGGATTTAATGTTCATCCGGGTGAAGGAAAAGATACGATGATCAATGCCAGTCTGGTTGCGATAGAGATCAACAACTGCCTGCCATCTATGGAGACACCGAGAGGAACCGAAGACTATGAGGGATTTTATCATCTGATCAGCATGCAGGGGGAAGTCGGTGAAGCGAAACTTAATTATATTGTCAGAGATCATGACAAAAACGGATTCGAAGAGCGGAAGAAGACTCTTCGACTGATAGAAAAGAACTTAAATGCAAAGTGGGGCGAAGGGACGGTAACGCTTAAGATTACTGACCAGTACCTCAATATGAAAGAAATTGTAGAAGAGCACATGCATCTGATCGACCATGCGAAAAAGGCATGTGAGGCAGCAGGTGTGGCACCATTGATCCTTCCAATTCGTGGAGGAACCGATGGATGCCAGTTAAGCTTCAAAGGACTGCCGTGTCCAAATCTTGGAACAGGTGGACATGCTTTTCATGGACCATATGAGCATATCAGTGTGGAAGGAATGGAGAAGAGTGTGGAGCTCCTTCTTGCCCTGATTCAGGAATATACGAAATAATCTACGGAGTTGCAATAAAACGGTTAACATGCTCCATTGTGGCTTTTATAATCGAAAGATCTGCCTGTACATCGCCGGTCTCCAGAGAGTGATTGGCATTTGGCGTAAGAAAAAGAGGAACTTCTTTTTGTTCAGCCAGTGTACGGATAGAGTCTGTTTCTGCCCATGGATCTGCAGTACCGTGAAATGCAATGCTGCCGGGACGAGCAAAGGAAAAAGTGTCAGTCAGAGGTGTGAACAGGATGCTTTTTCCTTTTATATTATGTCTGGAAGCATAAGCGGAAGCGATAACTGTACCGATGCTTTTGGAAATAAAGAGAATGCTGCCATAGGAATTCCAGTCGATATCCTGCAGAGCCTGTTCTGTTTGTTCATAAGCAAGCTCAAAAGCCTGCTTCATTTTTGCGTGATCACCCTTGACATTCTCAGGGAGGGTTCCATAGGATACAGCGAGAATCTGATACCCATAATGTCTGGCAAGACGGCTTGCATAATACAGGAGTGGTTTGTCAGCAGTATAGCCGATTCCCGGGAAAATTACTGCCAGTTTTGGGGCGCTTTTATCAGAATCATAAGTATATGCAGATGCTTTGTCATAGAGCATTTGCTGATGAATTTTTTCCTGAAGGTCTTTTAAGGTCACAGAGATTGTATAAGGCTCTTCCGGGAGATAATCATAACCGGTGAGAACACCGTTTTCTTCCATGGCATAAACAATGTGCAATGCCCCCATAAGTTCCATATCGTCTTCAATATCAGAAAGTAATTCTTCGTATGTTTTCATCTTGATTTGTTCCTCGTATTTATATTTTATAAAATTCAGTCATGTGTATAAAAAACAAAATAATTATTGCATGTTTTATTAAAACGGGCAAGGAAAATTGAAAAACTCCTGCCAGTTACCTGGTTAAGGTGTCAATAAAATTGGAGAATAGCTTGCAAATCACGATCAAATAAAATATGATATAGAGATATAAAAATATACAATGTAAGGAAAATATATGAAAAACAGAAACAAAGGTTTTACACTTGTGGAACTTGTGATCATCATTGCAATTCTTGCGATTCTTATAGGTGTTCTTGCACCGACTTATACCAAATATATAGAAAAAAGCAGGGAATCAACTGATCTTGCAAATGTCAGGACGGCGTATGACAAAGTGGTGATGGAAACGGGAATAGAGGGAAATGAAGATGTAAAGGAGATCGTTCATCTGAAGCAGAAAATAGCCAAATGGCAGTCTTCAGATACGGTGACAATTGCGGGAATCACGCATTCTAACAGCGACCCTGATACTGTTAACTGGAAGGGATATCCCGTTGCGGACGGAATATGCGAAGTGTCCATGAATCCTGAAACCGGTATTTTATTTGACTGGAAAACCGGAAAAGGAGACAGTGTAGAAAACGATGAAGTAAAAGAATACTGGTTTAACCCGGAAGAAAACTTCGACAGAGTTCTTCAGGAAAGTAATGCATTGAACGGTGTAACTGGCATCTTTGAAATCGATTCCAGATGCCAAAAATCTACTATGGTTCCAAGGATAGAGACGAAGATGGCATCTGACAGTCTCCTTAAGAAAGGAACCTGGGCATATTATGGAAAGGCGAAGGATGCTAGAAAACGTGCTTTGCTCTGGACTTCTGTTAATACAGATGTTGTCGGTGCGAACCAGAAGATTCCTGTGATTGTCTGTACGGCAGATAATAAATATTATGTAGCAGAATCTACAACCGCCAAACGTACAGGATATGGCCCTGATTACGTTGCGATTGCAGCGCAGATGAGCACAGGCACTGCAAAAAAAGAGCTGGATGAGACCGCAGTAAAATATGACAGTCTTCAGGCCGCATACGACGCATATAAAAAACTACTCACAGATGGAAAATATAAGCAATATAAAAATTCGTTGGATTTTAATATTCATTGGTGAAGGTAACTGGTGAAGATGGTTATTCCTTTGCAGTTTACTGGTTGCTTTTATTTCTCCGACAAGCTATACTAATCTGAGCGACAAAGTATGGATTGGAGGATTTTTATAATGAAAATTGCAGTAACTTATGATAATGGAAATGTTTTTCAGCATTTTGGAAAAACAGAAAACTTTAAGGTTTATGAAGTAGAAGACAACAAAGTTGTTTCAAGTGAAGTGATCGGTTCTAACGGAACTGGACATGGTGCCCTGGCCGGACTTCTGGCAGAACAGGGGATTGATGTACTGATCTGCGGTGGTATTGGAGGAGGTGCGCAGACTGCACTTGCGGAGGCAGGTATTCAGTTATGCTCCGGTGCACAGGGAAATACAGATGAAGTAGTAGAAGCTTATCTGAAGGGCGAACTGGAATCAGCAGGAACAACCTGTGACCATCATCATGAAGAAGGACATTCCTGTGGAAACCATGAGGAAGGGGAGTCCTGTGGAAGCAGCTGTGGCGGCTGTGGTTCACATAAACCGGCATTTTCCGGACCGAATGTAGGAAAGACATGCCGTACACATTACAAGGGAACATTCAACGATGGAACACAGTTCGATTCTTCCTATGATCGTGGACAGCCGCTGGAGTTTGTCTGCGGAGCAGGACAGATGATCAAAGGCTTTGATGCAGCTGTTGCAGACATGAAGGTCGGAGAAATCAAAGAAATCCATCTGATGCCGGAAGAGGCTTATGGACAGCCGAATCCGGATGCAATCTTTACTCTTGAGATTGAACAGCTTCCGGGTGCAGAGGACCTGACAGTAGGTCAGCAGGTATATTTGTCTAATCAGTATGGGCAGCCTTTCCCGGTCAAAGTTACAGCCAAAGATGAAAAGACAATTACATTTGATGCCAATCACGAGATGGCTGGTAAAGAGCTGAACTTTAAGATCGAGCTTGTAGAAGTAAAATAAATGTCGAAGAAGTGCGGAGTTTGTCAATAAGTTTCGAACTCTTTTGATGGACGTACACAGTGCGGCATGCTAGTATGGAAGAAAGAAAATTATGTAGCTGTCTGGCGGCATTAAAGGACAGTGATATGATTCGTTTCTGTTTTATTCTGTGCGGCATGCCGCTTCTTTTGTTCTAAGACCGTTCTGGTTGAGAAAGGGAAATCTCCATGTTTTACTTGCGTTGTCGGGCGAAATTTCCATGTGTAATGAATAGGATATGATGAAAAAAGACCGGAATGCGTTGTTTCGGTCTTTTTATGTGGTGGAAACTGATCTATCAGGGCATTCTTGAATTATCTGAATTCCACGGCATGTTTTCTTTTCCAGATGGGAAATAAATTTCGCTGGCAGACGTAATTCTTCCGTTGTTCAATGCTTATGGCATGGAAGAATGTTTTCCACATATCAGTATATTCATCTTCATAAGATTCTGTCTTTTGTAATACCGAAAATTCATCGTCCGTCAGATAGCGCAGATAATTTTCACCATCTTTTACATGTACACAGGCAGTTTTGCGGTTATCATCGATGATCATCCAGTGTTCGGAGGGCATACGGTTGGCAAAATGGTTGCCAACCAGCATGATTACATCATTCCTGGGCTCCAAATGACTGACATAGACCTGGTTTTCCAGACTTTGAAAACGGGCAAATTCCCGAAAATGATGCGCTTCATTTGATACCTGGCGCCGGAGTTCGAGAAGATTCATTACATGTGGATTCGTATATTGCCCGACTACAGTACTGCCAATAGCAAACCCCACCCGAAGAAAGTCATAGATTGCCTGCAGAGCGTTCTCATCCGCAGACAATGAGGCGTAGTAGATGTTCATGTATGCAGTTTCAGAGATGCTTCTCCGAATGGAGCGTATAACCTTTTCTGCTTTGGAAGGATCACCATCCACATGGATATATTCATCAAACATTGTTTGTTGAAAGATAGGTTCTTTCTTTAGTCCAATCTGGTTATGACCGACTTTCAGGGCTTCTGACCAGGCATCATAGATGCAGGTCATGATATCCGTTAAGCGGTCCTGGCAAGTATATATTTTCATATTTTTATTCCGTATTCTGATCCTATATGTAAAAGTGGCTGGAAACTGGCAGAGGGAAGTTTAGCCAATCCCAAAATCAGCGAGGGTCATCTGGGAATAAGATTCATTGGAATGTTGTACTTTCCAGGAATCTTTTGCATCTACCTGAACCAGCTGTCGGGTGATATAGGCTTCTTCAATGGGAGTACGATACATTTGTCTGCCACCGCAGGTGATAAAATAATGTGCGCGTTTCAAAACTACGCCCATTCTTTTCAGATTGTCAAAATTCAGACGGCCATATCGTCTGGCATAAGTGATCCGGCTGGCGGATTTTGGCCCGATTCCGGGAACCCGAAGCAACGTGGCATAAGATGCTTTTTCAACTTCCACTGGAAAGTGTTCCAGATGGCGCAGCGCCCAGTCGCATTTGGGATCCAGCAGTTCATTGAAGTTGGGCTGAGATTCGGATAACAGTTCATCTGCCTGGAAGCCATAGAAGCGTAGCAGCCAGTCTGCCTGATACAGGCGATGTTCCCGGAGAAGTGGAGGTGGAGTTCCAATCTGAGGGAGAATGGAGTCATCATTTAACGGAATATATGCCGAATAGAAGACACGTTTCAGATCAAAGCCCTGGTACAGAGCCTGGCTGGTCTGTAACAGAGTATAGTCACTTTCGCCAGTGGCACCGATGATCATCTGGGTACTCTGCCCTGCCGGAGCGAAATTCCGTTTCAGATCAGACATGTCAAGAGGTGCCAGCTGACAGGCATTTTCCCATGTCAGGATATGTTTCGTGAATTTATTTTTATCACGGGAGATAAGATTCGGATCCTCTTTTTTGATAGGTGTATTGTTACTGAGTTTCGCATCGGTATTCTGCATATTGAGTTTTTCTCTGAAGATTTTCTTGGAATCGTCTGAGAAAATACCATTTCTTAAAAACTGATTTCCCCGGCTTCGATCCATATATGCAGACTTTCCAGCAGCTATCCGGTGAGAGGCAATAGTACTTTGTACTTTTCCCATGGGATTCAGGATATTCTGCATGGTTTTATTGGGGGCAAGAGAACGCAGAGCTGTTTCTGTCGGAAGTTCCAGATTGACACTGATGCGGTCTGCCAGATATCCAGCCGCGGCAAGCAGCTCGTCAGAGGCCCCGGGAATTGTTTTTACATGAATGTATCCGTTGAAATGGTACCGGGTACGGAGGAGCAGCAGTGTCTCACACATTTTTTCCATGGTATAGGTCGGATTTTTTAAGACACCGGAGCTTAAGAAGAGCCCTTCGATATAGTTCCGTTTGTAAAATTCAACGGTTAGTTCACAGATTTCCTGTGGCGTAAAGGTGGCGCGGCGTACATCATTGCTGGCACGGTTGATGCAATATTTACAGTCATAGGCACAATGATTTGTCATCAGGATCTTGAGAAGGGAAATACATCTTCCATCAGCGGCAAAACTGTGACAGATGCCACATGCCTCTGCATTGCCGAGCTCTCCTTTCTTTCCGCGTCGGCTGGAACCGCTTGAAGTACATGCGACATCGTATTTTGCTGCATCTGCCAGAATCTGTAACTTTTCCTGCGTTGTGTAATTATTATTTGTAATCTGTGTGATCATATATCTATTATACAAACATATGTTCTTGAAATCAAGAACTTTTTAGAACATTCGTTCGACAAAAGCTCCAAAAAGCTACCCATTGCAATGTCAGGGTGAGGAAGATTATAATAAGAAGAAACAGAAACCGGAAAAGTCGAAAAAATTAGTGTTGCACTCGTAAAAATACAATATATTGATAAATAGTTTCAAAAAACAACTATAAATTGTACAAAATTAAAAGCATGCGTTAATTAATTGACAAAGGTGCTTTCAATAGTGTACACTAGCGGCGTGAACGAGGGAGAGTTCACATGTAACTATAATAAGATTCCGGTCTTATTTTTCTTTTAGGAGAAAAGTTAGACGGGACATACGCGGAATAAATTCTATTTTAGAGAGGTGCAAAAATGAAAAACTTTTCACAGTGGGAAGGTTTCAAAGGAAACCGTTGGAAGGAAAAAATCGACGTTCGTAATTTTATTTCAATGAACTACACACCATATGACGGAGATGCTTCCTTCCTGGAAGAACCTACAGAGGCTACAAACAAACTGTGGGGAAAACTTCAGGAACTTCAGAAAGAAGAGCGTGCAAAAGGCGGCGTTCTGGATATGGAGACAGAGGTTGTTACATCTCTGACAGCATATGGCCCGGGATACATCGATGAAGACCTCAAAGATCTTGAAAAAGTTGTTGGTCTGCAGACAGACAAACCGCTGAAACGTGCATTCATGCCATACGGTGGTATCAAAATGGCAGAGCAGGCATGTGAGACTTACGGATACAAAGTAAGCGACAAGATCAAAGACGTTTTCCATAACTACGAATTCAAAACACACAACCAGGGTGTATTTGATATCTACACACCAGAAATGAAAGCAGCCCGTCACAACAAGATCCTGACAGGTCTTCCGGATACTTATGGACGTGGACGTATCGTTGGTGACTACAGACGAGTAGCACTGTACGGTATCGACGCTCTGATCGAAGGAAAACAGAAAGACTTTGCAGCTTGCGACCGTCAGGGTATGAGACGTTATGACTTCCAGCTTCGTGAGGAAATCGCAGATCAGATTCGCGCACTCAAAGGCATGAAAGTTATGGCTGAAGCTTACGGATATGATATTTCACAGCCGGCTAAAGATGCAAGAGAAGCATTCCAGTGGCTGTACTTCGGATATCTTGCAGCAATCAAGACTCAGAACGGTGCTGCAATGAGTGTTGGACGTATCTCTACATTCCTTGATATCTATATTGAAAGAGATCTTGAGAACGGAACTCTTACAGAGAAAGAAGCTCAGGAGCTTGTTGACCACATGGTAATGAAATTCCGTATGGTTAAATTTGCACGTATTCCTTCTTACAACCAGCTGTTCTCCGGTGACCCGGTATGGGCAACTCTGGAAGTTGCAGGTATGGGACAGGATGGACGTTCCATGGTAACAAAGAACGACTATCGTTTCCTGCACACTCTGGAAGACATGGGACCGGCTCCGGAACCGAACCTTACCGTTCTGTATTCTTCAAGACTGCCGGAAAACTTCAAAAAATATGCAGCTGACATCTCCGTACTGACAAGCTCTATCCAGTATGAGAACGATGATGTTATGCGTCCGGTATGGGGCGATGACTACAGCATCTGCTGCTGTGTATCTGCTACTGAGACAGGTAAAGAAATGCAGTTCTTCGGAGCTCGTGCAAATCTTGCAAAATGTCTTCTGTACGCTATCAACGGTGGTGTTGATGAGAAGACAAAACAGCAGGTAGGACCTCAGTATCAGCCAATTACTTCTGAATACCTTGACTATGACGAAGTAATCGCAAAATATGACAAAATGATGGACTGGCTGGCTCATCTGTATGTTGGAACACTGAACATGATCCACTATATGCATGACAAATACTACTATGAAGCAGCAGAGATGGCTCTGATCGATACAAAGGTTGACCGTTCTTTCGCAACTGGTATCGCAGGATTCTCTCACGTAGTAGACTCCCTGTCCGCTATCAAATATGCAAAAGTTAAAGCAATCCGTGACGAAGACGGAATCACAACAGATTTCGTAGTAGAAGGTGACTTCCCACGTTATGGTAACGATGATGACAGAGCAGATGAGATCGCAACAACACTGCTTTCTACATTCCTTGAGAAACTGAAACATATCCATACCTATCGTGATTCAAAACCTACTACTTCTATCCTTACCATCACATCCAACGTTGTTTATGGTAAAGCGACAGGATCCCTTCCGGATGGAAGAAAAGCAGGCGAGCCGCTGGCACCTGGTGCTAACCCGTCCTACGGCGCAGAGCAGAACGGACTTCTTGCTTCCCTCAACTCTGTTGCAAAATTGGACTATGAAGATGCCCTTGACGGAATCTCCAATACTCAGACCATCAACCCGGATGCTCTGGGACATACAGAAGAAGAACGTACAGAGAACCTTGTTCATGTACTTGACGGATACTTTGACCAGGGTGCTCATCACCTCAACGTTAATGTATTTGGTAAAGAAAAACTGATCGATGCAATGGAACATCCGGAAAAAGAAGAGTATGCAAACTTCACAATCCGTGTATCCGGATATGCAGTTAAATTCATCGACC
>ERZ772879.1953-NODE-1953-length-13265-cov-3.876684_pt1 | contig 13265 bp, 8 predicted proteins | sample MGYA00580582_ERZ772879 | MGnify/ENA primary metagenome ERZ772879 (study PRJEB29015, sample SAMEA2737682) | human gut metagenome | biome: human gut; feature: human-associated habitat; material: faeces | place: China | collected 2012 ... | reverse complement strand
AGGGCAGTACGCAGATTTCCTACATGCATCCGGCCTGTCGGGCTCGGTGCAAATCTTGTTTTTACATTGCTCATTTTTCTTTTCTCCTGATTTCTGGTTTTTCTGGAACAATCCTTTTGTCTGTTCCCTTCCACCATTTATTTAGAATGGAAAACAGCCCGGCGTTTCTTCCGAGCTGCACCATCCTTCCACTTTTGCCAGCGGCAATGCTCTTTTTCAGACCTCTACGCCGTGCTGTTTCAAATATTCCATAAAGTCGCCGACGGTAGAAAGGTCTGTCAGTTCGTCGGTGTCGATTTCAATTCCGTACTCGTCTTCTAATGCCATAACCATCTCGTAGAGATCCAGGGAATCTGCACCCAGGTCATCTTTAAAAGAGGTATCTTCGTTGATGCTGTCTGCATCACAGTTGAGCTGTTCTACTAAAATTTCTTTTATCTTTTCTAACATTGTTCTGCTCCTTCCTGCCTCTACCCGGCAGCCAGTATTTCTTTCGAAAAAAGTGTATCTGTTATTCCGGCATTTGTCAATAGATTTTTCTACTTTTACTGTTCTTCCGCCTGTGCCTCTCCTTCTCCGCTCTTTCCATCCTGGAACACAATAAAGCGGGAGACGCACAGGGCAATGCCGATTTCCGTCAGGATAAAGAGCACCGATGTTCCTCCGTAACTGATAAATGGAAGGGTAATTCCCGTTGCCGGCATCAGTTTCAGAACAACGCACAGGTTCAGAATAACCTGAATGGAAATATGTGCAAAAACGCCGCTCACCATCAGCATTCCATACGCGTCCGGCGCATTCTGTGCAACCACAAACAGACGGTACAGCAGGTAGCCAAACAGCAGCAATACAAGAATCGCGCCAAATATTCCAAGCTCCTCGCAGATGATCGAGAAGATCATATCGTTCTGTGCTTCCGGAATTGTTGTAATCTTCTGCGTACTGTTGCCAAGTCCTTTTCCGAGAAAGCCACCGGATCCAATCGCATAAAGTCCCTGCAGAATCTGATAGCTGCCTCCAGAAAGCCATTCATAGATACGATTCGACCGGAAGTCACCGCCTATTCTTTCAAAGATCTGCAGATTATTTTTTAAAATGATAATCGCAAAAACGCCAATTACCGCCGCGCCCGGAATCACACGCGCATAAAATTTTACCTCCGGGTCCGCCAGAAACAAAATGACGCAGGCGATGAGTCCCAGAATAATGGCGGTACTCAGGTTGTCCGTCAGAATCCACGCAGCCAGCGCCTGCAGCACGCCAAGTCCGAGGACAATTGCTTTTGCGCGGATGGTACGCATATTTTTTCCCATCTTCAGGATAATGTATGGCAAATACAGAATCAGCCCCAGCTTTCCAATCTCCGCAGGCTGAAGACTGCCACCGCCGATCCGGAGCCATCTTCTCGCCCCGTAGGCTTCATAACCAAGCGGCGTAAACCTTACCGCCGCCATCAGAAGGAGACTTCCCCAGTATACCAGTGCTGCAATCCGCTGGAACCATACACTATGATAATCTACAAACTTCGACAATATCACAATCCCCACCAGAACAATAGCAGAAAGCCCCGCCTGATGCGTGAAATAATACATATCATTTCCCTTGAATGTACTGGCCGCCTCGTAGGCGCTCGCGCTGTACAGCATAATCAGTCCGAAGCTGACCAGCAAAATAGTGCAGGCCAGCAGGTTATAATCATAAAAATCCGAAGGAAGTTTTTTCTTCCTCTTTTTCTTCTTTTCTTTCTTCTGGGATGGCATGTTTACTTTCTCTGCCATGAAGTTTCCACCTCCATTGTTTTACTCCATTTATTTCAGTGCATAGCCAAGCAGACTGACAAAGCCCGGATTTCGGTCGGTCGTTCCGAGGATAACCTTACGCACCAGCTCCGGATCGTCCGTGATAATGTTGTCCACGCCGCAGTTGACCATCCGCTGCATATCTCCCTGATAATTCAGCGTCCAGGCACAGACTTCTTTACCAAGACTGTGCGCATGCTCTACAAAGCTTTCTGTGATGTACGTATATTTTACAGAAAAGAAGTCCGCCGCGTCCATATCCTCCAGGCCTCCGTACGACATTTTCATCGTATACCCGGTCTTGATATCCGGATTGATTTTCTTTGCCTGCCTGAGGAAATTGTAGTTCATGGAAGTCAGCACACACTGATCCACAAAGTCATTGTCCTCGATGATTTTCACCACTTTTTTGACAATATTCTGGTTGTGGCCGTTGTATTTTACTTCGATATTCAGGTTGATTTTTCCTTTCGCGTACGCGATGACTTCTTCCAGCTTCGGAATCTGCTCGCCGCGGAATTTTTTGTTGAATCGTACACCGGCATCGAGCTGGCTGATTTCATCGTAGGTCAGGGTCCAGATGCTGGCATTCAGACCGGTTGTCCGCTTCAGATTTGTGTCGTGCATAAGGACAATCTCACCATCACTCGTCTCCTGTACATCGATCTCCGCGTAATCCGACATGCTATCCACTGCATATTTGATCGCGCTCATCGTATTTTCCGGTGCTTTTCTGGCTCCGCCCCGGTGCGCTGACACCGAAATATACTGGGAGGAAGCCGTTGCCTCTGCACGTGTTGCGCGCATGGCATATACAAGATAAACCGTTTCTCCCGCCAGCATGGCGATCGTGAGAACCACCGCCGTTACCGGACCGCAGAAGGTGCGTACCAGCTTCGAGCTCGGCTTTTTCGTTGTCCGGCTCTTCTGGTAGCCCTTTCGGGAGGAACGGATAAAAATCAGATACAGATACGTAATGCTTCCGACAAGGCCGAACGCTCCGCCGATCAGGCTCATCGTCGATTTGACCCAGTCACCGTAGACGATGACGGTACTGACAACGGTAGACGGCGTTTTCACCAGCTTTGCATAGGCAACGACAGCCGTTCCGAAAATCAGATACAAAACCCACGTAATCAGAAAAATCATCACCTGGAAAAAGACGTTGATGCCAAGCTCACGCAGCACGCGTTTTTCCAGTGTCTGGCGCACCCGCAGATGGGTATTTTTCTCTTTTTCCGTCATCATGCACCGGAACGGGATGGTGTAGGAAAACACAAACGAGAACGCGACAAGCAGAATCGTCAGCACCACCGGGATCCAGTATGCCGGGAAGGCATTGAAAATCTTCGTCAGGGAAACCTGAAGCAGTTTCATACTGCGGATGGCGCTGTAGCTGCTGTGCAGCCAAAGGTACGGGAAGCTCGCTGCCATGTAGAAAAACCAGGTCCACGGGCGGGCACGCACAAACTGTGCAGCTCCTCTTCCGCCGGCAAGCATCATGACAGGAACGGAAATCCGTTTTCGTTTCCAGGAGGCCTCCAGAGCCGCCATGACAGCATAGATTTCAAACAGCATACAGAAAAAGAAAGCAAGCAGAATTCCAAAAATCAGCAGAAGGGTCAGCGGATGCAACATGATCTTGTTGAAGTTTTCCGATGTCATATAACTCGTTCCCAGCTGTTTTAAGGAAAAGTTGATCGCCGCATTGGCGAGTCTTGAAACCAGCCGGTTGGAAAACAGGCGGTAGACCGTCTCAAATATCACGATGCTAAGCAGGTTTTTCTGCAAAAGTTTCCATGCCATATTCAGATAAATTCGTATCATTCCTGCATTTTTTACTGCCTTTTTTCTCATCTGCTGTTGTTCTCTCCTGTCAGCCGCAATTCCCCCCGATGAATCTGTATGCAAAAATTACCTTTATTTTTTCTCTTTTGTATTTTACATTTGACACTTCGAGTCTTTTTTGAAGCTCTTTTTCTTTCTGTTCATTTTAAACTATCTTCCAGTATAACACAAAACCGGGTCTTTGAGTATTCTTTTTTCTATTTCTGGTTGCACCACTTCTGCAGTTTTTTTACCATGGCGGATGGGCTGCTTACTGTGCCGTCGATCGGCGTGCCGAGTTTTTTCTGCCAGGCGAGGATTGTCTGCGGACCGATATAGCCGTCCATGCCGGCCGATGCCCATTTCTGCATTTCTTTTACAAGGGCCGATCCGCCTTTTGGCGTACTGTCCCACTCGGCGGCTGTGATGCCATCACAGAATTTCCGGTTGACGGCCAGCTGATTGCTGATTTTTCCATCCTGCGGTGTGCCGAAAAGTTCCTGCAGACGGCGCGTCAGATTTTCGCCCCAGATTCCGTCCTCTGCGACTGTCTTTCCGGATGACTTTGCTGTCTCTGCCGATTTTTCTTTTGCGGGACCGGCATAACGGCAATACGCTGTATGGCAGTTGACCCAGCCTGCCCCTGAGAGAAGCCGTCCCCAGCTTGTGTTCTGGATTTCCGTCACCGTGTAGCTTCCCTGATCCCGGATCGTTCCGGCAATCCTGCTGTCCGCATCCGGTGCCTGACGGATGTTGAGGGCTGCTGTCTGCACCTGATAGATCCCGGGCGCATACGTTTTTCCTGTTCCGCTGCCTGCTGTTCCCGTTCCTGTGCTCCCTGCACCGCTTCCGATCATCCGCTTCATGCGGTCCCAGTCACCGCGGTTCATGATCTGGCTCGGACAGTATTTGCTGCAGATGTCATAATGACGATAGACTCTTTCCAGCGGAATCCCCGTCTCCCGCATGATCTCCCGCACCAGTGCCGCAGTATTTTCAAATGCTTTTTCATAATTATACCCGGCCTGCACACACATCTCCACACCGATGCTGTTCTTGTTGCCGTACTGCTGAAACAGATTTTTTCCTCCGTAATTAATGCCGACATGCCAGCACCCCCGGCTGTGCGGTGCCGCCTGGTAGGCTGTGTCACCGTCATCGACGTAATAGTGTGCGGAAATGTTCTGGAAATTCCCGTCATGCTGTGCTCTCGCATGTGCCCGCGCATCGGCACCTGCTGCGAAGTTGTCGGTGTTGTGGACTACGATACATTTGGGATTGTTTTCCGCATACGTATTCTGATTTCCAAGATACGACCGATCAATTCTCATATTCTCCCCTTTCTGACGGTTCAGACTGCTCCGGCATAACACAGATTTTTTGAAGCGCCGTTCACTCCGGCTTATGGATCTGCTTGATAATCTGATTCACATAATTGCTCAACCCCGCCACCAGAATCCCCTGCGTGACCGCCGTAAAAACCGCCATCGCCCCCTCCTTCGCCGTCTCAATCTCACTCGTCGCCATCACCCAAACCGCACACAGCACCATGCTGATGCCGCCTAAGATCAGCGGAATGTACTTATTCTTCACCGCCTGCGCCTGCCGCAAAGCAACACCGAAAAAATACAGCACGAACGCAACGACGATGAGTTCGGGCTTTACATAATTCATTGCTTCCATGGAACATCCTTTCTGACTGTTCTGTTTTTGAAAGTCTTTTTTCTATATTATGATGGGATAATGATTTACGACTGGATAAGATTTTCTTACTGTAAACCCAAAAAATCCCACCTGTTTTTCAGATGGGATTTTCCAGTGGTGTGCTGTTCTTTGATTTTTAATTTACTATCTTGTGCAGCAATTCCCCTGACCTGCCCCTGGCTGCGGTGCCGCACAGAAAGTCTTTGCATCAAACGACGGATTAAACGCATAAAAGTTCTTCGAATTCAATTCGTCCTGTACAGAACGCAGTGCTTCACCAAAACGCTGGAAATGCACAACTTCACGCGCCCGCAGGAAACGAATCGGATCTGCAACTTCAGGATCTTTTACCAAACGAAGGATGTTATCATACGTTGACCGGGCTTTCTGCTCCGCAGCGAGGTCTTCGAACAAATCTGTCAAAGGATCACCTTTCGACTGGAACTCACAAGAATTAAACGGAACTCCGCCAGCCGCCTGCGGCCAGATTCCGGCTGTGTGGTCTACATAGTAATTAGCAAAACCGGAATTCTGAATTTCTTCCAGCGAAAGATTACAGGTAAGCTGATGAACGATCGTGGATACCATTTCGAGATGAGCTAATTCCTCGGTACCAACATCATTCAACACCCCCGCTACAATTCGGTTCGGTGCTGTGAAACGCTGAGAGAGATACCGCATGGATGCGCCCATCTCTCCATCCGGGCCACCGGAATGCAATACCAGATGATATGTTGTAACTGTAAAAATTTCGATGATACAATATGTTTTCCCGGGTAATTTGCCCGGGAATTTTTATTGCTTTTCTTCTATATACATGTTATTATAACACATGGTCAGAACATCCAAAATGACCAGAAAAAAGAAACGCCGCGTAGTTGCGGCGTTTCTTTTTGCCCCGGGGTCTCCCGGGGCTTTTTAATTGCTGATCACTGCCGGTTGCACCACTCCTGCAGGGCACGTACCATCGCGGACGGGTAGCTGATCACGCCGTCAACCGTTGTGCCGAGTTTTTTCTGGAGCGCGCGGATGGTCTGCGGTCCGAGGTAGCCGTCTGCGGTCACTCCTGCCCATCTCTGCATGGCCCTGATCAGATCGGATCCGCCGGACAGCTTGCCAGACCATTCGGCCGCCGCGATGCCAGCACAGTATTTTTTATTACTGTTTGGCTGATTGCTGATTTTGCCATCTACGCCGGTTTTAAAAATCTCCTGTAGGCGGCGTGTCAGCTCATGACCCCATACGCCGTCAACCAAGATCTGCTGCTTTTGGGCAGCGTCTTCTTCTGCCCCTCCGTAAGTACAATACTTGGTGTGGCAGTTGATCCAGCCCGCGCCGGATAACAGTCGTCCCCAGCTTGTGTTTTTGATCTCTGTCACCGTATAGCTTCCCTGATCCGTGATCATGCCAACAATACGGCTGTCTGCGTTTGGCTGTTCTCTAATATTAAGGTCGGTATTGACCTTGTAAATACCAGGCTCATATTTTCCGCTTTCTGGCTGTTCAGCCGATGCCTCGCCGCTGATCAAGCTCTTAAACCGCTCCCAATCCCCTCTCTCGATGATCTGGCTCGGGCAGTGCTTGCTACAGATATCATAGTGGCGGTATACGCGGCTGGCCGGGATGCCGGTCTCCCGCATGATCTCTTTGACGACCGTGGCTGTGTTCTGGAAGGCCTGCTCATAGTCATATCCTTTTTGCACGCACATTTCCACGCCGATGCTGCTACGGTTTCCATATTTTCCAAACAGATTCGTTCCTCCGTAATTGACGCCTACATGCCAGCATCCGCGGCTGTGTGGTGCTGCCTGATACGCCGTTTCTCCATCATCAACGTAATAGTGGGCAGACATATTGGACAGCTCACCATTATGCTGCGCTTCTGCGTGTGTGCGGGCATCGGCGCCCGCTCTGAAATTATCTGTGTTGTGGACTACAATACACCGCGGATCGTTCTCTTCGTAGGTGTTCTGGTTGCTGATAAAAGATCTGTCAATTCTCATGATACTTCCCTTTCTCCGGCAGATTTGCGCCGGCGCAAAAGAGGACGGTTATTGGCCGCCCTCACTCTGTTTTCTGTGTCTGCTTGATAATCTGATTCACATAGTTGCTCAGCCCAGCGACGAGAATTCCCTGCGTGACCGCCGTAAATACTGCCATTGCCGCCTGCTGACCGGTGCACACCTCACTGGTGGCCAGCACCCAAATCGCGCAAAGTACAATGCTCACACCACCCAGAATCAGTGGAATATACTTGTCCTTTACAGCCTGTGCCTGTTTCAGGCCCATGCCCAGGAAGTACAGGACAATAGCTACAATGATCAGTTCCGGTTTTACATAATTCATAATCTGTTCCATGTCAATCGCCTTTCTTTTTTAAGTGTAATTCATCAATTTCCTGCTTCATCTTTGTGATCATACCGTTTCCACCAAGCACATGATAGGCTTCGTACATCTCGCAGAAGTTCTGGTATGCATAGGATGGGATGTCTCCAAGCTGTGTGTACTTGCTGTGGTACTCAATCAGCTGGACTCTGAGTAGTAACATAGTTCCCTTACTGTTCGCGTCTCGATCCCTTTTCTGATTTTTTAAGAGCCAGACGATGTAGCCCAGCAGCACTGGAAGTGCTATCGTATATGTCTGCATTAATATTTCATTCACTGCTCTGTCTCTCTTTCCCACTATTGAACGCAGAAGAAGGACCGTTTCCGGCCCTACTCAGTTTTTCCCTTTTCTTCCAGCTCTGCAGTGTACTTATCATACTCGTCCCAGATGTCATTCTCAAATTTATCAACAACATCATCGATATCCTTTTTATTGGCACGATACTTTCTACCGTTGTTGATGTAGCGATTGATGATTGGAACATCCGGATGTTTTGCATCCATATTGGCGTCCATAGACACAACGGTCTCGCCGTCAACTGTGATGATTCCAGAATAATGAATGTCCTTTGTGTAAGTTGCTGATACTGCCATATTTTTGTCCTCCTAAAAATTAATTTGTATCTCCAGAGATATTATCTCTCATGGATTCAAGTTCACTTCTTAGATCCGCAACCTCTACTTCAAGGTTCGATCTTCTTTGCTTTTCGAGTTGAAGCTCATGCGTTATTATAGCAATCAAATTAGTATATACCATACTATAAGTATCAATATAGCTATCCTCAGTGTTCTTCCTGTCGTGGTGTACCAGATCCAGCTCGTCTTCTCGGATTCCGAGTTCTCGCATGGCTTCTACGACATCCTGTGCGACGAATCCATAACAAATGCGCCCATCACCGTCAATCATCCGATACTGAACTGGTTTTAAGCGATCGAACAGCTCTGAATGAATATCCGTCTTATTGATCTTGCTCTCACCGAGTGGAAATATGTTTGTTTTGGCGCGGCGATCGGATGTGACCTGTGGGGAGTTTTTAACAATCAAACGCTCCCATACTCTTCCACTATCTCCTAACATAATCTTTTCGGAGTACGCCTTGGTCGGTGCGAACGCTCCAGTATACACTCCTCCAGACCAGCCACAGCCATAAAATTCGACCTCTGCCTGATAACCTTTCTTCTTTGATTCAAGAATAATGCTACCGTTACCAATATCGAAGTTTGCTTTGTTGTTGGCATCCGAGTAAGTATTTACAACAAAAGAATCGTCAACAGCTCCGGCTATACAGCTTCCAGAAGAACTTGATGTCTCCAATACAGATTCGTGGACACCTTTAATATCTACATATTCGCTCTGGATTGACAGAGCCGCATTGCCGGATTTTGTTTCAACCAAAATCTTACCGACACCGCCACATAACTCAATAACCGCATCTTTTGCGTTCTTTCCAAGCTGGATCAACTTATCACCATAATATGCGAGTGTCGTTCCTGCCCGGTTAAGAATCTCAAATGCTGATGCTGAAATCTTAGTCCGATAACCAGACCAAGATCCGCTGGTTTTATTACCAACTTCCAATCCGGTCCCATCAGTAAACTGCATAAAGTTGGTGGCTGTTTTTGCTGCTTGTAAAGGATTCGCATTAATTGAACCAGATGGTAAAGAAGCTAATTTGGTTGATGTCCACGTCACTGTATATGGACCAGAACCTTGAGTATAGTTAAATACTCTCAGCTGTCCATACGGTTCATTTAATCTTGTTATAAGGCCCCACGTTGAAGTAGTCTTTTTATAAATCCATAACGACCATCCGCCTGAAGATCTTAGGAAATCCAATCCAGGATTTGAGTTATTTGCAGAGATAAAACTAAACTGGACATCTGTTGTCTCAAAACCTCTGCCACCAAGTTTAAATGTTGTTGGCTGATTTGCATACGAACCTGTGATCTTTATTGCAGCAAATTCGACATAAAGATTTGACTCACCGTTTCCATTTACCGTATGCACTACCTGATTTGCGTCCTTACCTGCAGCGCCCTGTGGACCTTGAGGACCTGTTGCGCCGGTTGCACCTTTATCTCCCTGAGGACCTTTATCGCCTTTTACACCTTGAGGACCTTGTGGTCCCTGAGGACCAGTTACACATACAGCTGTTGTCGTTGAAGTCGTGTTGTCAGTATAGGTAATCACCGATCTCGTCCAAATATATTTACTGTTCTCCCATCCAGGATAAGTCGTGCCCCACGATCCGCCGGACATGGCTGTTGCTGACGTTGATTTGTAATACTGTTCTACAATAGATTTAACGCCTTTACCAGTCCCTCCAGTATCTCCTTTATCACCTTTGGCTCCGGTTGCTCCCTGCGCTCCTGCAATGCAAACTCCATTTTGATTTGGCGAATACGTTCTGTTACCAGCTCCGTCCGTTGTTACCGTACGGCTCCACATATATTTTCCATTAACCCATGTTGGCGCTGTCGTCGACCATGATCCTCCAGAAAGAGAAGTCGGCGATGTCGAAAGATAATACTCAACATCGACATATGATACATAGTCCTCCGGTGCTGGAGTCCAGTCAGTTGCAGTATTGCCTTTTTCGATCTTAAGGTTTTTAAACTGATATGAGACCCCAACATTACTGTTCATTCCAGTAAAATATGTATTCTGTGAAGTTCCGCTAGGCAATGTTGCTGCTGATTTTACAACCCATACCAGTTTTGTCCATACATTCGCAACTGTTTTGTTGTTTACGGCTTTACATGATTGTATCAACATGTTTGAACTGTCACCATGTCTAAAGCTTGGATTCATCGATGTAGAAACACTTGCTTTGACATCTACGGATACGGTATAATTCGTGTCAGCCTCCCATTTTGTGCGTCCAATATAAGAAAACTGTATTACAGACCATCCGGATTGTTTTACCGAATCTCGTGTAAGTTTACATGTATTAACTCCAGTTTCGTATACAGATTCTTTGGAATAGCCACCTGTTTGCATATTCCAATCCCACCCGGTTGTTCCTTTATTGGTATTGGTCGCCAAATTTCGCCCACCAACGACGATTCCCTCTGGAGTGCTACCAACATTATAAGCAGTTGAAGTAGTATTGTCTGTGTAGGTAATAATTGTACGAGTCCAGAAATATGGCTTATCTGCACTTGTTGCCGGAGGAGTTGCCGACCATACCCCCGTAGGAATCGTTGTTCCTGAAGAACTTGCTTGGTACGTAACCGCCGTTGACTTAACACCTTTTCCAGTTGCCCCGGTATCGCCTTTATCCCCCTTACTGCCTGTGGCACCAGTTGCACCTCGCGGGATAATTGTATGACTTATACATAAACCTTTCAGCTCACCGGATGCCGTATTACTCCGATAATAAGCAACATGCGCATTTTTTGTATCTGTCGCCGTTCCAACGATTGCAAACATATCACCAATCCGGCAACCATTACGGATACCAGATGTGCTGGACCAAGTTTCTTCGTGATTAATCGTTCCATATGTTGTCCACCGAGACTCGATGAAGGCATCTCTAACCACATTTGCCACAAGACTATATCCCTGTGAACCAGTAGCCCCTGTAGCACCTTTGTTACCATATACACCGATAACTCGTTTTGTTGTGTCTACAGTTGTCCCATTTGTATAAGTAATTGTCTCGTAGTTCCAGAGATATTTATCGCTCTCTGTCATTGTCGGAACGGTGGATGACCACGATGTAGGAACAGTCGAATTGGATGTGGAGACTGCGTAGTGCTCAGTAATGCTTTTAATGCCATTTCCGGTTGATCCGGTATCACCTTTATCCCCTTTACTTCCCTGATCGCCGTATGATCCAATGACGCAAGGCATAGTTGTACTCGCCACGGTTCCGTCGGTATACTTCACAACCTCATAATTCCAAAGATACTTCTTAGCCGCAGACACCGACTGGACAGCTGCTGTCCATCCACTCGTCGCTGCTGTAACTCCACTAGAGGATGCAGTTGCCAAATAGTAGTTAACCACAGATCCGATACTCTTTCCGTTAGTGCCTGTAGCACCATTTGCACCCATACGGCTAACGCTATATATTGTGGATGTCGTATTGTCAGAGTAGCTAAATATAGTCCTCACCCACAGATATTGTCCGGCTGAAACTGTTGGTATAGATCCAGACCAAGTACCGGTCGGAACCGTTGTTCCAGACGTGCTTGCCTGATACGTAATCGCAGTCGATTTAATTCCTTTACCTGTATCGCCAACCAAGTCGTCCGGATGCGGCGTCCATTCTGTCGCCTTCGTTCCTTTTTCGAGTTTGACTCCACACACATACATCGTTGCGCCAACAGAACCGCCTTGTGAATAAATGTACGCAATACTTCGTGAACTTGAACTCAATGGTTCTGATGTAAAGCTTAGATGCGTCCATTTATTTGCTTCAACAGTCATCGACTGCGAGATTCCACTGCTATCATCACCAGTCCGATATGTCTGTAATTTTACAGCCATTTTTTCGGAACACTTAACCCAAGCAGATACAGTATATGCTTCTCCTTTCAGAAGTCCTGCATATTTATCTTGGCAGAAACCTATCTGGTCAGATGTATTTATTCTGGTTATGAGAATGCCTTTTGTCAGATTATTTAATGGAGAATCTGGAAGAGTGACATTTTTAATAGTTCCAGTTCCCGATAATCTCCAAGTTCCAGATTCCCATGTGCCAGTACCGATTGGCAATTCAGCAGTGTTTTTTGCAATATTCCACCCAAAGCCAGCTCCCTGATTAGCAACTGCAAATGAGAATTTCTTATAGATCGTAACCCCATCGACAATTACAGGGACACTTGCCTCACATGCTACAGAAATCACAGCAGTTGTCTTGAATGTAATTGTTGGAGATGCCGTTCCGTTATTTGAAACCGATGCGGAAATGCCAGTTGGGCATGAAATTGTTCCGATTGTAACCTTCGAACACTGAGTATCACCCTGATAGGCTATTGCTTGAGTCGTACAAGCGGAACCAATTGGTGCTCCAGACGTATTTCCCATGAAAGTATAGGTTTCACTTGTCAATACTACAGAATATGCATCCGTAATATCGGCAATTGTAACCTGGCATGATGCTTTAGCCGCCATTTTGAATTTTCCTCTCTTTCTTCATTACTCAAGCTGGCATGTATACGAGCCAATATTCGCGATATCATCTGCTGTTACGGTGATGCTTCTGGCTGTAGCTTTTGCCGTTGTAGAAGTGCCAACATACCATCTGATTATTCCGAGTGATCCACAAATACCGCCATCTGTGATTTCCTGCTCAACCCCACCCTTGAAAACGTGAGCGGTGAGAGCTGTACTTCCTCGACTGTTTTTAAAGGTAAAACCATTACTTCCGGTAATACTTATGACAATTCCATCCTTGCCAGCGGCTCCAGTTGCTCCGACTTCACCCTTCATTTTTGACCACTTATATGCAGTAACAGTAGTCGGATCATTTTTGTTGAAATCAACACAAGTGCCAATATATTCGCCACTATCTTCTCCCTCATTTCCAGTACACGTTTTAC
>ERZ772879.1948-NODE-1948-length-13306-cov-5.559807_pt1 | contig 13306 bp, 11 predicted proteins | sample MGYA00580582_ERZ772879 | MGnify/ENA primary metagenome ERZ772879 (study PRJEB29015, sample SAMEA2737682) | human gut metagenome | biome: human gut; feature: human-associated habitat; material: faeces | place: China | collected 2012 ... | reverse complement strand
CACGCATGTTGTCGAAGTTACGGGTCAGGGCGCCAGTCGGGTCGCCGATCATCGCATATTTGATTTTGGCGATGGTTTCAGAGCTGCTGTGCCACGCTTTGTGGGTGAAGTGGGTATCGGTAGACACAGAGTAAACGTCTACGCCCAGCTTCTGCAGTTCTTCGTAATGGTCAGCCACGTCGCCCAGTTCGGTCGGGCAGACGAAGGTGAAGTCAGCCGGATAGAAGAAGAAGACGCTCCAGCGGCCTTCGGTGTCTTTCTCGGTGACTTCGATGAATTCACCATTTTTGAATGCCTGGTTTTTGAACGGTTTGATTTTGGTGTTAATTAAGGACATCTATACTTCCTCCGTGTTTTCGTTGAGGTCTAAGTTAACGAATTTTTCCTGACCCGACCAATGCGTTTACATTATCGAATCAATAAGCGTTATCTAACAACCGGAACAAGACAACTCTGTGAACCTGTCGACGCGTTCAGCGCTAATCGCTGTTTTTCGCATCATTTGCCGCGACAAAAGTAAAAAGGCCACCTTTTCAGGCGGCCCCGTTACCTGAAATACCCGAGGGTAGGTTCAGCGCCAGTCAGACTGGCTATGTGTTGCGCTCTACATTACCTTAATGTAACAGCATCCAGGATTACATCACCCACGCCAGCAAAGGGCAATCCGTCATTCTGCTGATCTTGCCTATGACTGTGATAGGTTCAACAATCGTTTTGCCCTTTCCTGCTGATTTTACAAGGAATACTTATGTTAAAGCGTCTTCTGTTACTCAGCCTTTTGCCGTTATGCAGCCATGCGGAGGAACTCCCCGCTCCGGTAAAAGCGATCGAAAAACAGGGCATTACAATTATAAAACCCTTTGAGGCGCCGGGGGGAATGAAAGGCTGGCTGGGCAAATACCAGGACATGGGGGTCGCCATCTACCTAACGCCGGATGGTAAACACGCGATCTCCGGCTATATGTATGATGAGAACGGCAGCAACCTCAGCGAGCAGCTGTTTCAGAAAGAACTCTATACCCCGGCGGGACAAGAGATGTGGAAGAAGATGGCCAGCGCCCACTGGCTGCAGGATGGTCGCAAGGACGCCCCTATCGTGCTGTATGTCTTTGCCGATCCCTTCTGTCCCTACTGCAAGCAGTTCTGGCAGCAATCCCGCCCCTGGGTAGAGGCCGGTAAAGTGCAGATCCGCACTCTGCTGGTGGGGGTGATTAAGCCGGAGAGCCCGGCCACCGCCGCGGCGATTCTCGCCAGCAGCGATCCGGCGAAAACCTGGCATGATTACGAGCAATCGAATGGGAAAATGGCTCTGACGATCCCGAAAGCAATTCCGCCGGAGAAAATGAAAATGCTCAACGTCAACCAGCAGCTGATGGACGATCTGGGAGCCAACGTGACGCCGGCGATTTATTATATGAATAAAGATAATATGCTGCAGCAGGTGGTCGGCCTACCGGATAAAGAGAAACTGCATATTATGATGGGTGAAAAAGAGTAATTCCATCCCGCAGTGGCGCCTGGCGGAAGCGACCGCTGGCGCCACCGTCGACGATAAGATATATTAAGCAGAACTTAACTGTATTTGCCAATAGTTAAATTCACACCGCAAATATTAAGCCACAAAACATTATCATTAAGAATATTATAATCCGCACCGGTAATAAACAGGACTGCATTAATGGCAAATCTTTACGATCTGAAAAAGTTCGATTTGAATTTATTGGTTATTTTCGAATGTATCTATCAACATTTGAGCATCAGCAAAGCGGCGGCGATGTTATTTATCACCCCCTCAGCGGTGAGTCAGTCGTTGCAGCGTCTGCGCCAGCAGTTAAACGATCCGCTATTTGTTCGTGTTGGCAAAGGAATGACGCCCACCACCGCCTGCGTCAATCTTCATTATCATCTACAGCAAAATCTGGAGCAGCTGGAAAAAACCATCAATCTTAATAATCGCTCAGAACTGCGTAAACGTATTGTGATATATGGCCCCCCGCTGTTCTGTTCAGTCAATAGCCACGTTATGATTAACCAGCTCTGTCATCAGGCGAACTTGCAAATTGAGCACCATAACCTGACCACCACCGAATCGGCTGAGGAGCTGCTGGCGTATCGCCAGGCGGACCTGGTGTTCACCCGCATGCCCATTACCAACCGCGCCACGATCTGTCAGCCCTATCAGACGGTGCAGACGCTGGCGGTTTGCCGGGCGGGCCATCCGCGACGCGAAACGCTTACCTCGGTAGAGTCACTGGCACAGGAGTTTTTCACTCACTATATTACCAACGATCCCGTTATTCAGCGCGTGCAGCAAAGCAGCATCACCTGGCTGAATCCGCGCAATATTGCCTTTCGCAGCGACTCTTTTATGACCATTCTTAACATGATTAATAAAACCGACTTAATTGGCTTTTTGCCTTCCTATTTATATGACTTTATCTCACCCACTATGCAGCTTCACGCCATCAACATAGATAATCTTTTTCCGGATATCACGATCTACATTAATTACCACCATGCATCTTCGCAAAATCATTTTTTAACTGAATTAATCACCATATTAATGAATGATCGAGAGGCATCACGGCCCAAATTTAATCACAGCGAATAACGCCCTTCTGTTCCCCCGCTGCCAGAAACAATAATCGACCATTAATTTCCTACCCCTCATCGTTTATACTGAGCTAACGGGAATTTTCTACTATTAAAGGATTAATGGTCATGTCGTTTATTAAATATCCCTTACCGGAATCGGTGCTGCAGGCAACTGAGCAGCGGATCCAGTGGGTCATGGATAATTTTTCGCGCATCTGTGTCTCTTTTTCCGGGGGAAAAGACTCCACCGTTATGCTGCATTTAACCGCCCAGGCGGCGCGGTTACAGGGGAAAAAAATCTGCGTGTTGTTTATTGACTGGGAAGCGCAGTTCTCCTGCACCATCGCCCACTGTGAAAAACTGCGTGCGCTGTATGCGGATGTTATCGAAACCTTTTACTGGGTCGCCCTGCCGCTCACCACCCAAAATGCCCTGACGCAGTATAAGCCGCAATGGCAATGCTGGGAGCCCGGAACCGAGTGGGTACGCCAGCCGCCGCCCTGGGCCATTACCCACCCGGGCTATTTTTCATTTTATCAACCCGGAATGAGCTTTGAAGCCTTCGTCAGCCACTTCGCCGAGTGGTTTTCGCAGCGTCGTCCCGCCGCCGTGCTGGTGGGCATTCGCGCCGACGAATCGCTAAATCGCTTTATGACGATTTCTTCACAGCGTAAACAGCGCTTCGCCGACGATAAACCATGGACCACTTCAGCGCCGGGCGGCCACGCCTGGTACATCTACCCGCTCTATGACTGGAAAACCGCCGATATCTGGACCTGGTTTGCCAAAAGCGGCGAGCCCTATAACCCGTTGTACGATCTGATGTATCAGGCCGGGGTGCCGCTGCGCTATATGCGCATTTGCGAACCGTTTGGTCCCGAGCAGCGCCAGGGGCTGTGGCTGTATCACGTGCTGGAACCTGAGCGCTGGGCCGCGATGTGCCAGCGAGTGAGCGGCGCGCACAGCGGCGGGGTCTATGCCGGGCATGATAATCAGTTCTACGGTCATCGGAAAATCGACAAGCCCGACCACCTGACGTGGAAAAGCTACGCCCTGTTCCTGCTCGACAGCATGCCGGAAACCACCGCCGAGCACTACCGCAATAAAATCGCCGTCTACCTGCGCTGGTACCAGAAAAAAGGTATGGAGGATATTCCGGATACCCAACCTGCGGACATTGGCACCAAAGATATCCCATCCTGGCGGCGAGTCTGCAAAGTACTGCTCAATAACGATTACTGGTGCCGTCAGCTTTCGTTTAGCCCAACCAAAAGCAGCCACTATCAGCGCTACCGTAAACGCATGGAAAAACATCGCCAACAATGGGGGATTTTATGCAACAACAACTGACGCAGGCGCTGGAAGCTTACCTGCAAAAGCTGGATGACGAAGCGCGCATTGAGGCTATCAATGCGTTTCGCCAGGTGCTCCACCACTACAGCCCCTTCCGCTCGCAGCCCGTCGACTGCGTGCTGTGGGTCAAACAGGAGCTGGTCGCCCCCAACGATTACAACCCGAATAACGTGGCGCCGCCGGAGAAGCGTCTGCTGCAAACGTCGCTGGAGGCCGACGGCTTTACCCAGCCGGTCGTCGTCATCCAGCAACGCCCACAGGCGTATACGATTGTCGATGGTTTTCACCGCCATGAGCTGGCCTGCAGCAAAGCCGCGCTGAAAAAAACGCTGAAAGGCTATTTGCCGGTGACCTGCCTGACGAGTGAAGCTGCCTCGCGTGACGGGCTGATGGCAGCGACCATACGCCATAACCGGGCGCGCGGTCGCCACCAAATCCACGCCATGTCAGAGATCGTCCGCGAGCTGACCCAGCTCGGCTGGACGCCGCAGAAAATCGGCAAAGAGCTGGGGATGGATGCCGATGAAGTGCTGCGTCTGAAGCAAATTAGCGGCCTGACAGAGATGTTCGCCGGCCGCCAGTTCTCCCAGGCGTGGACGATTAAGTAACTACAGCTGGCACAAACGCGTCGCCGCAGCCAGCAGAGTCGCCGGCTGTTTGGCAAAGCACAAGCGGATCAGCTTGTGCGGGAACGGATCGGCGCAGAAGACGGAGAGCGGGATCGCCGCCACGCCGATCTCAGTGGTCAACCAGCGGCAGAAGCTGACATCGTCAAGATCGGAGATGGCGCTGTAGTCCGCCAGCAGGAAATAGGTCCCTTCACAGGGCAGGATTTCCAGCCGGCTTGGGCGCAGCGCTTCAATAAACAGATCGCGACGTTCCCGATAAAACGCCGGCAGCTCACGATAATGCTCCGGCGCTTCGCGCAGCATGTCGGCGATCGCCAGCTGCGCCGGGGTATTCACCGAGAAGGTCAGATACTGGTGCACCTTGCGCAGTTCGGCGCTGATGGCCGCCGGGGCCACGCAGTAGCCGACCTTCCAGCCGGTCATATGAAAGGTTTTGCCAAACGAAGAGACCGCCACCGCCCGCTCGCGCAGCTGTGGATGCGCCAGTACACTGGCGTGGCCGCCCTCAGCAAAGCAGATATGCTCATAGACTTCATCGCTCAGGACATAGATCTCACGTTCGGCGATCGCCTGCCACAGGGCGGCAAAATCCTCGCGCTGCCAGACGGTGGCCGAAGGGTTGTGCGGGGTGTTGAGGATCACCAGCCGGGTTTTCTCGCTCAGGGCGGCGGCAAATTGCCGCCAGTCGACGCGAAAATGCGGCGGCTGCAGCGCAATACGACGTAACTCGCCGCCGGCCAGCGCCACCGCGGGGGCGTAGCTGTCATAGCTGGGATCGAAACAGATCACCTCGTCGCCGCGGCGCACCAGGGCGGTGATCGCCGCATACAGGGCCTCCGTCGCGCCGGCGGTGACCGTGATCTCGCTGTTAACGTCGGGCTGGTAACCATACAGCTCCGCCGTCTTCCCGGCGATCGCCTCGCGCAGCGCCGGCACGCCGATCATCGGGGCGTACTGATTCGCCCCCTGCGCCACGTGGTACGCCAGACGCTCCTGCAGATAGCGCGGGCCGTCAAAATCGGGAAAGCCCTGGGACAGGTTTATGGCCTGATGCTGCTGGGCCAGGGCGCTCATCTGGGTAAAAATCGTGGTGCCGAGCGCAGGAAGTTTACTCTCTGGAATCAAGGGGTTATTGTTCATTCTTTTTATACCGATTGTAATGCTGTTGTTGAAGCCACTATAACACGATGTTAATATTTGGCAATCAAGACGCTTAGACGTCTAAATGCTAATGTTATTCCACGCTACGCCCACTCTGGAGAAACCATGATCCGCGCCATCGTGACCGACATAGAAGGCACCACCAGCGATATCCGCTTCGTGCATAACGTGCTGTTCCCCTACGCCCGCGAACGACTGGCCGGCTTTGTGACCGCTCAGCAGCACGCTGAACCGGTCAAAACCATTCTCGACAACCTGCGCCGCGAAACAGACGCCCCCGCCGCCAGCACCGCCGACCTTATCACTACCCTCTTCGCCTTTATGGATGAAGACCGTAAATCCACGGCGCTGAAGGCGCTGCAGGGGATCATCTGGCGTGACGGCTATCTCAACGGCGACTTTACCGGCCATCTCTACCCGGACGTACTGCCGGCGCTGGAGAAATGGAAAGCGCAGGGTATTGATCTGTATGTATATTCCTCAGGTTCCGTGGCTGCGCAGAAATTGTTATTTGGCTACAGCGATGAAGGTGATATTACTCATCTGTTCACGGGCTATTTCGATACCCTGGTAGGCGCCAAACGCGAGGTGCAGTCCTACCGTAACATTGCTGAACACCTGGGCCATGCCCCTGGCACCATCCTGTTCCTGTCGGATATCCATCAGGAACTTGATGCCGCCGAGGCCGCGGGTTTGCGCACTGTGCAGCTGGTTCGCGGCGACCGCGACCCGGCGAGCCACCATCCTCAGGTTCAGCGTTTTGACGACATTCATCCGGAGCAGATCCCAGCATGAGCGCATTAACTCTTTTTTCCGTGACCGATCCGCAAACGCCGGTCTGGCACAGCACCGACGCCAAAGCGATTCAGGATCAACTTAACGCCAAAGGCGTCCGCTTCGAGCGCTGGCAGGCCGACCGCGACCTCGGCGCAAATCCCAGCCCAGAAACGGTGATTGCCGCCTATCAGCATGCGATTGATAAACTGGTCGCCGAAAAGGGCTACCAGAGCTGGGACGTCATCAGCCTGCGCGCCGATAACCCGCAAAAAGAGGAGCTGCGGGAAAAGTTCCTGAACGAGCACACCCATGGCGAAGACGAGGTCCGGTTTTTTGTCGAGGGCGCTGGCCTGTTTTGCCTGCACATTGGCGACGAGGTGTTCCAGGTGCTGTGCGAAAAGAACGATCTGATTTCGGTTCCCGCCCACACTCCGCACTGGTTTGATATGGGATCAGAACCGAACTTCACCGCCATTCGCATTTTTGATAACCCGGAAGGCTGGATCGCTCAGTTTACCGGTGACGATATCGCCAGCGCCTACCCGCGGCTGGCGTAACGTCAAACTGTCGTCAGTCTAAAACCGCCAGGCGCGGGCTTTGCCGGAGGCGGCGCATACCGCGCCTTCTCCGGGCTACCCGCCCCGCCGCCGGCGAGCGCCAACGCCTAAACTTCAATAAATTTCGGCGGATCAAAGGCAGTGATCGGCGGCAGCTCCTCTCGCCACGGGGCGATCTCCACCCAGCAGCTCTGGGCGCTACAGCCCTGCCCCAGGCGCGAACTGCCGCGATCCTCGGTTAACACGTTGGGATTACCGTGCTTATCGAGCGTTCCTTTTTCATTGGGATCCAGCGGGTCATACCAGGCGCCGGTGGACATCTGTACCACGCCGGGCAAAATCTGCTCGCTCAGGTGCACGCCCGCCAGAATCGCCCCGCGGTCGTTATAGACCTTCACCACGCTGCCTTCGCGGATGTCTCTTGCCTGCGCATCGCTCGGATGCATCCACAGCGGCTCGCGTCCCTGAATTTTCGTCGCCCGGCTGACGCTGCCGTGGTCGTACTGACTGTGCAGGCGGGCGCGCGGCTGACTGGAGAGCAGATGAAGCGGCCACCGCGCCGCCTCCTGCCGCTGCCGGGCGGCCTCCTGTTCATCCCACCACGGATGGCCAGGGCATTCGCGATAGCCAAACCCGGCGACGGTGGCGGAAAAGAGTTCAATCTTGCCGGAGGGGGTGGAGAGCGGATAGCGCTGCGGATCGGCGCGAAAATCGGCGAGAAAAATTTGCGGCCGCTCCGGCGCGCTGTATTCCAGCACCCCTTGCTGCCAGAAGTCATCGAACGAGGGCAGCGCAATACCCTCCTCCTGCGCCCGCGGTCTTGACTCCTCATAGAGATGACGTAGCCACTGCCCGGCGTCCCGCCCTTCGCTGAACGCTTCCCCGAAGCCCAGCCGCCCGGCCAGATCGCAGAAAATGGCGTAATCGTCACGCGCTTCGCCCACCGGCGGGATCTGCGCGCTCATGGCGATCATAAACCCGTCGTGACCGCCGCTGCCGATATCCTCTCGCTCCAGCGAGGTGGTGGCCGGCAGAACGATATCGGAGAATTTGGCCTGCGCGGTCCAGTACTGCTCATGCACCACCACCGTCTCCGGGCGGCGCCAGGCCTCGCACAGTCGGTTGATGTCCTGATGATGATGAAACGCATTGCCTCCCGCCCAGTAGACTAAACGGATATCGGGATAGCGCCGCTGCTGACCGTCGAACTCATAGGTTTCTCCCGGGTGCAGCAGCATATCGGACAGCCGCGCCACCGGGATAACGCTGTCCACCGCATTCTCTCCGGCGGGTAAGCGTGGGCCGGAAAACGCTTTTCGCACCGCGCCCGCCAGGTTGGTGCAGGCGTAGCCAAACCCGAGGCCGCCGCCCGGGGTGCCGAGTTGTCCCAGCAGCGCGGTCAGGGCCACCGTCGCCCAGTAAGCCTGCTCCCCTTGACGGGCGCGCTGGATAGACCAGGAGATATTCACCATCGTCCGGTGGCGGGCCATCTCCCGCGCCAGGTCGGCGATGCGCTGGGCGTCCAGGCCGGTAATCGCCGCCGCCCACGCCGGGGTTTTCGCTACGCCATCGTGCTCGCCCAACAGATAAGCGCAGTAAGGGGCAAACCCGACGGTATGGCTGGCAATAAACGCCTGGTCGTAGAGAGACTCAGCGATCAGCACATAGCTCAGGGCCAGCAGCAGTGCGGTATCGGTGCCCGGCCGAATGGCCAGCCACTCGGCGTCGGGCACCGCGCTGAGGTCATTGCGCACCGGACTGATATTGATAAACCGGGTGCCGTTGGCCCGCATCTTATCCAGCCAGTACTGGAGCATATGGTCATTGGCGCCGCCGCCGTTGACCTGGGCATTGCGCAGCGGCAGACCACCGATGGCGACAAACAGCTGACACTCCCGGGCCAGCTCGGAAAAATGGGTATGCTGTCGGTGCAGCGGGCTCAGCGGCCCGAGAATATGCGGCAGAATACGCTCGCCCGCGGCGCTGCTATAGGTATTGGTGCTGGCGGTATACCCGCCAAGGCCCTTGAGAAACCGGTGCAGCTGGCTCTGCGCATGGTGAAAGCGTCCAGCGCTGGCCCAGCCGTAGGAGCCGCCATAGATCGCCTCATTGCCGCAGCGCGCCTTGACCGAGCGCAGCTCGCGCGCCAGCAGGTCCAGGGCCACCTCCCAGCTGACTTCGACAAAGGGCTCTTTACCTCGCCCTTCTCGTGACGCCGGCCCGTGCTGGAGATAGCCGGCGCGCACCGCCGGACGGCGAATGCGCGTTTGGCTGGTCACCGCGTCGGGGAGCGACTGGCCGATGCGTGAGGGATTTTTATCCCAGGGCACCGGCTTAACCGCCACGATCTCGCCCTCACGGCTCTCCACCTGCCAGGTTCCCCAGTGCATCACCGTATAATTATGCTGTTTCTTCATAGCGCCCGCGTTCTTCTCAGCTTAAGGTTCATTACAATAAAGCGGGGAAATAGGGTAATAATCCTTACCCGGCCAGACATTGCTCTGCTAAAAAAAGCTTTAGCCCGAGCAATCTTCTTTTTTTCTCTGTAGACGCCGTATTTCCCATGCACTCACAATATTAAAAAATTGTCTTTATCCGCTAAATAAACACGGAATAAGTCAAAAATAAAACCATAAAATAAAAAGGTCTATCCGCCATCATGAAATATTTTCAGGTTCCTCATGACAAAATAAACTTTTTCTCTGACGTTTCTGCGATATAACATTCCTGGCATAACTTAGACTTATTTTGTATTTGAGGTGGCGAGGTGCTTCTTGTCATGCTACCGGTCCGCAACCACCTTCATCACAGGATCATAATAACAATGTCGCAGAAGAGAAAATTATTGCCTGCCGCGCTGGGACTGCTTTCCCTTGCCTCGCTGAGCGTCGCTGCCGCAGACGCCCTCTCCTTACAGGGAAAAACCATTGGCGTTGCCGTGGTCGGCACTCAGCATTTCTGGGATCGCGAGGCCTTTAAAGGCGCGACAGAGGAGGTGGAGAAACTGGGGGGCAAAGTCATTGGCGTCGATGGCGGCCGCGATAATCAGGTGCATGCCAATAACCACGATATTTTACTGTCACGCAAGGTGGACGCGGTAATTAGTATTCTCGGCGATAGCGCCGTCGAACCAAAATTTAAAGCATTGCGTGATGCCGGTATCCCGGTATTTACCGTAGATCATGTTTCTCAATATTCGGTCAACAATACTACTTCCGATAACTACACCTTAGGCTCAACCATCGGCCGCTACATGGCGGATGAATTAGGCGGCAAAGGCAACGTCGCCGTATTTAACGCCTTCTCCAGCGCGCTGCGTATTTGCGGAATTCGCTACGATCAGTGGAAATATGTCCTTAAGGATTATCCGGATATTCATATTATCCAGCCCGAGCTCGCGGAACAGTTCGCCAACTCGCCGGAAGACGCGCGCAAGAAAACCCTCGAATTACTCAGCCAGTATCCGAAAGGTAAACTGGACGCCATCCATGTCGCCTGCTGGGATCAACCGGCCATCGGCATCGTCCAGGCGCTGGAAGAGACCGGTCGCGATAAAGACGTGAAAGTAACGGCCATCGACGCCGGTCCGGAGACCCTGGAGATCATGGCGGAGCCCGGCAGCCCGTTCGTGGCTAACGTCGCGCAGCAGCCGCATCTGATCGGCCAGACCTCGGCTGACAACGTGGCCCGCTACTTTGCCGGCCAGAAACTACCGGTGCAAACCTTTATTCCGGTGGTTCCGGTGAAAGGTCCGCAGGAAGCGAAAGCGGTGTATAAACAGTTGGGATACGGCGAGCTGCAGTGATTAATCAACATCCTGGCGGGGAACGCCCCGCCGCTGGTCTGGTCATGGAGCAGATCGGTAAACGTTTTGCCAGCGTCACCGCGCTTAATGCGGTTACCCTGCGCCTCAATCCGGGGGAGATTCATGGCCTGATTGGCGAGAACGGCGCCGGTAAATCGACGCTGATCAAGATCCTCGCCGGTGTCTATCAGGCCGACAGCGGCAGCGCCACCCTCGACGGTCACCCGCTGCCCCTCGGCAATCCGGCAGCCATCGAAGCCGCCGGCATCCGCGTTATCCACCAGGAGTTGAACCTGATCCCGCACTTTACCGTCGCGGAATCGGTGTTTCTGGGCCAGGAGTATCGCACCCGCTGGGGGGCGCTGGATCGCCGACGGATGAAGGCCGCCACGGCGCAATTTTTCCAGCAAAACTGGCAGCTGGCGATCGACCCCGAACGGTTGGTGCGCGACCTGAGCCTGGCCGAGCGCAAGCTGGTGCAGATTGCCCGCGCGCTGATCGACGGCGCAGCGCGGCTGGTGGTGTTCGACGAACCCACCGCCCCCCTGGAGGCGCAGGAGGCCAGTCTGGTCTCCTCCGCTATCCTGCGCCTGCGCGACCAGGGCATTGCCATTCTGTATATTTCCCACTACCTCAATGAGATAGCCACCCTCTGCGACCGCGGCACCGTGCTGCGCAACGGGGAAGTGGTCGGCTACCCGGACCGCGACCTGCTGCAGAATACCGAAGCGCTGATCGCCATGATGGTCGGCCGGGAAATCGACCAGCTGTATACTCCGCGCCAGCGCCCGGCGGCAGACAATGGGGCGACCCCGCTGCTCTCGGTGCGCCAGCTGAGCGACGGGCGGCAGTTGCAGGATCTCTCTTTTGATATTCAGCCGGGCGAAATCGTCGGCGTCGCCGGCCTGCTGGGCGCCGGACGCGATGTGCTGGTCGACTTACTCTACGGCTTACGTCCGGCGGAACGCGGCACCATCCACCTCGAGGGCCGGCCGCGGCGCATTCGTACGCCAAAGCAGGCGATCCGCGCCGGCATGGCGCTGGTGCCGCGCGACCGCCGCCATCAGGGGCTGATCCTGCCCTTCACCACCGCCGACAATATTAATCTCGCCTCACTGCCGGAGACCGCCACCTTTGGCTGGGAGCGGCGGGGTATCGCCGAGCAGAAAGCGCGCGACTGGATAGAACAGCTGGCAATCCGCCCGGGACGCCCGGGGCTGCCGGTACGCTACATGAGCGGCGGCAACCAGCAAAAAGCGATCCTCGCCCGCTGGCTGGGGACCGATGCCCGGCTGTTTATTCTCGATGAACCCACCCTGGGGGTCGATATCGGCGCCCGCCGGGATATTTATCAACGGACGCGCCAGCTGGCCGATAAAGGACGGGCGGTGCTGGTCTCCTCCAGCGACGCCCCCGAACTGCTCGGACTATGCGACCGGATCCTGGTCCTCTGGCGCGGCGCGCTGGCGGCCAATCTGCCCACCCGCGGGCTAACGCTGGACGCCCTGCTGGTGGCGATCAACGGCGGACAGGAGCCTTCACCATGAGTACTGCTATTCAGCGTCGCGGCCGTCCGGGCCTGGCGACGCTGATTGAAAAATTTCCCCTGATCCTGTTTCTGGCGCTGCTGGTATGGCTGAGCGTACAGTCGCCCTACTTTCTCAGCTGGCAAAATATCAGCCTGATGCTGGTCCAGAGCGTTCCGCTGGCAATCCTTTGTTTCGGCCTGGTCTGCGTTATCGCCGTGGGCGGAGATGACGTGGTCTCCGGCGGCATCGACCTCTCCCTGCCGGCGACGGCGGTGCTCGGCGTCGCGCTGCTGAATATTAACCTCGGGCATAACTTCTTGCAGTCCGCGCTCTACGGTTTTGCCGCCGCGGTCGGTTTCTCGCTGGTGATGGTGCTGTTCGCCGCTATTCGCGAACGGCTGGTGGTTGCAGATGTGCCTGCGCCGTTTCGTGGTAATGCCATTGCCCTGGTTACTGCGGGTTTAATGTCGCTGGCATTTATGGGCTTTAGTGGTTTGGTGAAGTTGTAATATGAGTGCAGTCTGGATAGCCGTGATCGCCATTAGCCTGTTGGGGCTCATTTTTGGCGTGATTCTGGGATACGCCTCCCGTCGGTTTGAAGTAGAAGATGATCCCGTTGTTGAAAAAGTCGATGAGCTTCTTCCGCAGAGTCAGTGTGGACAATGCGGCTACCCCGGCTGTCGTCCTTATGCCGAGGCCGTCGGCACTCAGGGTGAGAAAATCAACCGCTGCGCCCCAGGCGGCGAAGCGGTGATGCTAAAAATTGCCGCTCTGCTGAACGTCGACCCGCAGCCCATCGATGGGGATGAACAACAACTCGAGCCTGCACGCATGCTCGCGGTCATTGACGAAAATAACTGTATCGGCTGCACAAAGTGTATCCAGGCCTGCCCGGTTGAT
>ERZ772879.1945-NODE-1945-length-13327-cov-8.385398_pt1 | contig 13327 bp, 9 predicted proteins | sample MGYA00580582_ERZ772879 | MGnify/ENA primary metagenome ERZ772879 (study PRJEB29015, sample SAMEA2737682) | human gut metagenome | biome: human gut; feature: human-associated habitat; material: faeces | place: China | collected 2012 ... | reverse complement strand
GAACACCTGCGGCCCCGCCGCATACGGCGCGATGACGTACTGGTCGAATGTGACCGTCAGGCCGTTTTCCGTAAAGTTCAGCGTCGCGAGCGTGGGGAAATCCTGCAAATAAGAGTCATAATCGTCAAAATATCCTTCGCTGAGGCCCTTTTGCGCGATCTGCTCGTAGATATTCCAATAAATGCTCTCCTGCAGCGAGTTTCCCTGCAAATCGCCCTCCTCCGAGGCCAGCGCGTCCAGCGTCAGGAATTCGCCCGTCGTCAGATCAAAGCTCCACGCGCGGGTGGCGGAATTCGGATGCACGCCGCCGTAGTAGGTGTAGTTCTCCGCCGCGATGCTCAGGAGCTTCCCCTCGGTCATGTAGGTCTGCGTCAGGCTCAGCTCGTTCGTCCAGTAGCTTCCGTTCAAAAAGACCGATGTGCCGTTTTCCGCATAGAGCTCCTTTGCCTCCGCGGCCATCTGCGCCGCCTCGGACTCAAGACCCGCGAGCACGTTGTTCATCTCCGTGTTGAAGGCGTTCTGCGCCGTGAACTGCGTGGGGTTGCCCGTGCCGCCGTTCGCCGTCACGTTCTCCGCCAGCGTGTAGAGCTCGCCGTCCTCCGTGCGCAGTTCGAGCACCGGCAGTTCGTAGCGCTCCGCCAGAAGCACCGTGCCGTCGTCGGCCTTGTACTCGTTTTCGTAGATCTGCGTCGCGACTTCAAAGTGCAGCACGCTCGCCTGCGGCGGCGCGTTGTCCTCCGGCCCGCCGGGCGCTCCTGCGCCGCAGGCGGTCAAATTCAGCGCCAGCACGCAGCAAAGCAGCAGCGTCATCCATTTTTTCATTCTGTTCTCCTTTCGAGGTCTCGGTTCCTTGCTCAAACGATCACAGGCCCCTCCGTCCACGCGCTGCTGCCTCTGGCCGCGCGCAGCTCGGGATAGGCGAGCACGTATTGATCCGCCGCGCGCGCCGTCAGAGCGAAGAGCTTCTGCGCCTCCTCGCTCAACGCGCGCACATCGGCGCTCTTGGTCAGCACCGGTGCGCTTCCCGTTTTTTTGATCGTTTTGAGCAGCTTTCGTCCCCGCTCATTGCACGCCAGCACGCGCAGATAGGGGGCCTCCGGCGGCACATCCGCCGCCGTCACGTCCAGATACGCCGCAAGCAGCATCCGCCGCAGCCGCGCATAGGCATAGCGCTTCGTCTTCACCGCGGAGAGCAGCTCGTCGACGGACGCTGCCGTCCGCGCTGCGTCATAAAACCGGCGATAAAGGCCTTCATTCCCGCTGTCATAGCGGGCGAAGTCCTCCTCGCACATCGCGCGCAGCCGGGAAAGCACCGCTCGCTCCGCATTCTGCATCGTCACCGGCGCGCGGCCCGCTGCGCATTCGCGCGCATAGATGGCGGCGCTCTCCGCCGTCAGATACGCGGAGGCGTCCTCTCCGTTCGTGAGCAGCTCGCGGATGTGGCTCGCCGAGGCGAAGCCCTTCGCCGCACCCCCGTTGTGCCCGACGACCTTTCGCAATATTGCCAGCGGCGCGATGGTACTGCCGCTTTGCAGCAGCGCCTTGCAGTATTCTACGCCGAGGATATCGTTCGGCTCCCGGAGCACCGCGGCATCCTCGCCGATGAGCGCCCTCGCGGCGCTCTCCCTCGCCGCGGCAAAGGACAGGCCCTTGGCAAGCTCCTCTCGCAGCGCGTCGGGAAAATCCGCCCGCAGCAGTGCCTTTGCCGCGCGCTGCAATTTCGCCGCGTTACCGCATTCGCTGCCAAAGACCAGCGTGTCGACCACGCCCGTCGCCGCCAAAATGCTCACGCCGCCGCGGGCAAAGCCCTCCGCCGACGAAATGGCCCACGGCAGCGGCAGCTCAAGGACTAAATCTGCCCCGCCGCGCACGGCAGCCTCGGCGCGCGCATGCGCGCGTTCAATGGCAAAATCGCCCCGCTGGACAAAATCGCCGCTCATCGCGCACACGACGGCGCACTCTTCCTCGCCTGCCAGACGGCGCAATTCATCAATTTGCCACTTGTGGCCGCGGTGGAAGGGATTATATTCGCATATTATACCAAATACCCTCATGGAAGTCCTCTCAAAGCGGTTACAAAAGAGTTACGTTTTGTTAAATTTACTTGTCTTTGCGAAAAAAGTTGTTATAATATATTCTGTATTGAATTATACATCCGATCAATTTGATTCTTATTTTATCGGAAATTCGGGCGCAATGCAAGCGCCCTCGGAAAAAGGAGTATACTTATGAATGTTCTGGTCATCAACGCAGGTTCTTCTTCCCTGAAGTATCAGCTGCTCAACCCCACCACGGGCGAGCTGCTGGCGAAGGGTCTGTGCGAGCGCATCGGCATCGACGGTCTGTTCACCTACAAGCCCCAGCTTCCCGGCAAGGAAGCCATCAAGGCCGCTTCCGTCTCCATGCCCACCCACAGCGAGGCCATCCAGGCCGTGCTGAACGCGCTCGTCGACGAGAAGAACGGCGTCATCGGCTCCATGAAGGAGATCGACGCTGTCGGCCACCGCGTCGTCCACGGCGGCGAAAAGTTTGCCAAGTCCGTCGTCATCACCGACGAGGTCATGCAGGCAATCGAGGAGTGCAATCCCCTCGCCCCGCTCCACAACCCCGCCAACATCATCGGCATCAAGGCCTGCCAGGAGCTCATGCCCGGCGTGCCCATGGTCGCCGTGTTCGACACTGCCTTCCACCAGACCATGCCTCCCGTGGCTTACACCTATGCTCTTCCCTATGAGTACTATGAGAAGGACAAGGTCCGCCGCTACGGCTTCCACGGCACCTCTCACAAATATGTTTCCCAGCGCGCGGCCGATATGCTCGGCAAGCCCATCGAGCAGCTCAAGCTGATCTCCTGCCACCTCGGCAACGGCTCCTCCGTCACCGCGATCGACGGCGGCAAGAGCGTCGACACCTCCATGGGCTTCACCCCGCTCGCCGGTCTTCCCATGGGTACCCGCTCCGGCGACATTGACGCCGGTATCCTCGAGTACCTGATGAACAAGTACGGCATGGACATCAAGGAGATGGTCAATGTCCTCAACAAGAAGTCCGGCGTCATGGGCGTCAGCGGCGTCAGCTCCGACTTCCGCGATCTCGAAGAGGCCTTCGAGCAGGGCAATGAGCGCGCCGGCCTTGCCGTCGATATGTTCAACTACGGCGTGAAGAAGCTCATCGGTGCGTATGCCGCCGCGATGGGCGGCGTGGACGCCATCATCTTCACCGCAGGTGTCGGCGAGAACAGCGCTTCCCAGCGCATGGCCATCGTCTCCGGCCTCGAGTTCATGGGCGTCAAGATGGACGAGGACGCCAACAAGGTCCGCGGCGAAGAACGCGTCATCTCCGCGCCCGACTCCAAGGTCACCGTCCTCCTCATCCCCACGAACGAGGAGCTCATGATCGCCATGGATACCGAGGCGCTCGTCGGCTAAGTCATCGACAACCGATTATAAAAAATCCGCTTACGAAATTCGTAAGCGGATTTTTTTATTGCCGGTCTTCGAGCCACTGCATCGCGCCATAGGCGAGCAGTGCGCTCCCGCGCGGTAAAATGTTCTCGTTGAAGACGACGCTCTCGTTGTGCATGGGCTTTCCGTAGCGCGCGTCCTCCTGCGCCGTGCCCGCGCCGAGCAACAGATACGCGCACGGCAGCTCGTAGGTGTAGGACGCAAAGTCCTCCGAGCCCATCCCGCCCTCACGCAGGCGGTAGACGCTCTTCTCGCCGAACAGCATTTCGGCGCAGCGTGCCATCTGCTCGGTCAGCGCCTCGTCGTTTTTGAGCGGCGGCGCGCTCGCGAGCTCTTCGACGCTCGCACTGCCGCGGAAGGCCCTGGCTGTCGCGTCCGCGATCTCGCCGATGCGGCGCAGGATCAGCGCGGTCACGTCGCGGTCGAACGTGCGGATCGTGCCCTCGATCACGGCCTCCTGCGGGATGATATTCGGCGCGTGCCCCGCGCTGAATTTGCCCATTGTCACGATGGCGGGCGTCTTTGCGGGCAGCTCGCGCGCCGTGATCTCCTGAAGCGCAAGGTAGATGTGCGCGGCAATGTTGATTGGGTCGACGCCCGTCTCCGGCATTGCCCCGTGACAGCCGACACCCTTGACCGTGATGCGAAACAGCGTGCAACCCGCCATAAACGTTCCCTTGCCGCACAGCACGAGGCCCGACGGCGTCCCGGAGTTCACGTGCAGCGCCATCGCCGCCTGCGGCTTCGGCACTTCCAGCACACCGGCCTTAAGCATCGCTTTCGCACCCGTGAAGCCTTCCTCGTCGGGCTGGAAGACGAGCTTCACCGTGCCCTTGAGTTCGCTTTGATGCGCCTTGAGCAGCCTTGCAGCGCCCAGCAGCATCGCGGCATGCATATCGTGTCCGCAGGCGTGCATGCTGCCGTTTTCCGAGCGGAACGGCAGGTCGGTCTTCTCCCGCACCTTGAGCGCGTCCATGTCGGCGCGCAGCAGGATACAGCGCCCCATGTCTTCGCCCGTGAGCTCCGCGACCACGCCGCCGCCCAGCTCGCGCGGCTCATAGCCGAGCAATCGCAGCTTTTCTTCGACAAATTGAACCGTCTGCGGCAGGTGCGCGCCGACCTCCGGCGCGCGGTGGATCGCTCTCCGGTTCTCGACGATCTCGTCTTTCATTTCGATGGCTTCCGCCAGTAAAGTCTCTCCGTTCATGCAAACTTCCTTTCTCATTTCTGCGCGGCGGCTTTTTTCGCCGCGCGCTGCTGCGCTGTCCGCCGCACGAGCTCGCACAGCGGCAGGATGTATAAAAAGCACGCAAACGCCATGCCTGTCATCGGCGCGCCGACGGTCGAGAGCGGCGTCGCCCCCGCGATCGACCACGGGATCAGCGGCGCGACGACGACGGCGCTGTTTTCAAGGTTGATGGCAAATTCTTCTTTATCCTTCTGCGACGGCGCGCAGAGCTGGTGTGTCAGGATGATCGTCAACGTCTGGTTGCAGGCGAGAAGGCTCGCCAAAACCGCCGTCAGCAGCATCGAGGCATAGGGCGAAGTTTTGTCGCGCAGCGCCGTCACACGCCCGCACAGCCCGTCGAGCAGCCCCGTCTTGCGAAAAATGCCGGAATACGCCGACGAGATCATCACGATCAGCGCCACGCGCACCATTGAAATGATGCCGCCGCCGTTGAGCATCGCGCCGACCTCGGCGTCCGACGCCGTGTAGCCTAAGATTGCGGTCTTGAGGATCGTCACCGCGTCCAGATGCCGCAGGAAAATGCACAGCACGACCGCCGCCAGAATGCTGACCGACATCGCCTTTTTCACGTTCACGCGTAGGACCGACAGGATCAAAATGAGCACCGCCGGCAGGCACATGACCCAGTGAAGCGTCATCTCACGCCCGTAGAGCGACCACAGCTCGCCCGCCGCGCCGCTGCCGCTTTTCACCATGCCGAGCGCCGCATAGACGCCGCAGCTCAGAAGAAACGGCACGAGCGCCGTCTTGAGCATGCGCTTGATGTTGTCGTAAATGTTCGTCTCCGTCAGCTCGCTCACGAGCAGCGCGCTCGTCGAGACCGGCGAGCAGCGGTCGCCGAAGTATACGCCCGAAAGCATCGCGCCGCCGAGCAGCACGGGGTCCATGCCCATCGAAATGCCGACGCTCACGCAGATGGTGCCCATCGTCGCCGCCGTGCCGAACGCCGTGCCTGTCAGCATCGAGACGCCGCAGTTTAGGAGAAACGTCATCAGCAGCAAGATCTCCGGCCGGATGAGGTCGACGGCGCAGCAGATGATGAACGGCAGCGTGCCGCACGCGCGCCAGAACGCCGTCAGAATGCCGATGAGCGGAAAGACGAGCAGCACGCTTGCCGACGTCTTCACGCCCGAGCAGATCATCTTCCCGAGCTCTTTCCACGAAAAGCCCTGCTTTTTGCCGTACAGCGTGAAGATCACGAGCCCCGCCAGGAGCGCGTAGAGGATGTTCGTCCCCAGCACGATGCATACGAGCAGCGCAAGGCAGAATAAAACGATCGCAGCCATCCAAGTCCTCCCTATCCTTTTTAACACAGTATCGCTATCTTAGCACGCACGGCGGGAAAAGGGAATCTTTTTCCTGCCGTCCGCACCCACTGCCCACAGTATAATTGCCGCCTTCGCGCTTGTAAAACTGTTAAAATTGATATATTCTACAAGAAACAACTGTAAAAGGAGCGTTCCCATGAATTTCCATTCTCTTGACTATTTTCTCGTGCTCGCGCGGGAGAAAAACTTCACCCGCGCCGCTGAAGCGCTGCACATCACGCAGCAGTCGCTCTCGTCCCACATTGCGGGACTTGAAAAGGAGCTTGGCTGCACGCTTCTTGTGCGCCGCACGCCGCTTGAGCTCACCTACGCAGGCCGGACGTTTCTGCGCTATGCCGAATCCATCGGCCAGACGCGCCAGGCCATGGAGCGCGAATTCTGCGACATCTCCGAAAATCAGAAAGGCGAGCTGCGCGTCGGCATCGCCTATACGCGCGGCCGCACCATCATGCCGCGCCTGATCCCCGCTTTTCAGCGTCAGTATCCGAATGTCGAGATCACGCTGCTCGAAGGCTCGAACGACGCAATCCAGAAGGCGCTGCTCAGCGGCGGCATTGACCTCGCCATCGCCGGCTTTCCACACCCGCTCCCCGGCGTGGTGCTTGAGGATTACTATCTGGAGCACATCGTGCTGTGCCTGTCCGATGGGCTGCTCGCGCAGTGCGGCATCGACCTCGACACGCACCGCGGCGAGATCGCCGCGGGAAACCTAAGTGCCCTGTGTGACTGCCCCTTTGTCCTCGGCTCCGCGGAGGACATCGGCGGGCGCATCGGGCGCGGACTTTTGCGCTCCTCGGGCGTCTCGCCCGTCAGCAAAGCGACGTCGGAAAACGTCGAAACGCTGCTCGCGCTCTGCGAGCAGGGCGTCGGCGCATGCTTCTGCCCGGAAAATCTGCTGCACACGGCGCTCTCGCCCGCGCAGCTTGCGCACCTGCATATTCTCCCGCTCTGCCCCGAGGCGTCCTATCCCATCTGCTTTGGGTACTTGAGCCGCTCGTATCCGTGGAGCGTGCTCTCGGAATTCATCCGCATCGCCCGCGAGCAAACTGCATAAGCACCATAAAAACGCCGCCCGTACATTTATTGCACGGACGGCACTCTTTTTTACTTCTTCACCGCAGGCTGCTGCTGGGTGATGCAGTGGATATTGCCGCCGCCGAAGGCGACCTCCTTCGTCTGCACGCCCACGACCTCGCGGTCGGGGAACATTTTCTGCACCTGTTCGATGGCGACTGCGTCGTTTTCGTCGCCGTACTGCGGCAAGATGACCGCGCCGTTGACGATCAAAAAGTTCATATACGACGCGATGCTGACCTCGCCGTCCTCACGGGGGATGGTGCCCTCCACGGCGTCGATGGTATCCGCGCCCTCGAGTAAGCACGGCTTTTTTGTCAGGCAGAGCTTGCGAACCTTTAATTTGCGACCCTTGGCGTCCGTCGCCTCGCTCAGGAATTTGTAAGCCGCCTGCGCCTGCTCGTAGAACGGATGGTTCTTGTCCTCCGTCCAGATGCACGCGACCTCGCCGGGCGCGATGAAACACGCGACGTCGTCGATGTGCCCGTTCGTCTCGTCAGGGTCGATGCCGTCCTTGATCCACAGCACCTTCTCGCAGCCGAGGTAGTCGCAGATCATCTGCTCGATCTCTTCTTTCGACTTGTCGGGGTTGCGGCCCTCAGAGAGCAGGCACATCTCAGTCGTCAGCACCGTGCCCTCTCCGTCGACGTGAATGGAACCGCCCTCGAGCACGAAACCCTCTGTGCGGTAGCTGTCCACGTCCGCGATCTCGCAGATCTTGCGCGCGATCTGGTCGTCCTTGTCCCAGGGGAAATACAGCCCGTCGACGAGCCCGCCCCAGGCGTTGAACTCCCAGTCCACCGCGCGAAGACCGCCCTTGTCGTTCACAAGGAACGTCGGCCCGCAGTCGCGCACCCACGCGTCGTCGCTCTCGAGCTCCACGACGCGGATATTTTCGGGGAGCTTGGCGCGCGCGTTCTGATACTGGCGCACGGATGCGCCGACCGTGACCTTTTCAAATCTTGCGATGGCCTTGGCGACATCCGCAAAGGCCTTCTGCGCGGGCTTGCCGCCGTCGCGCCAGTTGTCGTTTCGCTCGGGCCAGAGCATCCACACGCCCTGCTGGGGTTCAAATTCGGCAGGCATGCGATACCCGTCCCGCTTCGGCGTTGTGCCGATGATTCGTTTTGCCATAACTTTGTCTCCTTATGATGAAACCGTACTTAGCTGCGCGCGTTTTTCCCGCGCAGCGCGATCAGCACCTCGCCGATCGCCACGCTGAGGATCGACCCGATCGTAATGGGCAGAAAGCTCGCAAGCGTCTCTGCGTCAAACGAGAGCGGGATCGCAGTGAAAATGATCGAAATGACGATGAGCACCATCGGCACGTAGGCGATCCATTTGAGCGCCGTGTCAGACCCCGGCACGCGGAACGGGCGCGGCGTCTTCGCATCCTCGCGCCGCAGCTTCAAAAACGCCGGAAACACGGGAAGATAGCTCAAAAGCAGCATCACGAGATTCAGCGCAAAAAAGCTCCAGAAGAGTGACGAGTCCGGCGACGCCATCTCGATGAGCACGCCCAAAACACACACGCACGAGGCGACGACGCCCGACGTGACCGCCGCGCCGACGGGCATGTCGTTCTTTGCCCAGCGCTTGGCGAACACCCGCGGCATGTCGTTGTGGTCCGCCGCCAGCGCCGCCGTCGAATTGACGCCCATCGACCACGAGATCATGTTGCCGAACAGCGTCACGAGGAACAAAAGCGCCACCACGCCCACGAGCACGCCGCCGCTGCCGCCCAGAATGAGCGACACCGCGTCGATAAGCCCCGAATCCACGCTGATCTCACGCACATCCACTGCCGCGCCGATGCCGAACGCCGAGAAGAGGTAGATGGCCGCGATGACGATGCCGCCGGTCACGATAGACTGCGGGATCTGCTTTTTCGGGTCGCTCATGTTGTTTGCGTACGTGCACACGACCTCAAAGCCGAGGAAGTTGAAGATGATGACGGAGATATACGAGAGGCTGTTTAAGTCGAACGACGGCAGAAATGTCCGCGCCGACATGTCGTTGACAAAGCCGTAACGGCTGATATACCACACGCCGAGCCCGCCGACCAGCAGCGCCAGCACGATCTTGATGACAGCGCTCACGTTCAGGATAACGATGCTGTCGCACACGGGATAGCACGCGATGAGCGTGACGATCCAGATGAACAGAAGCTCCACGATGAGCGAGCCGAACGTCCCGAGGCTCCGCCCCGTGATGAATGTGATGAGCTCGGGACACATCACCGCAAGCGACGCCATCCACAGCGGAAAATTGATCCAGTAGTACCACGAGGCGCGCGCCGCCCACTTGCCGTTCGGATACGCCGCGTGGATCCAGTCATAAAGCCCGCCGTCGCCCGCGTAGGCCGTGCCGAGCTCGGCGGCAATGAGCCCGTAGGGCAGCAGAAACGCCAATATCATAAAGATCCACCAGAAATACTGGCTGTTGCCGATCGACGCAACCGGTGCCGCCGCCTCGGCGACAAACACCACGCAGATGACCGACAAGATGACGTCTGCAAGCCGGAATTGATTTTTCTCCATGGCTTATCTCAGCTCTTTTCCGCTTTCGAAACGCCGCAGTAGGCCTCGACGCAGCCGAGCTTATCGCAGAGCACTTTGTCAAGCTCCTCCTTCGCCGCCGCGATCTGAAAACCGCTCGGCTCCTGCCGGCAGCGCGTGAAGTAGACGAGAAGTCCGCGCATGGCCGTCAGGCGGTTGCCTGCCTCCTCCCAGCAGAGGGAGGCGTCGCTGTCGGCGACCTCGTCGGTCACGTCCTCGCCGCGCGTCGCGGGCAGGCAGTGCATGAATTTGCAGCCGAGGTTCCCCAGCTGCATCAGCTCGCGGTTGACCTGATAGTCGTGGAAGACGCGCACGCGCTCTTCCTTCGGCATCTCGTTTTCGTAGAGACCGTACCACACATCGGTATAGATGAAGTCCGCGCCGCGTACGCTCTCGCGGTCATCGGTGACAAGGCAGCTGCCGCCGGAGAGCGCGCAGTTTTTCTTCATGATCTCCTTGTGCTGCTCATTCAGCTGGTGACCCTGGGGGCCGTACTGGACAAAGTGCATGCCGAGCTTCGTCGTGATAAAGCCGAGCGACGCGCACACCTGCGTCGCGTCGCCCACGAACACGACCTTGCAGTCCTCTAACTTTTTCCCCTGCGGAAGGTTCTCCACGATCGTGCAGAGGTCGCCGATCTCCTGCGTGGGGTGGTTGTAGTCCGACATGCCGTTGATGACGGGGATGGTGCAGCTTTTTGCGAGCTCTTCGATCGTCTTGTGCTCGATAACGCGCGCCATCACGACATCGACAAGCTTTGAGAGTACCTTGCCCGTGTCGCCGATGGTCTCATGCCCGCCGAGCTGGATCATACCGGGGCCTAAATACTGCGCGTGCCCGCCCATCTGGCTCATCGCGGTCTCAAACGAGACGCGCGTGCGCGTAGAGGACTGCTGGAAGATCATGCCGAGCGTCATGTTGCGCATCAGGGGCGGATAGTAGCCCGCCTTAATGGCCTTTTTGATGGCGAGCGACAAGTCGATGATGTCGAGCAGTTCCTGCTTTGTGAATTCATTGGTGTCGATAAAGTCTTTTTTCATACGATTCCTCCGACATTTCAAGTTGCTTTTTGCCGCGGAGGCAGACGCCGCGGCGAATGCTGCGCTTAGTGTCTGCACTTTTTTCCAGTTCATGCGGAAAAAACTGTGCAACATGACACAAATCACGCCGCATTTCGTCGCCGCTGTGTATTTTACATAGATTTTACAATTCTCCTCTGGCAGTTTTGACATTTGGCGCGTAAACTATTACTTGGTTATAAATAGAGTCTCAAAAAAGAAAAAAGGAAAGATAGAAAATATGGATATTTTCAATGTGCTCACGATGATCGGCGGGCTGTGCCTGTTCCTCTTCGGCATGAACCTGATGGGCCAGGCGCTCGAGCGCCGCGCGGGCGGTAAGCTCCGCTCCCTTCTCGACAAGATGACCGGCAGCGTATTCGCCGGATTTTTAACGGGTCTTGGCATCACGGCCATCATCCAGAGCTCGTCCGCCACCACGGTCATGGTGGTCGGCTTTGTCAACTCGGGCCTGATGACGCTGCGTCAGGCCATCAACGTCATCATGGGCGCCAACGTCGGCACGACCGTCACGGCCTGGCTTTTGAGCCTTGGCGGCATTGACTCCGGCAACTTCTGGATCAAGCTCTTAAAGCCCTCATCCTTCACTCCCGTCCTTGCGCTCATCGGCATCATCTACTACATGTTCTGCAAGGACAACAAGAAAAAGGACACCGGCATGATCCTGCTCGGCTTTGCCACGCTCATGTTCGGCATGGAGACGATGAGCGGCGCGGTCGCGGGCCTCAAGGATGTCCCCGCGTTCACGAATCTCTTTGTTGCCTTTCAGAATCCCCTCCTCGGCGTGCTCGCCGGCGCGCTGCTCACGGCCATCATCCAGTCGAGCTCCGCGTCCGTCGGTATTTTGCAGGCGCTCGCTGTCACGGGCTCGGTGAGCTATGCCGCGGCCATTCCCATCATCATGGGCCAGAACATCGGCACGACCGTCACGGCCATGCTGTCGTCCATCGGCACAAACAAAAACGCCCGCCGCGCCGCGGTCGTTCACCTTCTCTTCAATGTCATCGGCGTTGTCGTGCTGCTGACGGTCTTCTGCATTGTGCGCGCGGCTTTTGCGCCCGCGCTGCTGGATGAATCCGCCACCATGGCGGGCATCGCCGTCACACACTCGGTCTTCAACGTCCTCTGCACCGCCATGCTCCTGCCCGCGGGCGGCCTTCTTGAAAAGCTCGCCTGCCGCATCGTCCCCGACGATTCCCAGACGCAGGGTGAAAAGACGACCGAGCTCGACGAGCGTCTTCTCCCCACCCCGTCCCTCGCCCTTCGCCAGAGCCGCGCCGTCGCCCGCGAAATGGCGGACTGCGCCGTGCGCGCGCTGAACAACGCTCTCACCGCCCTTGACCACAACACGCCCGAGCTCGCCCAGAGCATCCGCGACGATGAGGAGCTTTGCGACCACTATGAAGATATCCTCGGCACCTACCTCGTCAAGCTCAGCACGCAGAAAATGGGCCGCGACGAGAGCGAGGAGGCGACCGAACTCTTAAAGACCATCGGCGACTTTGAGCGCATTTCTGACCACGCGGTCAACATTCTCTCCTCCGCTGAGGAGATGGAGCAAAAGGGCCTCACGTTCTCCGGCAGCGCCCTCAACGAGCTCGCCATTCTCACCTCCGCCATCCGCGAGATCCTTTCGCTCTCGCTCAAGTCCTTCTCCTCGCAGGACGTCGCGCTCGCCCAACAGGTCGAGCCGCTCGAGCAGGTCATCGACACGCTCAAAGAGCAGATGCGCACGCGCCACATCCTGCGCATGCAGCAGGGCCATTGCAGCATTGAGGCTGGCTTTGTCCTCTCCGATCTTCTGACCGACCTTGAGCGCACATCCGACCACTGCTCCAACATCGCCGGCTGCGTCATCGACGCCCGTGCGCATAACCTCAACCTGCACGAAACGCTGCGCCAGGCCAAGACTGCCGACGGCAGCTTCCAGCAGACGTACGAATCCTACGTGGAAAAGTACCAGCTTCCTGTTCCGTCGTCAAACGTGTAAAAAGCGGGGCGCTTGCGAGCGCCCCATTTTTGCTATTTTCTTGCTTGTAAAGCGCCCGTTTCCCTGCTATACTACGGTCATTAGGTTATTTCCGCGCAAACTGTCAATTTTGCGCGGTAGGAAAGGATGATACCATGGACCCGATTTATGAGATCGAATTGCAGGACTGCCCCTACTGCCGCGGCACCGGTACGGTGGAGGATGAGCAGGGCTGGTGCGTTTATGTCACCTGTGTCGACTGCGGCGCGCAGACCGCGCACGCAAGCTACGAGTCCCCCGAGGAACGTCTGGCCGCCGCGCAGCAGGTCGCGCACCTGTGGAACGTCGGCAAGGTTCTGAACCCCGGCGTCGGCGACTGATTCGACTGGAACTGCATAAAAAGGACGGAAGAAAAGCATCTTCCGTCCTTTTTGCGCTCAACCGCCGTTTGAGCGCGCGAAACTCCCCCTCCATTGCGCGTTTTCCTGCAATCGGCTATACTGAACTCATCAAGGACGTCCGCACTTTATAGAAACGGAGTTTTGCCTTTATGAACATCGACATCGGCAGCAAGATCAAAACGCTGCGCCTCTCCAAAAGCATGAC
>ERZ772879.1938-NODE-1938-length-13366-cov-14.303584_pt1 | contig 13366 bp, 12 predicted proteins | sample MGYA00580582_ERZ772879 | MGnify/ENA primary metagenome ERZ772879 (study PRJEB29015, sample SAMEA2737682) | human gut metagenome | biome: human gut; feature: human-associated habitat; material: faeces | place: China | collected 2012 ... | reverse complement strand
CAGTCCATTGGTCACCATTCCCCACGGAAATCCTTTGTCGTGAATCGCTTTTCCACACTCTTCCAAATCTTCACGCATAAGAGGTTCCCCACCCGTTATCACGACAAAAACATGATGCGGATCGGTATGTAAAGCTATATTATCCAAAACCCGGAGAAAATCTTCTTTAGGCATATCGGCATAACCGGATATTTTCTTGCAATCGCTGCCACAGTGACGGCAATGCAAGTTACAGCGTAAAGTACATTCCCAGAATAATTGTTTCAGAGGATGCTGTTCGACCAATGCGTTAGTCATCTTACGGGCTATCTCTAACCCCAGCCTGCGACGAAGAGACAGATTTGTATTCATAGTTTTCGGATTTATCACAAAAATAGTTTTTTTTTTTATAATAAAAAAGCAAGACTGCTGAAATTATACTCCAAGCAATACTGTCTATAGGGAAACTCCTATTTATTATAGGAATTTACCTGCATATTTATAGGATTTTCTATTCGTCTGCCCTTATTTTATTATCTATTTTTGCAACATCAACCAAAAAGAATGAAGAATATGAAGAACTTAATGAAAGCAATCACTATGGCAACCTTACTGGTAGCAATGACCAGTTGTGGACTTTACGATACTGCCGGACAACGTGCCCAACTGATGGAAAACCTGCACGAAGGGATGACGAAACGTGAAGTCGTAGCTATATTAGGAAATCCTGAATTCAGACGTTCCAACAATGGAATAGAACAATGGGAATTTCATAAGACACACTTCAGTGGAGCACAAACAGTTATCCTGCTCGATTTTCGGAACGACAAGGTCATTTCATTCGATTCGTATGACGGAAACTATCCCTCTCCTGCCTACCCACCTATAGCTATTTGCCCGCCTGCTCCTGCCGGAAGCAACTCCTCTCTTCCCGCCTCGACAGACGATCAGGTATGGTTTCGCGAATTATGCCAAAGAGTAAAGGAGAAACCCTTCAAGGACGGACGTCTGGACGTACTCAGAAACGCTGCTCGCCAGTCCGACTTTACGTGTGATGAAATTGTACAACTGATGAAAATATTCAATTCCGACGATGAAAGACTGGAAGCATTGGTCATTCTGGAACCGACGATCATTGACCGGCAGAATGCAGACCGCATTATCAATTCCATGACTTTCATTTCGGGAGAAGAAAAGGCACGAAACATATTAAATACCAAGCATAGCAGCAGTCGCCTATATACTGATGCCGAAATCAATACATTATACGACAGAGTTAAGAACGCTTTTCCATCGTCCGAGCAGTTGAAAACTCTGGAAACAGGATTGAACAGCCGAAACATTACCTGCAAGCAATGTGTCAAGCTACTTTCGATATGTGACTTCGACAGCGAACGAATGAAGTTCCTGCAAGTCATGGCTCCTCATATATACGACTGTCACAACCAGCAGATTATCATCGATACGATGGATTTTCCTTCGGAGAAAGATGAAGTACGACAACTGATACAACGATATTGCAAATAACTTCCAAACAAAAAAAGCATTTTCCACCCCTCTATACAGAGAACGGAAAATGCTTTTTATATAGATTTTCAATTTAAATCAGTCTTTTGCCTGATGAACAGTGAGCTGCGGGAACGGGAACCCGATACCTTCTTTATTGAATGTATCATACACTACCTGGTTCATGTCGAAATAAACATTCCAGTAATCGGCCGACTTAGTCCATACACGAACCTTAATGTCTACACTACTTGCCGAAAGAGCCCCCAGAGCAATCATCGGAGCCGGATCTTTCAATATACGTTCGTCTGCGTCAATAATACGCTGCAACACCGCTTTTACCTTTTCAAAATCTTCTCCATATTCTACACCGAACACCCATTCAGCACGACGAGTTTCCTGCTTGCTGTAATTAGTGATGGCATTGCTGCTCAAAGCTCCATTCGGAACATAAATCACCTTATTGTCTACCGTAGTCAGAATTGTATGGAAAATCTGAATTTCGCGGACTGTTCCGTTTGCATTCGGTCCTTCAATATAATCGCCCACCTTGAAAGGTTTGAACACCAATATAATCAGTCCACCTGCAAAATTGGAAAGATTTCCCGACAAAGCCATACCGATGGCAACACCGGCAGAAGCAAGCAAAGCAGCAAAACTGGTAGTTTCTACACCCAGCCTGCTCACAATGGCAAAGGCCAGTACCAAGTTCAGCAGTATGCTAACCAGACTCTTCAAGAAAGTCTGTACACTGATTTCCAGTTTTCTCTTTTCCAGAATACGAGAAAGCAAACGTCCGACCTGCTTGATGATAAAGCGTCCGACAATGTAAATGATAATTGCCCCCAGCAGGTCCTTGCCTACCTCTATGCCCCAGTCAAGTAACTTCGACAGCAACTGTTCTACATCTATATGCTGAGAACCAGCACTAAGTAAAGTTGCATTCAGTAAAGATGATAATAACATAGTTGTTTGTTTTTAATGATAAATTATTTATTCTTCCAGTATACCTTTACCCTGTCGGATAATTTCAGGTACATCTTCACAACAATTTATGACGGTAGAAGGTTCAATGCCTCCTATTCCTCCGTCTATTACCAAATCGACTTCCTCACCAAACTTTTCGTCTATCAGTTCCGGATCGGTAACATACTCTATATCTTCGCCGGGACGTAAAGGCAGCGTGGTGGTCAGGATAGGAGCATCGAGCAAATGACATATTTCACGGATTATATTATTATCCGGCACACGGATTCCTACCTCCTTACGGTTTCGGAATATTTTAGGCAACCGGCTGTCGGCATTCAGTACAAACGTGAACGGTCCGGGCAAATTGCGCTTCATCAGTTTAAAAGTAGCATTGCTTACACGGGCATATTCGCTGATGTTACTCAAATCATAACAAATAATGGAAAGGTTGTTTTTACGCGGATCGATGTTTTTCAACTTACAAATCCGCTCGATAGGACGCTCTTTTAATGCGTGACACCCCATAGCATACATGGTATCGGTGGGATAAATGATTATCCCACCGTCATTCAATATATCCACAATGTGCTGCAATACATCGGGATCGTTATTCTTGGAATATAATTTCTGTATCATAATCACAAATATAGCACTTTTTAAAATGCAATGACTTTTTTATCTGTGATTATTCATTTCAGGCTTTTAAAAATACAACTGGTTACCAGCAATGATGTACCAGAGGACGGATATGCTTATCGTATACTTGGCGTACAACCTCCATTTCTTCATGTGAAAAAGGAGGCAAAGAAGAAGCTTTGACATTTTCTATTATCTGAGCAGGAGAACTTGCTCCCGGAATGACAGTACTGACTTCGGGGTACATCAGAATATATCTTAAAGCACGAGCTGCAAGATTATCTGTATGCAACAGCTGTTTCAGTTCGCGTGCAGCCTTCACACCTGTCATATAGTCTACTCCTGAAAAAGTTTCCCCCTTATCGAAAAACTCTCCGTTTCTGTTGTAACAGCGGTGATCAGCTTTTCCAAATGTTGTTTCTTCTGAGTATTTTCCTGTCAGCAGTCCACTAGCCAAAGGTACACGGACTATGATTCCGACATTTTGTTTACTTGCTTTCGGAAACAATTCTTCTGCCGGCTTCAAACGAAACATATTAAAAATAACTTCAATGGCAGATATGTCATAATTCAATGCTTCCAGTGCTTCGTCTACCTTTTCTACACTGACACCATAATGACAGATTTTACCCTGCCGTTTCAATTTATCAAGAACATAAAAAATCTCCGGATTCCGGTATACTTCAGTAGGCGGACAGTGAAGCAAAACCAAATCAAGGCTATCAACGTCCATATTCTTGAGTGAAGCATCCACAAATTTCACGATGTTTTCTTCATTATATCCCGCTGAAACATGTGGATTGAGCTTTCTACCACATTTGGTTACTACAAACACTTTATCTTTCTTGCCTTTCAGAAACTTCCCGACAGTATGTTCACTCATTCCATCCTGATAAATATCAGCCGTATCAATCAGATTTACCCCTTGTTCGTATGCAGCCTGCAATGTATTCATAGCTACCTGCTCATCAAAAGGATCTCCCCATTTAGAACCAAGTTGCCAAGTTCCTAAAGATACCTCACTCGCTTTAAATCCAGTTTTTCCAAAAACTCTATAATTCATACTATGATTTTTTATATAACTACTACGGCTCTAACACGTGCCTCTTTTTACAGCAAAAGTAAAGGATATTATCAGCCGTTGCAATACACGATAAAATAATCGGATACCAACAACTTTATCCATATATTGATTATCAAGCAAATAAAAAGAACTATCTTTGCAAGTAAACTAAAAATAACATGCATGTATAAAAGAAAAACACCTCTTGATCTTTCTTGCGGAATCCGCATTACAATGGAAATTATCGGTTCAAAATGGAAGCCTTGCCTGATAGATGCACTGAGAGAAACTCCCAAACGTCCCAGCCAGCTTCACCGTGAAATACCAGAGGCCATCTCTCGCGTGCTAGATCAGAATCTGAGAGAGCTCGAAGCACACGGCATCATAGAAAAGAAAATATATGCAGAACTACCTCCCCACAGCGAATACGCACTGACAGAATTAGGCAAAAGTGTATTGCCTTTGATAGACATACTGGATGAATGGGGAGAAAACCACCGATATATCTTCGAAAAATAAATAAAAAAGAACCGTATCATAGCTCATCAAATAGAGCCTGATACAGTTCTTTTATGTTTGTATACTAGAGTATATAAGTTTACTACTTATTTTAGCTTTAACGCTTCTCTTTTTCTACCAACACAATCAACGGTCAGCTTTCAAGCGGTCGGCCATAGCCTTAGCCAGTTCCTTAGCCTGACGGTAAGTATCTTCTTTCATGCTTTGCTTCATTTCCACCGGATTGCCGACAACCTCGAATTTCAGTTTTTCGGTATATTCACCCAACTTCTTGACAGCAGCACTTGCCCATGTAAACGAGCCGAAATATCCCATCACACGGTTCTTCATTTCGCGGGCAGCTACCTTGCTCAGCAATGCCTCCATTTCAGGATACAAGTGCATGTTGTAAGTAGTACATCCCACAATCAGCCCCTTGTACTTAAAGATATCCGACAGAATAAATGAATGATGAGTCTTCGAAACATTGTGCATTACAATATTCTTGATTCCCTGAGCGCTCAACTCCTCAGCGATGGTTTCGGCCAGCTCCTCTGTATTGCCGTACATCGTACCATAAGCAATAACAACGCCTTCTTCACCTTCGTAACGGCTCATCTTGTCGTACATATCGATAACCTGAGGAATCTTTTCCTCCCATACCGGTCCGTGAGTAGGACAAATCATCTTGATAGGCAGTCCACCGCATTTCTGCAATGCCTTCTGTACAGGGTTTCCAAATTTACCTACAATATTAGAATAGTAACGACGCATCTCGTTCCAGTAAATATCAGTATTGATATTCTTGTCGATGCAACCGCCATTCAATGCACCAAAGCATCCAAAAGCATCACCCGAGAACAAGATACCTTCTGTTTCATCGAAAGTAACCATTGTTTCAGGCCAGTGCACCATCGGTACCAGATAGAAACGTAAGTTGTGGTGTCCCAGCTTCAGGAAATCGCCGTCACCTACTACGTAACGGTCACCTCCCACACCATAATAACCTTCTACCATATCGAAAGTCTTCTTGTTTCCTACCAATACGATGTCAGGATAATATTGTTTAATCAATGCGATAGAACCAGAATGGTCAGGTTCCATATGATTAATAATCAAATAATTGATTTTACGGTCACCGATAACGGCACGAATTTTCTTTAAATACACCTCGAAAAAGGCTACATCAACCGTATCTACCAATGCCACCATTTCATCGTCAGCAATCAAGTATGAGTTATAAGACACTCCATAAGGTAACGGCCAAAGGTTTTCGAACAACGCTTTCGAACGATCGTTCACACCTACATAATGTACTTTTCCTTTAATTTCCATTTTTGTTATCCGAATTAGTTATACTATATATTTCACTACAATGTTTTCCTTGCCATGCATCACGCTCTTCCATCCGGCGTTTCAGCCGAGCCGTAAACTCATGATTCTTCAAGCCCCAGTCGGGCGCAATCAGCAATTCCTTAGGCGACTGCGACACAAACCGTTCCAGAACCAAGTCCGCACGAAGATATTCTATATAGTCAATGACCAGATCAATGTACTCATCGACCGCATATAAATGAAAATCTTCGGGATGCAATGCAAATTCGTGTGCCATACGCGTACCTTTTATCAGTTGCAACTGATGCATTTTCAATGTTGTCAGCGGCAGTTCCGACAAAGCTTCAGCCTGATGAATCAGTTTTGCGGAGTCTTCGCCGGGAAGTCCCAGTATCACATGACCTCCTGTCAAGATACCTCTTCCGGCAGTACGACGAACAGCATCCTGGGTGCAGGCAAATGTATGCCCTCTGTTTATTCTTGCCAGTGTTTCATCATCAGTACTCTCTATACCATATTCTACCAATAAAAATGTCTGCCGGTTCAATTCCTCCAAATAGTCCAGCAATGAATCGGGCATACAGTCCGGACGAGTACCGATAACCAATCCTACAACATCTTCTACCGCTAATGCTTCTTCGTACATCCGCTTCAACTGTTCCAGTTCTCCGTATGTATTGGTATACGCCTGAAAATAGGCGAGATACTTCATTTGAGGATATTTGCGGGCAAAGAACTGCTTTCCTTCCTCCAACTGGACGCTGACCGTTTTCTCCGTACGACAATATTCAGGATTGAACGTCTGGTTATTACAATACGTACATCCGCCGTAACCTTTTGAGCCGTCGCGGTTGGGACAGGTAAAACCTGCATTGACCGACAGTTTCTGTACCTTGAACGGAAACTTTTGAGCCAAGAAGCCGGCGAAGTCATTATATCGTAACTGTTTATCCATTTGCCTATTATTTGCGAATGCAAAGATAACGGTTTCCAGCGAACTAACAAAAAATGTCCCTCGGCACATACTAAAAATTAGTTACCGAGGGACATTCTATCAGGCAATTTCATCAATCTGCCTGATACAAATCTTCCAAAAATACATCCAGGTACGCACCTCTCATGTTAGTTTTATAAAACCGTCCTTCTTTGTCCAGAATCAGACACATCGGAAATGCTTACAATGGCAAAGTCTTTATACTTTTCATGTATCTTGCGCAAATGCGATACCTCTCCACGGCAAGAACCGCAGTATTTCTGCCCTACTGCCAGTCCTAACGAAAAGATATTCGCAACGAGATATTCAGAATAAGCAGTAACTAAAGCCCGAACTTATCTCAACACGAACGTGTCATGTTCTCATCACGTATGTACTGATACCTCAACACGAACGTGACGAGCTCCTGACACGTTCGTAGCAGGTTGAATACAGCTCGTCACTTTTGCATAAAACACAGGAAGGGCATCTTCACCTTACAACTTTATTTGCTGCACATCGGCTGAAATTTACAGGTTCTCATTATTTTTGCACCCGAAATAACAGCAGAAACTCATGGCAGGAATTTATCTTCATATCCCTTTTTGTAAACGTCGCTGTATTTACTGCGACTTCTACTCAACGACACAAAACGAAAAGAAAGCCGCTTATATCAATGCGCTCTGCCGGGAACTGGACCAGAGAAAGAGCTATCTGGAAGGTGAAAAAATAGAAACAATCTATCTGGGAGGCGGAACTCCGTCGCAACTTGAAGCCAAAGACTTTGAACAGATTTTCCAGTCGGCGCGGTCATCCATGCCGACCTTGACCAGCGCGGCGCGGGCGATCTCCTCGGCCCGGCGGCGCGGCATTTTGCGCGCGATGATAAGCCCCTCGGTCACGTTTTGCAGCGCGGTTTTGTTGGCAAACAGGTTGTAGCTTTGAAAGACAAACCCCGTGCGGCGGCGCAGGGCGTTGGCCTCGGCGTGGGTGACGCGGGCCAGGTCTACGCGCTGGTCGTCAAACAGCATCGTGCCGGCGTCGGACTTTTCCAAAAAGTTCAGGCAGCGCAGCATCGTTGTTTTTCCGCTGCCGCTCGGGCCTAAAATGGCGACGACGTCGCCCTTGTTCACGTCCAGATCGATGCTCTTGAGCACCTGCAAATCGCCAAAGGACTTGCGCAGATTTCTGATTTGCAGCATAGTTCAGCTCCTTTGCGCGCCCTTGCTGTTGAGGTACCGCTCGCCGACGGCCTGCAGGCGGGTCAGCACGGTGCAGAACAGCAGGTAAACCAGACCGACCTCAATGTAGAGGGCTAGCGGCTCATAGGTGCGGGCCACAATGCGCTGGGTCGTCATGAACATTTCGGTCACAGTGATGTTCGCGGCCAGCGAGGTATCCTTGACCATGGCGATCAGCGTACTGGCCAGCGTGGGGAAGGCCGTGCGCAGCGCCTGCGGCAGGATGATGCGGCGGATGATCTGTAAGTAGCTCATGCCGACGCACTGCCCCGCCTCCATCTGGCCTTTGGGCACGGATTCCAGCGCGGCGCGGATGGTCTCGGCGCAGTACGCGCCCTCGTTGATGGAAAAGACGAGCACCGCCGCGGGGAACGGCTCAATCAGGATGCCGACGCCGGGCAGGCCGTAGAACACAACGAACAGCTGCACCAGCACGGGCGTGCCGCGGATGACCCAGATATAAAACCGGGCCAGCCGCTGCAAAACGGGCACATGGGCAAACTGCACCAGCGCCACCGCCACCGCGATGATAAGCGCCAGCGTGAACGAGATGGCGGTCAGCGGGATGGTGACGGTCAGGCCGGGCAGCAATATTTTACCAAAGGAATCCACAAGGATTCCCCACAGGCGTTCGGACATGGGGCGGAACTCTCCTTTTTTTGGTTGGGGTTGCGGGAATATTTCCCACTAAAACGGTATGCTATGAGATTGTAGCACACTTTGCCGGATTTTGCAAGAGTGAAATTTGAAGTGAAGTTTAAGGTTGGGGCAGCGTGTCGAAACGCTCTTGTAGGGGCGAGCATTGCTCGCCCGTGCCCGTTTGCCTTGTATGAAAACTGTCCCGGAAATTGCGTTGCGGCGGTAAGCTGACGGGCGACCCATGGTCGCCCCTACACACGCAATAAGGCAGGGATGCAATTTTTCGACAGTCCGGTCTCCCTTGTCAAAGGGAGGCTTTTGTCTGCGGGGCGAGGGTGGGGGGGGATTGCACGGAAGGTTTACTGTGGCCGGAAGCGGGCACGGCGGCCAGAGGGCTGGCCGCCCTACGTTCCCCTATTTCGGTAGGGTGTAGGGCGGGGTGCCCCCACCCCGCCGAAGTTGGCGGCAGGCAGAATGCAACGGGATTGGCAGACCGTAGGGGCGGATTCCATATCCGCCCGTGGGAGTGTCCGTAGTAGAAATGGAATGTGTGGAGTATGGGCTACCAATAAAAACAAAATATCCCACCGCCACAGCGATGGGATACTTACAATTAACTTAAGCTGAGTAATTCACACTTAGATGGCGTGAGAACCACCATCAGGGGCAACAGTATTTCCGGTAACCTTAATTGTAAACGAACCAGCATTAATCGTGTTGGTTTCTTTCGTCGTCTCATATGCGCCGTCATTATAGGTGCAAGTGTACTGCTGATTTTTATAGGTAACACTCTCAACAGCGCCATTAGAAGCGAGCGTAACTTCAACAGTCACCTTGGCACCAGACTGAAACTCCGCAAGAGCAACAGCCTCTTCAGCCGCCTTATTCAAATCAGCCGCCGTCGCGCTGGTCAAGTCCGCGCCGTTCACCATCTTACCATAAAGGACAGAAGCCTCCGTCTGTGCAGCCATAGTAGCCATACGGCACTCAGCGATGACCTTCTCCTCGTTCGCCTTGTCGATGTAGCCGGTCAGGGCAGGGATCAGCAGGGCGGCCAGGATTGCCAGGATGACCAGAACAACGATGAGCTCGACCAGGGTGAAGCCCTTCTTGTTCTTCATTTTACGAATTTTCTCGAACATAATCAATTCCTCCAATAAATTCAGTAAGGACATCGTGCGTCCTCATTTGTGAAAATATAATATCACATAATCTGCCAAATTTCAACAGCCTTATGTAAAAACAGCAAAAAACATTTTTTTGCTTCTATTTTCGATTCCCCACCGTTTTGCCTGTTGCACTCAAACCTCTTTGCCGTGGCTGCCCCTCTGCCGCCGCACGGAATTCTATACATATTACCGTCATTTTTAAAAATCAGCTGCGCCGTCACGCCAAAAAACGCGGCCAACACCGCCGCCATTGAAACCGCACATATATTGCGTCTATTTTATCTGTGCTGTCTCTGTCGGTGCGGGCAGCAGAGCGCATCGCGTATGGATTTCCGCGTATACAGGCCAATTTTACAGGCGGGCAATTTTTGTGCTATTTTGCATTTTCCCGTGTTCTCTCTCCCCTGCCCGGCCACGGGGACGCTCCTTTGTGAAAACACCGCAGATTCCGGTACAAAAGTGTGGTATACTGCAAGATTTTGTGCTATACTGGATAAAAAATCAACACAGCCGGGCCTCGCCCGGCACAAAAGGGGCCACACATGAAAAACACCACCGAGGAAAAACGCGAGGCCATCCCCAACAGCGTCAGCCGGATGCTGCTGGCGGGCATCGGCGTACTTTTGCAGGTTTTATGGATCTTCTGGCTTGCCCTCAAGCTGAACGACTACTCCACCGCCATTCAGGTATGCACGTCGGTACTGACATTTTTGATTACGTTGCGTATATATGGGCTGCATATCAACTCCGCGTATAAAATTTCGTGGATCATTCTGATTTTGCTGTTTCCCATCTTCGGTCTGACCATCTATCTGCTGTTTGGCCGCAGCGGGGCCGTCAGCGTCATGCGCCGCCGTTTCGGGAAAAATATGACGATGCTGCGCCGGTATCACGCGCCCATTTTGCAGCAGCGCCGCGCCCTGCCCTACCCGGACCGCATCACCCGCAACCACGCCCGCTATTTGCAGGACCGCGCGGGCTACCCCGCCTATGACAACACAGATGTGACGTTCTACGGCGACACCTGCGAGGCGCTGGAGGCCCAGAAAACAGCCCTGCGCAGCGCGGAAAAGTTTATTTTCATGGAATACCACGCCATTGAGGACGCCTCCGCCTGGCAGGAGCTGGAGGATATTCTGGCCGAGCGCGCCGCCCACGGCGTGGAGGTGCGCGTATTTTACGACGACGTGGGCAGCATCGGGTTTATCAACAGCAAATTTGTCAAAAAGCTGGCGGGGCGCGGCATACAGTGCCGCCGGTTCAACCCGGTCATCCCGATTTTGAACGTCTTTATGAACAATCGCGACCACCGCAAAATCACCGTTGTGGACGGGCGCGTCGGCTTTACCGGCGGCTATAATCTGGCGGAGGAGTACTTCAACCGCACCCACCCTTACGGCCAGTGGAAGGACAGCGGCATCCGGCTGGAGGGCGACGCCGTGCGCGGCCTGACGCTGATTTTCTTAGAGCTGTGGGGCGCAACGCAGAAGGCCGCACCCGAGGTCGAGCGCTATTTGCCCGATGTGCCCTACACCGCGCGGGAGAATGCCGTGGTGCTGCCCTACGCGGACAATCCGCTGGACGACGAGGCCACCGGCGAGAACGTCTACCTGAACATGATCCGCAGTGCGAAGGACTACGTCTACATTACAACGCCCTACCTTATTTTAAGTGACGAGATGCAGCGCACACTGCGGCTGGCTGCGTCCAGCGGCGTTGATGTGCGGATCATCACGCCGGGCATCCCGGACAAAAAGCTGATCTTCTCGGTCACGCGCAGCTATTACGCCAGCCTTGCCAAGAGCGGCGTGCGCATTTATGAGTACGCGCCCGGGTTCATCCACGCGAAGCAATGCGTAGCCGACGGCACGGAAGCCGTAGTGGGTACGATCAATTTTGACTTCCGCAGCCTGTACCTGCACTTTGAGAACGCCTGCTGGTTCTGCGGCTGCAGCGCCGTGGCCGATGTGCGCCGCGATTTTGACGCGCTGTTCCCCGTCTGCCGCGAGGTCACGCAGGAGTATGCCGACACCCGCAGCCTGGCCGTGCGCGGCTGGGACTGCGTGCTGCGGCTGTTCAGCCCGCTGATGTGACGGGCTGTGCGCCGGGCGCGGCAAGTGGAATTTTCCCAAAGAAATCTGTACTATTCCACGTTGCAAACCGCCGCTGCGCGCCGTACAATAAAGACAAAATCCAGACTGTCAAATGAGGTGCATACCAATGGAGCATATAGCATGGAAGGGCCGCATCAAGCCCGGCTGCAAAGCGGAATATCAGCGCCGCCACGCGGAGATCTGGCCCGAGATGGTCGAGGTGCTGAAGGCTGCGGGCATCTGCAACTACAGCATCTTCTACTGTAACGACGAGCTGTTCGGCTACTATGAGTGCGCGAAGGGCGTTGCCTACGCCGAGAAGGTACAGGCCGAAAGCCCCGTTGTAGACCGCTGGAACGACTACATGAAGGACATTCTGGAGCTGGAAATGGACCCTGTGACCGGCGCCCAGCCCAAGCTGGAGCAGGTGTTCCGTTTGGATTAAACGCGCATAAGACAGCAAAGCCGCCCGTGTCAGGCTGACACGGGCGGCTTGTGTTTTTATGGGCAGGTGCAGCGCAGGCGGTGCTGCCTTTAGGGTATTTACAACACGATGCGGAACGCGACGCGGTGCTCTCCTTCCCCGCTGACGCGGTAAGGCTCCTCCACATCGGTGCCCCAGCTGTCGATGCCGCCGACGCCGCGGGCTGCGCCCAGGATCGTCACGCTCGTGCGCCCCGTGGCGGGCAGCTCGGTGATGTGCTGGGCGGCCTCGATCTCCTGCGCAGTGTTGGGCAGTGCGCTGAAGGCAAAGGGCGCGTCGGCCTGTTCAATCGTCAGCGCAGCCGCCGTCTGACCGCAGACGTTGTGCTGCTCCAGCGTGAACTGACGTGTGCCCACATGCAGGCCGCAGTCCTGCGGGACGAGGGCCGGTTCAATGTGCGGCACTTCCTCATGGCAGCCAAAGACGCCGCCCTTGCAGCGATCCGGGTAGGTCTCGCCCGAAAGGCCGGTCCAGAGCGTGCGGGCCACGGGGGCAAACGTCTGGAATTTTACGCCGAAGCAGGGCAGTTCGGGCGCACCGGGCACGCCATGATAGACGGCCTCGACCAGCAGCGTGCCCTGCGGCTCCACGGTGTAGGTCAGCTCGGCCTTAGCGCCGGGCACGGTGGGCACGCCGTAGGTATAGCGCACCTGCACACCGTCGGCGGATTTCCGCAAGACCGCAAAGCCGAGGTTCTGCAGGTAGACATCCGCCGCCAGCCAGGCCGCCGCTTTCTGCGGAAAGCCGCAGCCGCGGTCATTGTCGGTGGCGGCGCGCCAGA
>ERZ772879.1932-NODE-1932-length-13381-cov-34.540372_pt1 | contig 13381 bp, 8 predicted proteins | sample MGYA00580582_ERZ772879 | MGnify/ENA primary metagenome ERZ772879 (study PRJEB29015, sample SAMEA2737682) | human gut metagenome | biome: human gut; feature: human-associated habitat; material: faeces | place: China | collected 2012 ... | reverse complement strand
GGTAGGGGTCATCGATGCTCCAGAAGCGCAGCGGCAGGGTGTCGGCCCCGGCGTGCAGCACGGTGACCGCCATGGAATCCGTGGCGGTCGGCGCGGGCAGGCTTTCGTCCTCCACGGGGCAGTAATGCCCGGGCACAGCCTCATCGGGGATATAGGCGTCCGCCGGGGTGATGCTCAGCGGCGGGACGGCGCGGCCCGTGGGGGCTGCGGTGGCCGGGGCACCGTCAAAGATGGCGGCAACGCTGCCGTCCGGGCGGCGCAGCGTGATGCGCAGCTGGGCGGAAACAGGGACCTTGCCCTCGTTGCGGATCTCGGCCTCGACCCGAATATCCGCCGTGGCGTTGTCCAGATCAAAATTCCGGCCGTAGACATAGAGGCCCTTGGTCTGCAAATTGGAGTAGAGCGGCAGCGTCAGATAGACATCGGGCTTGAAAAACACCTGCACGGGGCGGGTGATGCCGCCGACCGAGGGATTGAAGTCGTTGCAGTTCCAGAAAAAGGGGATGCCCACGCGGTCGGCGGGGACGGCCTGCTCCTGCGGAAAGAGATAGCTGCCGGGGATAGCATCGGGCTTGTTGGGGGTCTCGGCAATGCAGAACGGCGCGTTGCGGGTGGCGGTGTTGTCGGTCGCAATGGCGATGAGGTTCGGCGCATCGTACCGCACATAGGGGGTAATGTCAAAGCCGAACGGCGCAACGCCGGCCTCATAGTAGCCGGCCAGCGTGCCGTTTACATAGAGGTAGCAGGTCTGGCGCAGCCCCTCAAACGCAAGCAGCACCTTGTGGTTTTTGTGCCGCGCCGGAATGGTGAGGATGTTGCGGTAGAAGGCCGCCGTGCGGCGCTGGCCGCTGCCGCCGTCCTGAATGCGGTCACGGAACAGATCCTCGTCATTGAAGGTGTGGGGCAGCGTGACGGGCTGCCAGCCGGTTTCCTGATAGGCAGGCTCGTAAAAGGCGTGCCCCTCGGTGTCCCGGTGCGCGTCAATGGCCTTTGCCATGGGGAAGGCATCTGCCCGCAAAAAGTGCCAGCCGTGGTGGAAATAAAAGCTTTCGCCTTGCAGTGTAGACATAGCGTTTTCTCCCTGTCAGATTTGCTGTATACAGTTGCAGGCCCGCGATCTTATCTTTATCATACGCGCTGCCGCGGCGAAAAACAAGTGTCATTTGATGGGAAGAGGGTTTTGAAAGTGCGGCGCAGCGATAAACATCAAGATATGGAAACAGGACCTGTTTGCTGGCAGCAGGGCGGCATGACCCAACCCCGCCGGCAAAGCGGGGCAGTCAGGGCAAGGCTGTGCGGTAAAGCCTCCGCAGTCCGTGAGGCTGCAGCAGGCCTAAAAACGCCATTTGTCAAAATGCACAAAACAGGCAGGCACCATGTATAAAATATTCACAATTTCAACCCGAAACAGCAAACGATAGTGCCGGTAGATATAAGGATTGTTTTGTGTGTCATCTGCATGTATAATTGCGCTGCATCGTGAAATATAATGAAAATTTTCGCATGTTTTTGATTGTAGCCAAATCCGCAGAGCAGGGGATACAATGGAAGCAACGAAACAGCCGCCGCCGGATGACGAGGGCCCGCGATCCTGACCAAAGCACCGCGGCCGCCGGCTGATGAGAACACAAAGCAAGGAGGAAACGCTTATGGCACAAACCGCTGCGGTCAAGCAGAGCAAGGCCAATGCCCGCGCCCAGAAACAGCTGGGCCACAACACATGGCGCAAGGCGTTCATGCAGCATTACTGGTTATATCTCATGATGCTGCCGGCGCTGCTCTACATGATCATCTTCAATTACCTGCCGATGACGGGCCTGTATATGGCATTTACCGATTTCAGCCCTTTCAACGGCGACACGATTCTGGAATCTGTGTTCGGCAGCCCCTTTGTCGGGCTGAAGTACTTTAAAAAGCTCTTCACCGGCCCGGACTTCTGGACGCTGTTCCGCAATACGCTGTCTATCTCGCTGGCCAACCTTTTCTTCGCCTTCCCGGCCCCCATCATTCTGGCGCTGATTTTAAATGAGCTGCGCTGCAAATGGTTCAAGCGCACAGCGCAGACGCTGGTCTACATCCCCCACTTTGTCTCCATCGTCATTGTGGCGGCGCTGACTTTCCAGATGTTCTCCACCACGGACGGCGCCATCTACCATGTGCTGACCCAGATCTTCGGCGCGAATGCGCCCGACCTGCTCAGCGACCCCAAGCTCTTTCCCGCGCTGATCGTCGGCCAGAATATCTGGAAAGAGACCGGCTACGGCACCATCATCTATCTGGCGGCGCTGTCCAGTGTGGATGTGCAGCTGTATGAGGCTGCCAAGATCGACGGCGCAGGCCGTTGGCAGCTGATGTGGCATGTCACGCTGCCCGCCATCCGCGGCACCATTGTCCTGATGCTGATCATGAAGGTCGGCCAGCTTCTGAACACCAGCTACGAGCAGATCTTCCTGATGCAGAACTCGATGAACCGCGCAGCCTCCGATGTGTTTGACACCTATGTCTACACCAAGGGCATCACGGGCGGCCAGTACTCGCTGGCAACCGCCACCGGCCTGTTCAAGTCCACCATCAGTATGCTGATGGTCATCACCGCCAACAAAATCGCCAAGCTGTGCGGCGAGTCCGGCCTGTACTAAAGAAGGGAGCTGTGCTACAATGACAATGCCCTTTACCCATAAGAAAGACGAGGTGCGTGCCACCGGCACGCTGGAAGCCCGCACCCCCGGCGATCAGGCTGTACAGGTTCTTTTGTATGTCATCATTGCGCTGGTGGCGCTGGCCTGTGTGCTGCCCTTCATCTATGTGGTGGCCGGCTCCTTTGCGACCGAGCGCGAGCTGACCGAGCGTCCCTTCTTCCTGATCCCGCAGGATGTATCGCTGAACGCCTACCAGTACATCCTCAAGCAGGGCGATGTGTTCCGCGGACTGAAAAATTCGGTGATCGTCACCGTGATCGGCACGCTGATCAATATGTTCGTCTCCTGCACGATCGCCTACCCGCTGTCCCGCCCCTACCTCAAGGGCCGCAACGGCTTTATCAACATGGTCATCGTCACGATGCTGTTCACCGGCGGCATGGTCCCCTCCTACATTATGGTGGTCAATGTGCTGCATCTGGGCAACACCTACTGGGCGCTCTGGCTGCCCACGGCGATGAGCGCCTTCAACATGATCATCATCAAGAACTACTTCCAGGGTATCCCCATGGAGCTGGAGGAGGCCGCCATCATTGACGGCTCCAACGATCTGATCACCTTCGTGCGCATCATCCTGCCGCTGTCCGCGCCGGTGCTGGCCTCGGTCAGCCTGTTCTACGCGGTCAGCCACTGGAACAGCTACTTCAATGCGATGCTGTACATCAACAACTCCGACATGGAGGTCATCACCATCGTGCTGCGGCGTCTGGTGTTCCTGACCACACAGGTAGCTGAGGATTCCACCTTTGACTGGGGCGCAGCCGGTATGCCGCCCATCAAGGCTGTCAAGATGGCCACCACGGTGCTGTCTACCCTGCCGATCCTCTGCATCTATCCGTTTGTGCAGAAGTTCTTTACCCAAGGTGTCATGGTCGGCTCGGTCAAGGGCTGATACCAAGCTATACAACCACTTTTATACAAAAAGGAGAAAAACGAAAATGAAAAAGGCACTTTCCCTCTCTATGGCGCTGGCAATGTCCGCCGCCATGCTCGCAGGCTGCGGCGGCTCCGCCTCCGACAGCACCTCCGCTTCCAGCGCTGCTTCCTCTGCGGACAGCGCTGCCTCCGGCACCCCCACCGTCAGCTTTATGATCCCCGACTTCACCGGCCATGTGCTGAGCAATGAACATTCCGATGAGGTCATCGCCAAGTACGAGGCCTACACCGGCACCCATGTCGAGTGGCGCACCGAGGCCAATGATACCTACAGCGAGAAGTTCGGCCTGACCCTGATGGACAAGGACAACATGCCGATGATCCTGACCGCCACCAAGACGCTGGATCAGAACGCCAATGCAGCCGATGCTGCCAAGCGCGGCGCCTTCTGGGATCTGACCGAGTACCTGCAGGACAGCGAGGCATACCCCAACCTGTCCCAGATCAGCCCCGATGTTCTGAAGGGCCTGACCGTGGACGGCCAGATCATCGGCATCCCCCGCGCCCGCGCCATCGGCCGCAACGGTCTGGGCTACCGCACCGACTGGGCCGAGGCCGTGGGCATCACCGAGGCCCCCAAGACGGTCGAGGATGTCTATGACATGCTCTATAAGTTCACCTATGACGATCCGGACGGCAACGGTGCCAACGACACCTACGGTCTGGAAATGTGCAAATACACCGGCCCGTGGGATATTATCCAGACATGGTTCGGCTGCGGCAACGGCTGGGTCGAGCAGGACGGCAAGCTGGTTCCCGTACACCAGACCGCTGAGTATAAAGAAGCGCTGGACTGGATGCGCAAAATCTACGCCGACGGTCTGGTCCGCCCCGACTGGGCGACTGTGGACACTGCCAACTTCCAGGTTGACAGCCAGAAGGGCGTCACCGGTGTCTTTGTCGACACGATGGACGGCACCAAGCGCATCTGGAAATACTTTGAGGACAACGCCATTGCCGATGTAAACGATGCCTCCAAGATTGCCACCATGACCTCTGTCGGCCCCATCAACGGCCACACCCTTGCCACCACCGGCTACAACGGCTTCTACCTCATCACCAAGTCCGGTGCCAAGACCGAGGAGGATGTCAAGGCCTGCCTGCACTTCCTTGACAAGATGTGCGACCCCGAAATGATGGCACTGGCCGACTACGGCCTGAAGGACATCTGCTATGACATCAACGAAAACGGCAAGATTGTTCCCAACGGCAAGTACGACACCACCAACTGCCCGCACGCAGGTCTGAATCAGGCCGTGCCTTATGTCCCCTACCTGACCGAGCAGAACCCCGATTACCAGCTTGAAAAGGCTGACTATCAGCTGGCTTACGAGGAAAGCATTGCCAACAACGTGCAGTATGCCGTGTTCAACCCCGCGCTGGGCTACCTGACCCAGTCCGACACCTACGCCGAGTGCGGCAACGACCTTGTCCAGATTCTGGACGATGCCCGCACCCAGTATATCTGCGGCCAGATCGACGAGGCCGGTCTGCAGGCTGCCTTCGACCAGTGGAATGCCCGCGGCGGCACGCAGGTCATTGAGGAAGTCAACGCCCTGTACGCAGCAGATAAAGCCTAATTGAATGTGAGCGCTGCAGCGGATGTTGCGGCGCTCTTTTATGATGGAGGGAAAGTCCATGCAAATCTCTGTGCGCAGCCAGACGGCTGCCCAAACCACCCTTAGCTGGCAGCCGGTGGCCGGGGCCGCCCGCTACCGCATTTTGTGGAGCGACCGCTCTGGCGAGACCGTGCGGTTCAAAACGGCGGGCGAGAGCGGGGAAAGCCTTTTCACCTTCTGCCGCTCGACGCATATCCCCTATTACATCAAGGTGCAGGCGCTGGCAGAAAACGGAGCCCTGCTGGAGGAAAGCACACCCGTGCAGACCCCCGTGGGCCGCGTGCAGCAGCAGCAGCTGGAGGCGCTGTCCCGCGGACTGGTGGCTGTCACGGCAAACACCGGTGTGTTTATCAGCTGGAGGCTCTTTAAAAGCGAGGTCACCGGCCACAACGCCACCGGCCTGACCGGAACCGACTTTGTGCTCTATAAAAACGGGGTCAGGCTGGCCACCGTGACCGACAGCACAAACTATCTTGACGCGCAGGGCACAAGCGGGGATACCTACGCCGTGGCCCCGCTGGTAAACGGCGTAGAAGGGCCCGCCTGCAGGGGCGTAAAGCCGTGGCAGAAGGGGTACTATGAGCTTCCGCTGCAAAAGCCGGCGGACGGCGTGACCCCGGCCGGGGAACCCTTTGTCTACCATGCCAACGATATGAGTGTGGGTGATATTGACAATGACGGCGAGTACGAGTATTTTGTAAAGTGGGACCCTGACAATTCCCACGATGTGTCGATCAAGGGCTACACCGGACGGTGCTTTATCGACTGCTATAAGCTGGACGGCACGCTGGTCTGGCGGCTGGACATGGGGCAGAACATCCGCGCCGGAGCGCACTACACCCAGTTTATGGTGTACGACTTCAACGGGGACGGCAGGGCCGAGATGGCTGTCAAGACCGCGCCCGGCACCGTGATGACCCGCTTTGCGCCGGACGGCACCGTGCTGTCCCGCCGGTATATCACGATGCCGCAGAAGGATCTGGACGCCGGGTACAGCCACGCGGATAACTATGTCTGCACGGCGCAGGATTACCGCCTGCATATGGCCGAGGTGTTCCGCCGCTGGCACACCCACCCCGAGGTCGTAAACGGCCGCTGGCCCGCCACGGTGGAGCAGTGCTTCGGCCTTGCGCCGCGCTATGCCTACCCCCTGTGCGAGGCTGATGCTCTTGCGCTGGCCGACTATTTCCTTGATGTGTACGCGCCGAGCCGCAGCCCCAAAAACGAGCTGCGCAGGTTCGAGGGCTTTGTCTATGACGGCCCCGAGTACCTGACGATGTTCGGTGGGGACGGCACCGAGCTGGACACGATCGACTACCCCTACCCCCGCGTGGATGACGGCCTTTTGTGGGGCGATTATGCAATGCCCCGCATCGAGCCGTGCAACCGCGTGGACCGCTTTAACGCCGGGGTGGCCTATCTGGACGGTGAGCGCCCCTATCTGATCGCCTGCCGCGGTTACTACACCCGCGCCACGCTGGCGGCCTACGACTTTTTTGAGAACCGCTTTCACAAGGTATGGGGTATCGACTCCGGCTTTGTGCCGATGGCGAACCCCTTCAACGACAGCGGCTGCCATCTCGCTGTCGGCACCGACCCTGTGTACGGCATTCTGGCCGGGCAGGGCAACCACAGCATTTCGACTGCTGACATTGATGGGGACGGCTGCATGGAAATTGTGTACGGCGCAGCAGCCATCGACCATGACGGAAGCCTGCTCTACTCCAAATACGGCACCCTGCCGGACGGCAGGACCCGCGCCAAGTTCGGCCACGGCGATGCGATGCATGTGGCCGACATCGATCCTGACAGCCCCGGTCTGGAGATCTTCAATGTCTACGAGGAGGGCGAGCGCGCCCCCTACGGCTGGGCGCTGCGCGATGCCGAGACCGGCGATGTCCGCTTTGGCGAATACGCCGAGGAGGATCTGGGCCGCTGCATGATCGGCAAGATCGACCCGAACACCCGCGGCCTGCAGGTCTGGGTCAAGGATGTGTACGATGTAAACGGGCGCACGCTGGAGCTGCCCACCCCCGGCACCAACATGAAGATCTACTGGGCGGGCGATCTTTCGACCCAGATCACCGATGGTGCAGACTATCTGCACGGCAGCCAATACGGCGTCATTAACGATCTGACCCACGGCGTCATGCTGCAGCCCGCGGGCACCGCCACCAACAACGGCACCAAGGGCAACCCCTGTCTGGTGGCCGATGTGCTGGGTGATTTCCGCGAGGAGCTGCTGGTGCGCACAGCGGACGACACCGCCATCCGCATCTACACCACCACCGATCTTACCCCCCACAAGCTGTTTACCCTGATGCACGATGCGCAGTACCGCTGCGGCGTGGCATGGCAGAACAACTGCTACAACCAGCCGTGCTACCCGTCCTTCTACTATGCAGGCGACATGGATTTTGCCAATGTGCTGCCGCAGCTGAACGCCAAGCCTACCCTCTGGATGGCGGGCGATTCCATTATGCAGAGCTACGCCCCCGAGGATAAGCCGGTGACAGGCTGGGGCGAGATGCTCCACACGCTGGCGCGGGGGGATGCTGTATGCTGCGCTGCCCACCGCGCGGATTGCCCCTTCCCGCAGGAGATGCGCTACGAGCTGCCGGGCCTTGTCATTGACAACTGCGCCATGGCGGGCCGCAGCAGCAAGACCTTCCGCGAGGAGGGGCGGCTGGACGACATTGCCGCGCATATCTGCCCCGGTGATCTGCTGGTGGTCAGCTTCGGCCATAACGATGCCAACCGCGCAAAGGCCGAGCGCTATGTCCCGGCGGATGCCTTCGGCGAGAGCCTGCGCCCCTTCTGGGACGCTGCCCGCAGCCACGGCGCAGTGTGCATCTTTGCCTCCCCCGTGGCGATGCGCGAGTTTGACGAGGACAGCGTCTGCCACCCCTCGTTTGCCGCCTACCGCGAGGCGATGCGCGCCTTTGCCGCCGAGGTCGGCGCGCCGTTTATCGACCTTGGTGCCGCCACCGCCGCCGCCAACACCGCCTTTGGCGCTGAGCGCTGCAAGGCCCGCTATATGTGGGTGGGCGCAAAGCAGGACAACGCCCACCAGCAAAACGCCGGCGCCTGCCGCACGGCACAGGCCTTTGTGCAGCAGCTTTTGCAGGATACCACCCCGGCACTGGATGTGCTGCGGGCGAATTTCAAATAAATTTTGACAAAAAAGAAGGTTTTGTTTATGAACTACACCGAACCGAAGGTCATTTACACCTGCTTCCCCGGCGGCAAGCATAAGGTGCTGACGATGAGCTATGATGACGGCCGTTTGGAGGACCGCCGCCTTGTCGAGCTGTTCAACCGCTACGGCATCCGGGGCACCTTCAACCTGAACGGTGGCCTGCCCCGCCCCGAGCGCATCCCGGAGAGCGAGTGGGTCGAGCTGTACAAGGGCCATGAGGTCGCCTGTCACACCTACCACCACCCCACCATCTCCCGCAGCCCGCTGGACCAGACCGCCCGGCAGGTGCTGGCCGACCGTATGCAGCTTGAGGGCGTCATGGGCTACCCCGTGCGCGGCCTTGCCTACCCCAACGGCAGCTGGACACCGGAGATCGCCGCCCTGCTGCCCGCGCTGGGCATCCGCTACGCCCGCGTGGTGGGTGACACCCACGACTTTGCGATGCCCCACGATTTTATAACATGGAAAGCCACCTGCCACCACACCCACAACCTGCTGGAGGACGGCAAGCGCTTTGTAGAGCTGTACAAGACGCAGTATCTCTACATGATGTATGTCTGGGGCCACAGCTTTGAGTTCCGCACCGAGGAGGACTGGGCATTGATGGAGCAGTTCTGCCAGCTGGCCGGCGGGCGCGAGGACACCTGGTACGCCACTAACATCGAGATCGTGGACTACATGGCCGATGCCGCCCGCCTGCAGTACACCGCCGCGGGCGATAAGGTCTGCAACCCCAACGCCCAGTCCATCTGGGTCGAGGTGGACGGCCGCCACTATGAGATCCCCGCCGGAAAGACAGTGGCGCTGGTATGAAACTGATTTACCCCATTTTGCCCGACGGACGGTTTAAGGCACTGACCCTGAGCTTTGACGACGGGCGCGTGCAGGATCGCCGCCTGGTGACGCTGCTGAACCGCTGCGGCATCAAGGCGACGTTCAACCTGAACTCTGGCGAGCAAGGCGAAAACCGCATCCCCTTGTGCGAATATGCGGCGCTGTACGCCGGGCATGAGATTGCCGCCCACGGCGTGCGCCACCCCGGTATGACCGCCGCCCCGCTGCCGTTGGCCGCACAGCAGGTGTTGGAAGATCGCCGGGCGCTGGAGCATCACACGCAAGCCCCCGTGCGCGGCTTTGCCTACCCCTACGGCGAGGTAAACGCCGCCGTAGCTGCCATGCTGCCCGCGCTGGGCATCCGCTACGCCCGCACCACACAGGACACGGGGCGGTTTGACTTTCCGCAGGATTGGCTGCACTGGGACCCGACCTGCCATATTTTCAACGATCTGGCGTACCATGGCGGAAAGTTTCTGTCCCGCACCGGGCTGCGCAAGCCGATGCTTTTGTACGTCTGGGGGCATAGCTACGAGCTGGACGAAAACAACGGCTGGACCCTGCTGGAGGATTTTTGCCGCCGTCTTGGCGGGCAGACGGATATCTGGTACGCCACCAATATCGAGATTTATGACTATCGGCAGGCCTGCGCACGACTGGAATTTTCTGCCGATGCCGACCGTGTGTACAACCCAAGCTGTCGTGACTGCTGGCTGTATGTGGACGGGCAGACCGTCCGCGCTGCCGCCGGGCAGACAACGTCGCTGTAAAAAAGGAGAGAGCAATGGCAAACCTGATTTTTGACAAAGCCCAAATCGAGGCTACCATCGACAAGATCGTGGACCGCACGATGCGCATGGATATGACGTGGGACTGGCCCTGCGGTGTCGCCTACTACGGCATCTGCGAGGCGTATGAGGTCACCAAAAACGAGCGTTATCTGCAGCTGGTCAAGGACCGCGTGGACGAGTATATCGAGCTGGGCCTGCCCAACTGGACGGTCAACACCTGCTCCATGGGACATTGCCTGATTACCCTGTATGAGCATACCGGTGATGAAAAGTATCTGGACATCGCCAAAAGCAAGGTCGAATATCTGGAAAAGGAGGCGCTGCGCTTCGGGGATCATGTTTTGCAGCACACCGTCTCGGTCAACAACGACTTTCCCGAGCAGGCGTGGGCAGACACGCTCTTTATGGCGGGCTTCTTCCTGCTGCGGATGGGCGTGCTTTTGAAGGACGAGGCCCTAATCAACGATGCGCTGAACCAGTATTACTGGCACATCAAGTACCTGCAGGACCCCGAGAGCGGACTGTACTACCATGGCTACAACAACATCACCGGCGACCATATGTCGGGCATCAAGTGGGGGCGCGCCAACGCATGGGCGGCCTACACGATGGCGCAGGTCGGCGTGCGGCTGCCGCAGTGCTACCTCTACCCCAAGTTTTTGGATGTGGTCGGCAGCCTGAACGACCAGCTGGCCGCGCTCAAGCTCTGCCAGACCGAGAACGGCCTGTGGCGCACGATCGTGGACGATGCCGCCTCCTATGAGGAGGTCAGCGCAAGCGCCGGCATCGCCGCCGCCATGATCACCAAGGGCAACCCCCTGCACATCAAGTACATCAACAAGGCTATCCCCGGTATGCTGGCCAATGTCAGCCCAGACGGCCGTGTGCTGAATGTCTCGGGCGGCACGGCGGTCATGAAGGACGCCGACGGCTACCGCGGCATCAGCCGTGACTGGATTCAGGGCTGGGGTCAGGGTCTGGCGCTGGCATTCTTCGCCGGTGTGCTGAACTACGACAACGTCCGCTCGGACGGCGCGTTGTAAATTGTCTGACAGGGCAAAAGCCCCCGCTGCCATAAGCAGCGGGGGCTTTTGCCTGCATATCGATGTTTTACCCTTTCTCAATCCAGCCGGAACACCTGCTCCAGCTTGGGCTGGGCACCGGTGACGGGGTCCATCTCCAGTTCCAGAATGTCCTTCATGTAGTCGTTCCAGCGGTCAACGACCGGGCTTTCGGCCTGTACCTTTTCGGCGTAGGCAACGCCCTTTTCGCACTCGTAATAGCCGAACAGCTCATCGTTGCAGTAGAAAATGCTGTAATTGCAGATGCCTGCATCCTTCAGCACCTTGACCATCTCGGGCCAGATTTCCGCGTGGCGGCGCTGATATTCCGCCTTGCAGCCGGGCTTGATGCGGCCCTTCCATGCCATATGCTCCATTTGTATACGCTCCTTTTGTTATACAAGCTTTTCCAAATCCAGCTTTGCGCGGCGGCAGTGCTCCAGCTCGGCTACGCTGCCGTCCCATGCCTCGTTCTCACCGACAAAGCGCACCGTGCTGTCCTTGACGGTCAGGCCGTCCACGCAGCGGGCGTACAGCGCCGGGATGGCGTGCGGGTAGATGTGCCGGGCCGAGGGCTGCTCGTCAAACAGGCCGCCGGGCTGGGTGCCGCGGTGCTGCAGCGTCAGGTGCATCTCGCTGATGCGCAGGTCCTGAATCTCGCTGTCCGGCTCACCGGCCGCAAAGGCGCAGCTTTCACTTGTCAGGTACAAATGGTCAAAGCTGACGCGGCGGATCACGCCTGCCGGGCCGGTCTTGCCCTTGCGCGGTGTGGCGCTGACAAACACCGGTTCGCCCTTGCCCCACCAGCCCGGCGCACCGGGCAGCTGGTAGGAGTCGGCGTAGCGGCGGGTGCAGCCGGTCAGATGGTGGACATGGATGTCCTCCACCGTGCCGCCGTCCCGCACCCAGACGCCCACCGCGCGGGAGCAGTCGTCAATGACGCAGTCGCTCAGCGTCACATTGCGGATCACACCGTGGGTCTCGGTTCCGATTTTCAGCGCAGAATCGCGGGAATGTAAGATGCAGCCCGTGATGGCCACATTCTCGCTCGCGCCGTAGCGGCGGGACATCGGCCCGGTGGATTTGACCACGATGGCGTCATCGCCGGTGCGCACGATGCAGTTGGAGATGACGACATCCTGGCAGCAATCGGGATCAATGCCGTCATTGTTGGCGCCGCGGTCATCGTTTAAAATCATGATGTTCTGGATGCGCACATGTCGGCAGCCCGCCATGTGCAGCGTCCAGAACGCCGCGTCCTGCAGGGTCACATCGCGCACGGTAAAGTTTTCGACTGCCTCAAACAGCATCATGCGCGGGCGGAACGCCTCGCAGAATTTCGGGCATTCGTGGAAGCCGTTGTCCACATTCTTGTCCAAAAACACCTTGTCGCCCTGACCATAGATCGTGCCCATGCCGCTGATGGTCACATTTTTGGCGTGGCTGGCCCCCAAAAAGAAGCCGCCCTCCCAGCCGTCGGCGGTGTCGTCAGGGTCGGTGCCGTCCCCGCCCTGCGGGAACGGGGTAATATCTGCGGGGTTCAGGCTGCTGATAAGCACCGCGCCGCTCTCCAGATGCAGCTCCACATTGTCCTTCAGCAGCACGGAGCCGCTCAAAAAGCGCCCGGCCGGCACGATAACGCGCCCGCCGCCCGCCGCTGCGGCCGCATCGACCGCCTGTTGGATGGCTGCCGCGCAGTTGGTCACACCGTCTGCCACAGCGCCGTAGCGTAAGATACTGTAGTCCATCGCTCCTGCTCCTTTTTTGTCTGAATTCTTTCTTCAGCATAGCACAGAAGCAGGGGTATGTAAAGTGCAATTATCACAAAGGATACTGCACTATGCCGCATATCTTTTGCTGCCCCGGCATTGTACAATAAAGAATAATCACAAGATAAAGGAGAGGAATGTTATGCCCTGTACGCTGCCTGCATCGCTGGCCGATGCCGCCGTCTGCCGCGGCTCCTTTCATGCCGTTTTGGGCGGGGAGGTTGAGGATACCGCTTTTGCCGACTTTTCCGCCGCGCTGCAAAAAGCACAGGCGGAGGGGCGGATTCTGACCGCAAGCCTTTTCCGGTATGAAAACCACCTGTTTTTTTATGCCGAGGGGCTGAACCGCCCGTTCACGCCGCAGGGGCTTTGCCCCGCGCTGGACGCGGCGCTGCTGCCGTGGCCGCCCGCTCTGGGCGCCATTTATCGTTGCAGTCATGCCGTCCGCATCCATCTCCAGATTTCCGACAATA
>ERZ772879.1925-NODE-1925-length-13408-cov-5.406426_pt1 | contig 13408 bp, 10 predicted proteins | sample MGYA00580582_ERZ772879 | MGnify/ENA primary metagenome ERZ772879 (study PRJEB29015, sample SAMEA2737682) | human gut metagenome | biome: human gut; feature: human-associated habitat; material: faeces | place: China | collected 2012 ... | reverse complement strand
GGATAGCATGTTTATACTGCCATACAGCAAGGTGAATTACTGCGCTGCAGACGGTTTGCGCGGACGGCGCGGTGGACGAGGCTTATCGCCCGCCGGTTTGCCTTCGCCGCTACGCGGTTTCGCTTTTGGCGCACCGCCATCCTGACGACGCGGCTGCTGACCACGCCCAGCTCCACCCTGACCGCGACCACCGCCGCCACGCTGCTGGCGACCATTCTGGATCGGCTCGGCTTTGATGGACGGGTCTGGCTCGTAGCCTGGCATCGCAATTCGCGGGATCTCTTTTTTCAGCAGGCGCTCGATATCGCGCAGCAGCTTATGCTCATCCACGCACACCAGCGATAAGGCTTCGCCGGTGGCCGCCGCGCGACCGGTACGGCCGATACGGTGGACGTAATCTTCCGGTACGTTCGGCAGCTCGTAGTTCACCACGTGCGGCAGCTCTTCGATATCCAGACCGCGGGCGGCGATATCGGTCGCCACCAGCACGCGAATGCCGCCGGATTTAAAGTCGGCCAGCGCGCGGGTACGCGCTCCCTGGCTCTTGTTGCCATGGATCGCCGCGCTGCGGATGCCGTCTTTGTTGAGCTGTTCCGCGAGGTGGTTGGCGCCATGCTTGGTACGGGTAAACACCAGCACCTGCTGCCAGTTACCTTCGCCGATAAGCTGCGACAGCAGTTCACGCTTGCGGTTCTTGTCAACAAAATGGACGTGCTGGGTGATCTGCTCGGACGCGGTGTTACGACGCGCCACTTCCACTTCCAGCGGGTTGTGCAGCAGTTTCTCGGCCAGGCCCTTGATCTCGTCGGAGAAGGTCGCCGAGAACAGCAGGTTCTGTCGACGCGCCGGCAGTTTGGCCAGTACGCGACGGATGTCATGGATAAAGCCCATATCCAGCATACGGTCCGCTTCGTCCAGCACGAGGATTTCAACTTTATCAAGACTGACGGCGTTCTGATGTTCAAGATCCAGCAGACGGCCCGGGGTGGCGACGAGGATGTCGACGCCGCCGCGCAGCTTCATCATCTGCGGGTTGATGCTCACGCCGCCGAAGACCACCAGCGAGCGAATATTCAGGTATTTACTGTAATCGCGGACGTTCTCGCCCACCTGCGCCGCCAGCTCACGGGTCGGGGTCAGGATCAGCGCGCGCACCGGACGACGGCCCTTTGCGTGCGGCTCATTCTGGATCAGGCGCTGCAGCAGCGGCAGGGTAAAGCCCGCCGTTTTACCGGTGCCGGTCTGGGCGCTGGCCATCAGGTCACGGCCCTGCAGTACCGCCGGGATCGCCTGCTGCTGGATAGGGGTCGGCTCAACGTAGCCCTGCTCAGCGACAGCACGCAGGATATCGGGATTCAGGCCAAGGGAATCAAAAGACATAACAACTCCGAACCGCCCCGGCCCGGTAAAGGGCGTAGTTTTCAGGGAGATTATTGCGATAAGAGATGGCAAAAACCACAATGCCATGAAGGGGCGCAGTCTAGCAGATTTTGTGACAGGCCGCATAAAATCTGCAAAAGAATGCCGCGCCTGGCTGGCGGGCATGAGAAGGCCGCTGAGCGCACTCAGCGGCCAGTGGGTCATAGCAGTGCGGTTAACGCAGACGATACTTAATTTTTTCGACAATCTTCGCGGTGGAGATGCCGTAGCGATCGTGGAGGGTCGGCAGGGCGCCGGCTAACAGGAACGCGTCGGGCAGCCCCACGCTATCCAGCTCACAGCGTACGCCCTTACGCATCAGCAGCGCGGCCACCGCTTCCCCCAGGCCGCCGACCGCGGTGTGGTTCTCCGCAGTTACCACCAGGCGGCCCGGCTTCGACGCCTGTTCAATAATCGCTTTCTCATCCAGCGGTTTGATGGTCGGCACGTGCAGGACCGCCACGCCGATATTATCGGCCCGCAGCTTTTCAGCCGCCTCCAGCGCGCGCATGGTCATCAGCCCGGAGGAGATAATCAGCACATCGTTGCCGTCCTCCAGCAGCTTCGCCTTACCCAGTTCGAACTGATAGTCATATTTATCCAGCACCAGCGGCACCTTACCGCGCAGCAGACGCATATACACCGGCCCCTGGTGATCGGCAATGGCCGGTACCGCCTGCTCTATCTCCAGCGCATCGCAAGGATCGACGATAACCATCCCGGGGATACCGCGCATGATCGCCAGATCTTCGGTGGCCTGATGGCTGGGGCCATAGCCGGTCGTCAGGCCCGGCAGCGCCGCGCAGATCTTCACGTTCAGATGCTCTTCGGCGATGACCTGGTGAATAAAATCATAGGCGCGACGGGTTGCAAAGGCGGCATAGGTGGTGGCGAAAGGAATAAATCCCTCCTTCGCCATCCCCCCTGCCGCCGCCATCAGCAGCTGTTCGGCCATGCCCATCTGGAAAAAGCGATCCGGGAAGGCCTGGGCGAAAATATGCAGGTCGGTATATTTTGACAGGTCCGCGGTCATGCCGACGATTTCCGGGCGCTGCGCTGCCAGTTTTGACAGCGCGACGCCGAAGGGCGCAGGGACGGTCGCCTGGCCTTCATCAGCAATCGAGGCGATCATCGCCGACGTTTTTAAACGGGGTTGACTCTGGCTCATTACAGCACTCCTTCCGGTTTGTTAGCGTCCAGCACCGCGATCGCTTTTTGCCATTCGTCGGCATCGACGCGAATAAAATGGTTTTTATCGCGGGTTTCGAGGAACGGCACCCCTTTGCCCATCAGCGTGTCGCATAAAATGACCCGCGGCTGATTGCCGGAATAACTTTTCGCGTTGTCAAAGGCGGCCATCACCGCCGGCAGATCGTTACCGTCCACGCGCTGTACGTACCAGCCGAAGGCGGCCCATTTATCCTGCAGAGGCTCAAAGCCGAGGATTTTGCGTGAATCGCCGTCAGCCTGCTGTTTGTTGACATCGACAAGGTTAATCAGGTTGCTCAGGCCATAGTGAGCCGCCGACATCGCCGCCTCCCAGGTCGACCCTTCGTCCAGCTCCCCATCGGACATGGAGTTGTAGACCCAGGCCTTACTCTGTTTCTGCCGCAGCCCGAGCGCCATGCCGACGGCGATAGACAGTCCCTGCCCCAGCGAGCCGCCGGACATCTCCATCCCCGGGGTGTAGGTCGCCATGCCGGACATCGGCAGGCGGCTGTCGTCGGAGCCGTAGGTTTCCAGTTCGGCTTCCGGGATAATGCCCGCCTCCAGCAGCGCGGCATAATAAGCGATAGCGTAATGGCCATGAGAGAGCAGGAAGCGATCGCGCCCCTCCCACTCGGGATCTTCCGGGCGATAGGTCATGGCATGGCTGAAGGCGGTGGCGAGCACATCGGCATAGCCCAGCGCCTGGCCGATATAGCCCTGCCCCTGCACTTCCCCCATTTGCAGGGCGTAACGGCGAATACGCCACGCCGCCGCGGCGACTTTTTGTGATTCGGTCATCTTCATCTGTTTGCCTCGCTTAGTGAATTAACATGCCGCCGTTAACGTCCAGGGTGATGCCGGTGGAGTAGGAGGAAAGATCGCTGCCGAGGAACAGCGCGGCGCGCGCGATGTCTATCGCGTCGCCAAGTCGGTTCATCGGAATGCCGGCAAGAATGTTGGCCGTCATGTCATCAGTCAGCTTGCCGGCGGTAATGTCGGTCTGAATCAGCCCCGGGGTGATGCAGTTAACGCGGACGTTATCCGGGCCAAGCTCGCGCGCCATCGCCCGCGCCAGACCCAGCACCCCGGCTTTTGCCGCGCTGTAGTGCGGTCCGCCGAAGATACCGCCGCCGCGCTGGGCGGAGACGGACGAGATGCAGACGATGCTGCCGGATTTTTGCGCCCGCATGGTGGGGATAACCGCCTGCGACATCAGCAGCGTACCGCGCAGGCTAACATCAAGCACCGCGTCATAGTTGGCGCGCTTGATATCCATCAGCTTCAGCGGCTGGGTAATCCCGGCGTTATTGACCAGTACATCAACCCGACCGTATTTCGCCAGGATCTGTTCGATGGCCGCCTGCACCTGCACTTCATCAGCGACGTTGGCTGCCAGGCCGAGATGGCCTTCGCCTAATGCCGCCGCGGCGGTTTTACTGGCTTCGCCATTGAGGTCGATAATGACCACTTTCGCGCCGTTTTCGGCGAATAATTTCGCAGTCGCGAAGCCCAAACCGCGTGCGGAGGCCGCGCCAGTAATAATGGCGACTTTATCTTTTAATAACATAGTTTCACTCCATGACATTACGTCATATTAATTAACAGGATATATTTCCGTTATTGTGGTTCATCGAGGAAAAGAATCACCACCAAACCAATGGCGGCGCAGATACCAAAATAGGTAAATACAGAATTAAAACTCCCGGTTTTATCAAGCAAGAAACCAGCCGCCATCGGCGCGACAAATCCACCGAGGTTGCCGCCGCTATTAATTATGGAAGAGGCGATTGGATAGGTTTTGCTATCCGAAACGGCCATGCCGTACGCGGTAAAGGCTGGCCAGCCGATATTTAAACAAAAGCCGACAAAGAATAATCCAATACAAACTGCCAGGGTGCTGGCCGGGATATTCAGCATAATTAGCATCATGACCACCGTTGACACCGCAGTGAACATCATGGTGGGTTTACGCCGGCGGCCTAATAGCTTATCCGAAACCCATCCGCCGCCGATCGCGCCAATAAAGCCGCCGATGCACGGCATACTGGCCACGAAGCCCATACTCATTACATCGAAACCGCGCTCTTTGACTAAATACAGGGGGATCCAGGTTAATAATCCGTACAGCACGCTAACCATCATAAAATACGCCAGGCAGTCACCGAGAATATTTTTTGAGGTGAATAAGCCTTTCGCCGTATCAATTGGCGCCATCTTCTTTACCCGAATGATTTTATCCAGCCAGGTGAATCTTTCGGCAATTAAGATATTTTCGCGTACGCTATTATTATGACTTTCACGCCCGGCATTAATCTCTGCCAGTTCGCTTTGGGAAACAAATCCGCTCTCAGCAGGCTTGGATTTGACCAGCAGATACCACGCGATGGCCGCCACAATTCCGGGTATAGCAAAAGAGAAAAAGACCCACCGCCACCCCCAGGTCACCGCAATCCACACCGCCAGCGGCGGCACAATAATCGGCGCAAACATGGTCGCCGCGATGTAAACGCCGGTTGCCGTGGCTTTCTCTTTTGGTGGAAACCAGTTATTTATGGTGGAAGCCAGCCCCACCGGGCAAGGCCCTTCGCTCAGCCCCAGTCCCAGCCGCACCAGCTTCAGGCCAAACACGGAGCTCACCGTGCCCATCAGCCAGGTAAAGGCGGAGAAGCCGAAAATGGAGAGCGATACCAGCCCCCGGGTACCGCGTTTGGCGATGAAAAAGCCGGCTGGGATCTGGCTTACCGCATAGCCGAGGAAAAACATACTGGCGATGGCCCCGGCTTCAAAATTATTGATATGAAACTCATCAATGATGAAAGGCAGTACCGCGCCAATATTCGTTCGGTCGGCGTAATTGATGGCATACACCAGAAAAATCATCGTCAAAACCACGAAACGATATTTCGTTTTCCTGGCGTCAGTACAGACCAGCGTATCTATACGTGACATAGGGTTTCCTCGTTTTATACCTCATCCACTTCGCTGTAAGCTGCCGCTTCGGATCACCGCGTTTTACTATCCATACAGGAGCAAGAGATAAATGCTTTTCGCCAGCGAAACAGGTGGTTAGGTGTTTTATAATTGCGATGCAAGCACATCGCAGTTTGTTATCAGGCCTGTGAGAGGAATATAACAACCCCAAAATGAAACGGTATTCAAAAAACCTCAATTATGATTGAGAAAAATTGAGTTAGTGACTTCCCGCAAATTTTTAGCGTTTTCTGACCTGCGCGCTTTTAACAAGATAAATTGTTAAGCCCATCACAAATTAACGTTGTTTTTTCGCTTTTCCCTATGCTGTACATCCCGGCTGCGCCACGCTGTTCGCTATTTTCTTTTATTCGCGCGCCGCGCAGGATGCCGCCATGAGCCAACCGCTACCCAATAAAAATCTGCCGATGCCCTCTTTACGCAATATCCAGGCTTTTATTGAAGTCGCCGCTACCGGCAGCCTTAATCTGGCCGCAGAGAATCTCAATATTACCGCCTCGGCGGTCAGCCATCAGATAGCCAGCCTGGAGCACTTTCTGGGGAAAAAACTGTTCTCCCGCAGCAGCAAAGGCGTCACGTTAACGGCGGTGGGAGAAAAATATCTCAAAGAGGTCTCCGGGGCGCTGAATATGATTGGCCAGGCCACCAGCCAGGTGATCAACGATATCCATCAGGATTATTTACGCATTCATTCGGCGCCGAGCTTCGGCCTGCTATGGCTGATGCCCCGTCTGGATAAATTCCGCCAGGCGTGGCCGGCGTTAAAAATCAGCCTGACCTGTTCATACGAAAGCATCCAGTTCTCCCGGGATAATATTGATATCGATATTCGTCACGGGCTGTCACAGTGGCCGACGCTGCTGGTCAGAACCATTAAAAATGAGCGCGTCCTGCCCTACAGCGCAGCGTCTTATTTAGCCAGCCATCCTGTGCAGGCTGTGGAAGATCTGCTGGCCTGCGATCTGATCCACTCCGACAGCACCTTGATTAACTGGAGCAACTGGCTGTCGTGGCACAAGGTCCGCGGCTGGCATAAAAACTTCATTTTTAATTTCGACCGGTCATATATGAGCATCGAGGCGGCCAGAATGGGAATGGGCGTGATCCTCGAGAGCAATCTGCTGGCCGGCGGACACGTGCGCCAGGGGCAGCTGACGCCGGTATTTGCCGACGAGCGGAGCATGCCGGTCGGCGCGCACCACTTCGTCCTCCCCCACGCTAATGAACAGAAGGAGAAGGTCCAGCGCTTCTTCGCCTGGGTCGCCGGAGAGCTGAAAGAGGAAGGGTTCCATATTTGATCCCGGCTGGTGGACAAACCGCCAGTCGGCGCCTAAAGTTAATCAATCGATTGATTAATTTTTACCGAGCGCGATGACCAGTAAAGGCGAACAGGCAAAAAATCAGCTTATCGCGGCCGCTATCGCCCAGTTTGGCGAGTACGGCCAGCACGCCACCACCCGCGATATCGCCGCCCAGGCCGGGCAGAATATCGCCGCTATCACCTATTATTTTGGCTCGAAAGACGATCTGTATCTTGCCTGCGCCCAGTGGATCGCCGATTTTATCGGCGACAATTTTCGCCCGCAGGCCGAAGCGGCGGAGCACCTGCTTGCCGGGGAAGCGCCGGATCGCCAGGCGATCCGCGACCTCATCCTTAGCGCCTGCCACAACATGATCCTGCTGCTCACCCAGGACGATACGGTTAACTTAAGCAAATTCATTTCCCGTGAGCAGCTGGCGCCGACCGCCGCCTACCATCTGATCCACCAGCAGGTGATTGCCCCCCTGCACCATTATCTCACCCGGCTGATTGCCGCCTGGACCGGCTGCGAAGCCAGTGATACGCAAATGATCCTCCATACCCACGCCCTGCTGGGCGAGGTGCTCGCTTTCCGTCTCGGGCGTGAAACTATCCTGCTGCGCACCGGCTGGACGCAGTTTGACGCGCAAAAAACGGAACAGATTTTCGAAGTCATTACCTGTCATATCGATTTCATCCTGCATGGGTTATCGCAAAGGAGTTTGGGCTGATGAAAAAACCCGTCGTCGTCATTCTGCTGATCGTGATTCTTATCGCCGCGCTGGGCGGCGGCTGGTGGTGGTACCAGAGCAGCCGGCAGCAGCCGCTGACCCTGTATGGCAATGTCGATATCCGCACCGTCAACATGAGCTTCCGCGTTGGCGGTAGGCTGGCCTCGCTGACCGTCGACGAAGGCGACAACATCCGCGCCGGGCAAACTCTCGGCGAGCTTGACCGCGCGCCGTATGAAAATGCCCTGCTGCAGGCCCAGGCCAATGTCTCCACCGCCCAGGCGCAGTATGACCTGATGATGGCCGGCTACCGCGCGGAAGAGATTGCCCAGGCCGCGGCGGCGGTGAAACAGGCGCAGGCCGCTTACGACTATGCGCAAAACTTTTATCAGCGCCAGCTCGGGCTGCGCGCCAGCAGCGCCATTTCCGCCAACGATCTGGAGAATGCCCGCTCCTCGCGCGATCAGGCGCAGGCAACGCTCAAATCGGCGCAGGATAAGCTGCGTCAGTATCGCGCCGGTAACCGCCCGCAGGAGATTGCCCAGGCCAAAGCCAGTCTGGAACAGGCGCAGGCGGCGCTGGCCCAGGCCAAACTGGACCTGCACGATACCGTGCTCACCGCCCCTTCTGACGGTACGCTGATGACCCGCGCCGTCGAGCCCGGCACTATGCTCAACGCCGGCGGTACCGTACTGACGCTGTCGTTAACGCATCCGGTGTGGGTCCGCGCCTATGTTGACGAGAAAAACCTCGGCCAGGCGCAGCCGGGACAAGAAGTGCTGCTCTATACCGACAGCCGGCCGGATAAGCCCTATCACGGCAAAATCGGTTTTGTCTCGCCGAGCGCTGAATTCACGCCGAAGACCGTCGAGACCCCGGATCTGCGCACCGATCTGGTCTACCGTCTGCGCATTGTGGTGACTGATGCCGACGGCGCGCTGCGCCAGGGAATGCCGGTGACCATCTCCTTTAGCCACGGGAACGGACATGAGTGAGACCGTCATCGCCTTAAACGGCCTGAGCCGCCGTTTTCCCGGTATGGACAGGCCAGCGGTAGCGCCGCTCACCTGCACGATCCGCGCCGGCTACGTCACCGGGCTGGTGGGGCCCGACGGCGCGGGGAAAACCACCCTGATGCGAATGCTCGCCGGATTGCTCAAGCCTGATGAGGGCCGCGCCAGCGTGATAGGCTTCGACCCGCTAAAAGACGACAGCGCCCTGCACGCGGTGCTCGGCTATATGCCGCAGAAGTTCGGCCTGTATGAAGATCTGACGGTGATGGAAAACCTGACCCTGTACGCCGACCTGCGCAGCGTCACCGGCGAGGCGCGGAAGAAAATTTTCGACCGCCTGCTGGAGTTCACCTCCCTTGGTCCATTCACCGAACGGCTGGCAGGCAAGCTTTCCGGCGGGATGAAGCAAAAGCTGGGCCTCGCCTGTACCCTGGTGGGCGATCCGAAAGTACTGCTGCTCGATGAGCCCGGCGTCGGCGTCGACCCTATCTCGCGCCGCGAGCTATGGCAGATGGTGCACGAGCTGGCCGGCGACGGCATGCTGATCCTGTGGAGCACCTCCTATCTCGATGAAGCGGAACAATGCCGCGACGTGCTGCTGATGAACGAAGGCAAACTGCTCTACCAGGGCGAGCCGACGGCGCTGACGCAAACCATGGCCGGGCGCAGCTTTCTGGTTTCCAGCCCGCAGGAAAACAACCGCCGCCTGCTGCAGCGGGCGCTGAAGCTGCCGCAGGTTAGCGACGGGGTGATCCAGGGCAAATCGGTGCGTCTGATCCTGAAAAAGGACGCGCGCATTGAGGAAGTCCAGCAGCATGGCGACATGCCGCCGCTGCAGGTGGCCGACACCGCGCCGCGCTTTGAAGATGCGTTTATCGACCTGCTCGGCGGCGCCGGGACCGCTGAATCGCCGTTGGGGGCGATTATCCATCGCGTTGACGGCAGCAAAGAGGAAACGGTCATTGAAGCCCAGTCGTTAACGAAAAAGTTTGGTGATTTCGCCGCTACCGACCATGTCGATTTCCAGGTTAAGCGCGGTGAAATTTTCGGCCTGCTCGGCCCCAACGGCGCCGGGAAATCCACCACCTTCAAAATGATGTGCGGCCTGCTGGTGCCCACCTCCGGCAAAGCGCTGGTGCTGGGAATGGATCTCAAGGTCAGCTCTGGCAAGGCGCGCCAGCATCTGGGCTATATGGCGCAAAAATTTTCGCTGTACGGCAACCTCAGCGTCGAGCAAAACCTGCGCTTTTTCTCCGGCGTCTATGGCCTGCGCGGCCGGGCGCAAAATGAAAAAATCGCCCGGATGAGCGATGCCTTTGGCCTGAAAAGTATCGCCCGCCACGCCGCCGACGAGCTGCCGCTCGGCTACAAGCAGCGGCTGGCGCTGGCCTGCTCCCTGATGCATGAACCCGATATTCTGTTTCTCGATGAACCCACCTCCGGCGTCGATCCCCTTACCCGCCGCGAGTTCTGGCTACATATTAATAGCATGGTTGATAAAGGCGTGACGGTAATGGTCACCACCCACTTCATGGATGAGGCGGAATACTGCGACCGCATCGGGCTGGTCTATCACGGCAAACTTATCGCCAGCGGGACCCCGGACGAGCTGAAGGCCCAGGCGGCGGACGACAGCCAGACGGACCCAACCATGGAGCAGGCGTTTATTACCCTGATTAACCGCTGGGACAAGGAGAATAGCCATGGGCAATAGCATTCTCTCCTGGCGGCGGGTCCGCGCCCTGTGCGTCAAAGAGACCCGGCAGATTGTGCGCGATCCCAGCAGTTGGCTGATCGCGGTGGTGATCCCCCTGCTGCTGCTGTTTATCTTCGGCTACGGCATTAACCTCGACTCCAGCAGGCTGCGGGTCGGGGTATTGCTTGAGCAGCAGAGCGAAGAGGCGCTGGATTTCGTCCATACCATGACCGGCTCGCCCTATATCGACGCCACCGTCAGCGACAGCCGCAGGCAGCTGATTGAGATGATGCAGGCCGGGCGCATCCGCGCCATGGTGGTCATTCCGGTGGATTTCGACCGCCAGATGGCCCGCCCCGGCGCCGACGCACCGCTGCAGCTCATCACCGACGGCAGCGAGCCCAATACCGCCAACTTCGCTCAGGGCTATGTGGAAGGTATTTGGCAAATCTGGCAGCAGCAGCGGGCGGAAGACCGCGGCGAAACCTTTGAACCGCTGATCGACGTGCAGATGCGCTACTGGTTTAACCCGGCGGCTATTAGCCAGCACTTTATTATCCCCGGGGCGATCACCATCATCATGACCGTGGTCGGCGCCATACTGACCTCGCTGGTGGTGGCCCGCGAATGGGAGCGCGGCACCATGGAGGCGCTGCTGTCGACGGAGATCACCCGCGCCGAACTGCTGCTGTGCAAGCTCATTCCCTACTATTTCCTCGGCATGCTGGCGATGCTGTTGTGTATGCTGGTGTCGGTATTTATTCTCAGCGTGCCCTATCGCGGCTCGCTGCCGATCCTGTTTGTCATTACCAGTCTGTTTTTGCTCAGCACCCTGGGGATGGGGCTGCTGATCTCAACCATTACCCGCAACCAGTTTAACGCCGCGCAGGTGGCGCTGAACGCCGCCTTTTTACCGTCGATTATGCTGTCCGGGTTTATTTTCCAGATAGACAGTATGCCGGCGGTGATCCGCGCGGTGACCTATGTGATCCCGGCGCGCTATTTCGTTAGTACTCTGCAAAGCCTGTTTCTGGCGGGCAATATTCCGGTGGTGCTGCTGGTCAACGTGCTGTTTTTGATTGCGTCGGCGGTGATGTTTATCGGTCTGACGTGGCTGAAAACCAAACGGCGTCTGGATTAGGTTTTGTCCGGTGGCGCTGCGCCGACCGGGCCTACGGTTTAACCAACATCGATTATACGGTTCGCCGATCCCGTAGGCCGGGCAAACGCAGTGCCGCCCGGCGTGGTTGAATGGGCCAAAGGAGCTATTATGTTTCACCGTTTATGGACATTAATCCGCAAAGAGCTGCAGTCGCTGCTGCGCGAGCCGCAGACGCGGGCGATTTTAATCATGCCGGTGCTGATTCAGGTGCTGCTGTTTCCCTTTGCCGCGACGCTGGAGGTGACCAACGCCACCATCGCTATCTACAACGAGGACAGCGGTCGCCACGCGGTGGAACTCACTCAGCGCTTTGCCCGCGCCAAAGCCTTTACCCACGTCCTGCTGCTGCAAAGCCCGCAGGCGATCCAGCCCACCATCGACACGCAGAAAGCATTATTGCTGGTGCGCTTCCCGGCCAACTTTTCGCGTAATCTGGATACCTTCCAGCAGGCTCCCATGCAGATTATTCTCGACGGGCGTAACTCTAACAGTGCGCAAATTGCCGCGAATTATCTGCAGCAGATCGTTAAGGAGTATCAGCAGGAGCTGATGGACGGCAAGCCGAAACCGAACAACAGCGAGCTGGTGGTGCGTAACTGGTATAACCCGAATCTGGATTACAAATGGTTTGTGGTTCCGTCGCTGATCGCCATGATCACCACCATCGGCGTCATGATCGTCACTTCGCTCTCGGTTGCCCGCGAGCGCGAGCAAGGCACGCTGGATCAGCTGCTGGTCTCCCCGCTTACCACCTGGCAGATATTCATCGGTAAAGCGGTGCCCGCGTTAATTGTGGCAACGTTTCAGGCCACCATTGTACTGGCGATCGGCATCTGGGCTTATCACATTCCGTTTGCCGGTTCACTGGGGTTGTTCTATTTCACGATGGTGATTTACGGGCTGTCGCTGGTCGGCTTTGGTCTGCTGATTTCATCACTGTGTGCCACCCAGCAGCAGGCGTTTATCGGCGTGTTTGTGTTTATGATGCCGGCGATTTTACTTTCAGGCTACGTCTCGCCGGTCGAAAATATGCCGGTCTGGCTACAGAATCTGACGTGGATAAACCCAATCCGCCATTTTACGGACATCACGAAACAGATTTACCTGAAGGATGCGAGTCTGCAGATTGTGTGGGGAAGTTTGTGGCCGCTGTTGGTGATAGCGGCCACGACCGGCTCAGCGGCGTATGCGATGTTTAGACGCAAGGTGATGTAGCTTTTTGTCTTTCGCCAACAGCGAGACCACGGCGGGTCCGGCAAGGATCACCAGCCCCGCCAGGGCCAGCAAGACGTTGTTTTGCAGCACGCGCGACAGCAACCACAGTACGATCATCGCGGCACCGAAATACCACGTGGTAGTCAGTTCTTCCAGCACATCAGCTACGTCGCGCCAGCGCTGTTCATGGTGACGTTGCAAGGCCAGCATTAATAAAACCGTTACGCCGTAAACGACGCATAATCCCAGGCCGACGCGCACCAGCGTGCCCGCCGTCTTCCGCGTCAACCCGCTGAATAGATCGCGCAAAAATTTCCCGTATCGCACGACAGGCGCGACAAACAGATCGCCGACAAAAATCACCGCCGCACAGGCCAGAACCAACCCTATCGTGCAGACGGTCTGATTGCGCGCAGCGAAACCGACAACGCACACCGCCAGAAACGGCAGCGCTGCCAACAGCATTTTGATGATTTCACGCCGCAGGCAAATTTGGTTGTCTTCCAGCTTCTTTTCCGTATAAAACATGAACGTCGCTCCTTTATCGTTCTCCGGGAGAAAACCGGATCTGCCCAGCGTCATAATGAATCGTGCCCGTCGAACCGCGCACGTCCTTTTTCTCCATGCACAGCTTGAGCAGTTTTGCATTCAGCATCGGACCGCCCACGCGGG